>JACCDH011069658.1_pt1 | contig 27604 bp, 29 predicted proteins | sample 7442481 | NCBI WGS metagenome assembly JACCDH01 (sample SAMN15323433, study PRJNA562643) | freshwater metagenome | isolation source: river surface water | place: USA:Blue River Watershed | collected 2017-08-15 | reverse complement strand
TGGTCTTGAATCATCTTGCCAATTGCCTCACGTTTGACTTGTGGGGCTAGCGCTTTACGCCGAACACGCTCTTGAGCGCGTGGATGTCCAGATGGGCCTCGGCCAGCAGCTTCTTGAGCTTGGTGTTTTCGGACTCCAAATCTCGCAGCCTAGAAGCATCTGAAGCCTCCATGCCGCCGAACTTGGAGCGCCATTTGTAGAAAGTCGGCTGACTAAAGCCGCCGCTGCGGCAAAGTTCCTTGATGGACATGCCTGCTTCAGCTTGTTTGAGGAATCCGATGATTTGTTCATCGGTAAATCGTGTGGTCTTCATATCCGCAATTCTCCAAAATTTGCGGACTTACTGCCATTACCTTGGTACGGCTGGCAGGGGGCAGGTCACCGTCTTGCCACTTACCCAGATACGCAGGTAGCGCACATCCGTCTTGCCATCCGAATACCACTCGATATGCTTCCATTTCATGTTCATGCTTTCACGCCCTGAACGCATGCCTGTGGTTAAGAGCAGTTCCACATAGTCACGCAGTAACTGCCGCATCTCAATATGGTTCTTACGCTCAGCCATCAAACACCACTTAGGCATGTAGTCCAGCAACTTGGTCAACTCGTCTTGAGTGAATGCGGGTCTGGCTGAACCCTTCTTGCCCTTTCGGCTTAGCCTTGGAATTCCAACCTTGTCACTAACCCACCCTTGCTGAATAGCTAGGTCAATGATCCGGTTGTAAGCTGAGCTGTGATTGGCTAGGGTGCTGGATATGGGAATCCTCTTCATCTTGAGATTTCGCCAAGCCTCGTACTCAGCAACTTTCTGTGGCGTGATGTTGGTCAAATTCATCTTGCCAAAGAACGGAATCAAGTAGTTGTTCATGGCCCTGATGTAATCCATGTTGGTATTGGCGCGGATGCCACGCTCAATCTCAACTTTGAGTACCCGAATACATTCATTTGCTAGCGAGTCAAAGCGCACGGACTTTTGAGGCAAGCCCTCTTCTTCTCTGAATCGCGCTCGGTCATAGATTTCGACAGCGACCTTCTTGGCCCACTCCAGCTGCCTGTGCCTAGTGCTGACACATCGCCACTTGCGATCAAACAGTTTGTAACGAACCTGCCAAACCTTGCTATCAGGTCGCAAGTACAAAACCACTTCACCGTCACGCATGTGGTGAGTGGTTTCTTTTCTGGCAGTTATGTGGAGCTTCTTAATTAAGGGCTCGGGGGTAATTTGATCTGTTGGTTTTTGTAGTCTGTGAGCGAGCTGCAAAAAACCTATCTGCGTTTGCTTCAACTTTTAGTCCAAAGCGCACAGCATAATTTCTAGATTTTTGCTGAGCAACCTAAGTCCGAGCTAGCTGGCGGGGATTTGGCTAGGGCTGTGGTGTCGTGTAACACGAAAGCTGCTAAATCTCATTTTGAGAGGTGGCTGTTAACCCCAAATGTTTGCCGTCTTCGAGTCAAAAATTCTGACCTTGCATTTTATTTTCGGAGCAAGTGATTCGATATGTTTTTTGTCTGCTTCCGAAAAAACACCTATGTACACACTTCTCAAACAGTCGGCTGCGCCTTGTTTAGCTGCTGCGTTTATCGCATCAACGATATGTAAATCGTATTCACCAAAGTTAAAGCCAAAAGCAACCAATGACCCCTTACAAGTTGAAAGTTTTTCATAGCAATCACTCAAGTAACGGTTGTGCATGATGTGCTTCAACTTATCCGTTGCATCTCCAGCTGTTACGAAAATGGGATAGGACCCTTGACTCATCCGATTGGAAATGTTTTCCAAAAGATAGTGCTCTTGACCGTACTCTTCTTTAACAACCTCAATACCCGTATCAAACAACGGCAATGCCCCATGAAGATAAAAAATATTTTGATTCGCCTTGTTTCTTCCCCATCGAAGTTCTGAATATTCCACCTCCTCAGCAGGCACGTATTCATCTGGACTTTCTCGATCGCGACCAAATCCGTCTACTGAGTAATCCATCAAACTTCTCATCAAGACCCAATAGAGCAACAAATCGTAATTTGTCGTAAAGATGCCTCCACCTGTGTCAATAAACCTTCGTAGAAAACTACCGCATTGATCAGATTTTTCTTGAGGCACTTTGAACACATGCTCTGGATGCAAGCTTTTAATTGCTTCCAGCAGCTTGGCTTTCAAGTCTGTCTCTGCTGCTTTCACTTTTTCCTTTAACTTCTCATCAGTACCAAAGACGTCAACCAACGCAGAGAAATTTTCTAACTGCCTCATAACTTCTTCAAAATTCTTGGTCTTGATTGTGTCAAATAGGTCAGTCAAAAGACTATTTCCTGCCTTACTTACAAAGTCGTGCAAGGCGTTGTAGGAAAAGATTTTGCTGTCGTAGGCCATGCTAAAACCATTGCCCAACAACAAGTGAAACTGACGTTTGTGCTTATTTTTTTCTATTGATGCAATGACGTCATCAAAAGTTTCAAGATCCATCCAAGCTCTCCTTAGTAAACCGACGTCGGTATATCAATGTGAAACGGTTGAGTAGTTGAATATGCGTCTCTTAACAGGCCAGCGTCATATTCCCCGAGCCGATGATCAACATAGCCCTTGATCGCTTGGAAAGCTCGGGTACGCCGCTCTACAGTTAAATGCGACAAGTCACTAAGTACATCCTCTGACGCATGGATGATGATTGGATTTGTTCGGCGCTCTTTATCAAGCTCTGCAACAAACACACTTTTTGTCAGTCGTGCCTTAAATGCATCGCCTGCCTGTGGGTCTGTTTGCAAATCTGCATCAGGAAACCATTCCCTAATAACCTCTAATAACTGCTCTTTGACTGCTTCCAAAATCAGCCTCTCCTAAACAAAAGACCATTACCGCTGATCATTTACGACACCAAACAATAGGCAGCAGCCTGATAGAAGCGGCGGACTATGGCTGCTTATCTCTTTCCACTAGCCCAAAATTAACTTTGGACGAGACCAAGTTCACGCAAGCGAATTGCCATTGCAGATGTAGATAGCCCAAAGTGACGTGCTAAAGATTTGAAATGACGACCATCAATTGAATGGGCGCTTGCCAGTGCAATCGCAAAATCAAGTGAACCTGTCCGTGCGGTCATCAACAAGTGTGCTGTATCCCCTTGCAAGTGAAACGCTAAGTCTTCGGTCAACGTCAATGGCACTCGCCCGAATCGGGCAACGAATTCACGCTCGACAAGTTTTCGTGGAGCCAAAAAGCAAGCAGCAAAGTAGTCAGCCTCTTGCTCAGGAACAGGTCGTTGAAAGTTAACGCCATTAGTAACTGGGCGATCACGGTGAATAGTGCGTTCACCAACCCAGTCATGCAACACAAAATGTCCAATTTCATGGGCACCTGTAAAACGCTGAACTTCGAAGTTAAACCGAGTTGATATCGAAATAATGCCCCGACCTCTATCAAGCTGCCCTGCTGCTTCAAGACCAGTAGCGTTACCCGCTGCACTGATGTGTTCGCGGTACTCGTACTCAAGCCCGCAAACTCTTGCGGCTACCGCAGGATCAAATTGCTGAATGAGCGGAGGCTCACCCATTTCAAAAAGTACCGCACGTTGAGACCAAATCTCAAACTGCAAGCGACGAGCTTCACGTTCTATTTTTTCGTAGTTAACCGACATCAAAAACCCCAAATTCCTCAATATGAAGACACTATATATGGTGCTTGATGCCATGCCAAGACACTACAGGTAGTGTTTTGGTAGGAAATGATTACTTTTTGAGTTTCGCTTAAAGATCGTTCGCAAATGCGTGTTTTTTGAGACTCTTTTGAAGGCAGTCGTGGCGACGAGTTCAATTAGAAAACCAGCATTGACGCCATCTTTCAAGTGGTTTGAACCGCTAACGCTGATGCGTCTTGAGCGTGAAATTGCAACGCACAAACTGTGTGCAAGAAAACTTTTTTTGCGTATTGACGAAAAATTAATTCTTTGATGCAGAGGACTACGGCATGCCCCCACCAATCCCATGTCGGTTTAACCGACATCTTTAGGCCCCCAAGTTTTTCTAGCTGGTGCCGATACATAAATCAGTGCTATGCCATCTGGCTACGCATGGGTCGTTCGATGAGGCGATGAATCCGCGCATGGTCGGCACCGTCAGGCGCCGTGGCAACTGGGTTCTTCAGGGTTCAAGAAAAGTGGACCCACGCTGAACTGATCCATCAGAAAAATTTTGGAACTAAAAAACAGGCTGACAATGAATTCACGGGGAGAATTTTTATTTATGGGACAAAATCTGTGTCATAATATTGGTCTTCTCTCCCGTGCCCGGGTGGTGAAATTGGTAGACGCAGGGGACTCAAAATCCCCCGCCGCGAGGCGTGCCGGTTCGATTCCGGCCCCGGGCACCATCGGTATCTCTACCGTCCTGACTCGTTAGCGCGCCATCAAACTTATGAATGACGACGACTTTACCGGCATAGTCAGAAGTGGCTCTCAGCACAGTGTTTCAGTCTCTGAACACACGGGCAACGCCAAGACTCCAAAAAACATCGTCGCCTCTCACGAAGAAGAGACCGAAGCGCGCAAACGTGCGTTCGAACAAAAAACACTTGCTGAGCTAGAAGCCAAAAAAGCCTTGGCTGCCGCATTGGCCGAGCACACCGAACATATTGATTCAGACGACGGTGGGGACGAAGCCAACATCCAAAAAATTGCAGCAGACAAAGCCGCACAAAATCGTCAAGCCATCGCCGAGGGTGGCACAACAGCACCTAATGTGCAAAACGTCTCGACAGACGTGATCGATGCCAATATTCAAAACGTTGGCACCGACACCACCCAAGCCAATATTCAAAGCATTGCGGCTGACAAAGGCATTGCGGCCAATGTGCAAAACGTGTCGGTGGATGTCATCGCCCCCAATCAGCAAAAACTAGAAGCGGACAAAGGCATTCAAGACAACCGGCAAGGTATTCCCACCGATGTGATTGCACCCAATCGACAAAACGTGGGCAGCGGCAATACTGCGGCCAACAACCAAAGCATCGATAACGAGAAAGCCATTGAGGCCAACCGACAAAACATTCCCACCAACGTCATTGCCGCCAATGTGCAAGACATTGCCATAAATGGCATTGCTGCCAACAAACAAGCTTTGGGCACGAGCAGTTTCAGCGCTAATAACCAAGCCCTCGAGCAAGACGCAGTGGGTGTGAATCGTCAAGGCGTCGACAACGGGCCAGCCGCGGCAGCCAACCTGCAAGGCCTGCCAACAGATGAGCCCATCATCAATCGCCAAGCACTGCCCAGTGACGCCAACGCGGACAACCGTCAAAGCATTGCAGGGAACGCCAGCCAATCGAATGAGCAAGGCATTGCCAAGCTCGCCATTCAAGACAACAAGCAGCCCTTGCCGCAAGACAACTTGGCGGCCAACACCCAAGCGCTTGAAACACCAGCGGGCATAGGCCCCAACAACCAAGCGATTGCTGCAGAAACGGCCATCTTGAATCGTCAAGCGGCACCTGAAGATACCCCTCCCGGCATCAATCGCCAAGGCGTTGACAGCGGCAAGATCGAGTCACATTTCGAGCAACTCCCCTCTGAAACGGTTGAGCGCAAGAAGGTTGATTTCCCAACAGCAAGTAGCACCAACGGTGCTGCGCCAAGCGCAGCTTCTGCAGCGAAGGCTTCAACGACCAAACCGCAAGTCAAGCCTGTTTTGGTCAAGCATGCCCCTGTCACGGAAGCTGAAAAGCAGCAGGCCAAACTCAAGCGCGAACAAATCAACGACGCCTTCCACGGGCGTTTGGCAGGCATCAAACACAACGTCGAAGCCCTCAACAGCCGCCTCACCGACTTCGAAGAAAAAGTTCACAAAGAAGATGCAACCCTCGACAAAGGCAACCCTGATGACTTCGAAGTCAATTTGGACTAAGCACTGTCACCCAGATGCCACGGATTTAAGACCCGCCTGATTACGATCCAGCCTGCCTCAAGCGCAGGCTTTTTTGTTTCTGGAGTTTTCTGTGAGCCACTTATTTTCCGAATTCACCCTCACCTCGCCTCGCGGCCCATTGACACTGGCCAACCGAACGGTTGTCGCCCCCATGTGCCAATACTCGGCAGAGAACGGCCAGGCCACCGATTGGCACTTGGCCCACTGGGCCAGCTTGCTCAACAGTGGCGCAGCCTTGTTCATCATCGAGGCCACGGCGGTTGAGCCAGAAGGACGCATCACACCGCTGTGCTTGGGGCTATGGGACGATGCCACAGCAGCCGCCTTGCAAGACAAGCTGCATCGCGCACGCAAGTTGGCACCGCAAGTGCCTGTGTGTATCCAGCTGGCACACGCAGGCCGCAAAGCATCGAGTGCAGCGCCTTGGCAAGGTGGTCAGTTGTTGTCACCAGAACAAGGCGGCTGGCCTACTGTTGGGCCTTCTGCCGTTCCCCACTTGGTAGAAGAAGCTGCCCCGCTCGCGCTAGACGCACAAGGATTGGAGCGCATCAAACAAGCTTTCGTCAAAGCCGCACAGCGCGCAGACACTATGGGCATTGAGGCCATTGAACTTCACGGCGCACACGGCTATTTGTTGCATGAGTTTTTATCACCCATCGCCAACCACCGCACCGATGCCTACGGCGGCAACTTTGACAACCGCACACGTTTTCCCATGGAAGTGTTTGAAGCGGTGCGTGCGGTTTACAAAGGCACGTTGGGCATGCGTATCTCTGCCTCTGACTGGGTCGATGGTGGCTGGACGCCCGAAGAAACTGCTGACTTCTCGCTGCGCTTGAAACTCGCCGGTGCAAACTTTGTGCACATTTCCTCAGGCGGTGTGGCGGCACAGCAAAAGATTGCACTGGGGCCTGATTACCAAGTGCCGTTTGCCAAACTGGTGAAACAAAAAACAGGGATGCCCACCATTGCTGTGGGCCTGATCACCGAGCCACAACAAGCCGAAGACATTGTGGCGCGTGGCGATGCAGACCTGATTGCCCTCGCCCGTGCTTTCCTTTACAAGCCCCGTTGGGTGTGGGAAGCAGCGGCCCAATTGGGCGGCAAAGTACAAGCCAGCCCACAGTACTGGCGCTGCATGCCACGTGAAGCACAAGGCATTTTTGAATCGGTGCACATGGGCCAACGCTGAACTTCAACGACTACGCAAAACCATAAACAGGAGACATCACATGAAACACCTCACACGCCACCACCTCAACTCAAGCCTCTTGGCTGCCAGCCTCATCAGCGCGGTGGCTAGCTTGACGCCCATCGTGGCACACGCACAAACCGATGCCTACCCCAGCAAGCCCATCACCTTGATCGTGCCTAACCCACCCGGTGGTTTGGTCGACACCTCCGCACGTTTGGTGAGTGAGCCGCTGGCACGCATCACCGGTCAGTCGGTGGTGGTGGACAACAAGCCAGGTGGCAGTGGCAACTTGGCTTACGGCAACGTTGCGCGCAGCGCCAAAGACGGTTACACCGTGTTGGTGTCGTACTCGGGTTATCACATTGCCAACCCCATCTTGATGGACAAACTGCCTTGGGATTTGAAAGACCTCACCCCTGTGGGCCTGATCACCGTGGCCACCAACGTGATTGCCGTGCATCCTTCTGTGCCCGCCAACACCTTGAAAGAGTTCATCACATGGGCCAAGCAAAACCCCGGCAAGATCAACTACGCGTCACAAGGCAATGGTTCGGTGTCACACATCGGCACGGAAATTTTCAAGCAGCAAACCGGCATTGAAATGACGCACGTGCCCTACAAGGGTTCGGGCCAAGCCATTCAAGACGTGTTGGCAGGCCAAGTGCAGGTGTTCATCACCACACCGCCTTCCGTGATGGGCCATGTGCTCAATGGCAAGCTCAAGGCCTTGGCGGTGACGGGCAAAACACGCCACCCACAACTGACCCAAGTACCCACGGCCTCGGAAGCTGGCTTGAATGGTTTTGAGTTGGAGTCATGGGTGGCTTTGTACGTCCCCAGTGGCACACCAAAAGAGGTGGTGCAAAAGCTGTCGGCCGATGTCAAGCGCAGCATGGAGCAGCCAGAAACCAAGCAACGTGCCGACGCAGCTGGCGTGGAAGTGCGTTACCTCACGCCAGACAACACCACCAAACTGCTCGAGCGTGACACTGCCAGCTGGGCCAAGGCCATCAAGGCAGGCAACATCAAGTCAGACTAAGCCGTCTTTGGTATGGGCATAGCGCAGCTGCAAACGCAGCTCGCGCTTCATGCGCGTGTTCACCATGCGGCGCGACTCACTCATGAAACTCAGCTGCATGGCAGGCAATTCTGTTTGCGCTTGTGCACGGCTGATGCGCGGTGGCTTGGCTAAGCCATACAAATCGGCCGCCATGTCGAAATAGTCGCCCATCAACATTTGGCTGTCGTCGTTGACGTTGTACGTGCGCTGAGGCTTGCCCCGCCACAAAGCCAACTGGCAGGCACGCGCCAAGTCATCGGCGTGGATGTGGTTGGTGAACACGTCATCCGCGCGGGTCAGCACAGGCGTCCCCCGCAACAAGCGTTCACGCGGTGTTCCGCCCTCGCGGTTGGGCGCATAGATGCCCGGAATGCGCAACACACTCACACGCGTACGGCCTGAACGCAAACGGCCTAAGTGGCGCACGCGGGCCTCGGCATCCACACGCCTCTGAGCTCTTGGCGTCACGGGGTTCACCGGCCGGCACTCGTCCACCCATGCACCTGCGCAGTCGCCATACACCCCGCTGGTCGAGCCGTACACCACGCTCAGAGGCGCACTGCGGCGCATCAGCACACGCGTGAGCGCAAGGGTGCGTGGGTCAGTCTCACCTTGCAGCGGCGGCGGGGCCAAGTGCAACACCCGCGTAGCCCAACCCGCGAGGCGTTGCAGACTGGCCGGCGCATCCAAATTACCCACCATGGGCAGCACGTCTTGGGCGCGCAAAGCGGCCACACGCGCGGGGCTAGATGTCAGCGCCATCACCCGCACATGGCGCTGCACGCGCACCACGCGCTGCCCCACATCACCGCAACCGATGATGAGCAAACGCTCGCGTTTGAACCGAGAAGGCAAGGCGCCGAGGGGGGATTGATTGGAAGGCAAAATACACCCTATAAATGTTCAAGGATACCCAAAAGATGAGTTTCAACATCACGGTCCAACCCAGCGGCCGCGCTTTCACCGCCACGTCTGACGAAACCTTGCTGGCCGCCGGCCTGCGTCAAGGCATTGGCCTACCCTACGGTTGCAAAGACGGCGCTTGCGGCTCTTGCAAATGCAAAAAGATTTCGGGTGACGTCACCCACGGCAAGCACCAAGAAAAAGCCCTGAGCGCTGAAGAAGCGGCCAACGGCTTCGTACTCACCTGCTGCGCCACCGCGCACAGCGACGTGGTGTTGGAGTCGCGCCAAGTGGTGGAAGAAGGCGCGTTCCCCATCAAGAAAATGCCAGTGCGCGTGGCCTCTTTAGAGAAAGCATCGCACGACGTGATGGTCGTCAAACTGCAACTGCCCGCCACCGACCCCATGAAATTCCATGCCGGTCAGTACGTCGACTTCTTGTTGCGCGACGGCGACCGCCGCAGCTACTCGATGGCCAATGCACCGCACACCTTGGTCGAAGGCGCGCCTGCGATTGAGCTGCACATCCGTCACATGCCCGGCGGCAAATTCACCGACCATGTGTTTGGTGCGATGAAAGAAAAAGAAATTCAACGCATCGAAGGTCCACAAGGCAGCTTCTTCTTGCGTGAAGACTCTGACAAACCTTTGGTGTTCTTGGCTTCAGGCACCGGCTTTGCACCCATCAAAGCTATTCTTGAACACATGCAGCACTTGAGGCTCACTCGCCCTGTGTCGCTGTACTGGGGTGGTCGCCGCCCTGCCGACCTTTACATGAACGACTGGGTTCAAGCGCAAGCAACCGCCATGCCCAACCTCACCTACATCCCCGTGGTGTCTGACGCTTTGCCCGAAGACCACTGGACAGGCCGCACAGGCTTTGTGCACGCTGCCGTGTTGCAAGACCATGCCGACCTCAGCGGCCATCAGGTGTATGCCTGCGGTGCACCCATCGTGGTGGACTCAGCTCGCGCGGCCTACACACAAGCGGGCTTGCCAGCGGATGAGTTCTACGCTGACTCGTTCACATCTGCCGCAGACAAGGTCTAAGCTTCTACATCGACAGCATTTATGCCAAACACCCCACAACACCCCGAGCTCGAAGTCATTGACATCGAAATGTTCAGGCCCATGCATTGGCTGGCCTTGGCATGGAAAGACATTGAGCGCTGCCCCACAGCGGGTGTGGTGCACGGCCTGATCTTGGCCATGGTGTCTGGTGGTTTATTTTGGTTAGCTCGCCACCAGTTTTGGTGGATTGTGGCCATGTTGTCAGTCAGCATGATCATTGCGCCCCTGCTGGCCACAGGGCTCTACGACATCAGCCGCCGTTTAGAACGTGGAGAGCACGCCACGGTGGCCGACGCCTTTCGCGTCTGGACCAGTGGTGACAAACGTTTGATTCAATTCGGTTTCTTGCTGGCGTTGTCCAGCGCGGGCTGGTTGATCTGTTCAGCTGCGCTGATTCAGTGGGTGTTGCCTGACAGTGTGCATACCCCAGCAGACTTTGTGCGCTTGGTGGTGTTGCAACCGCAATTTGGTTTGTTTGAGCTGTGGGTGCTCATGGGTGCGCTGATGGCAGCCCCAATGTTTGCTTCAACCTTGGTCACCATTCCCTTGCTGATGGACCATCCCACCCTGACCGTGCGACAAGCCGTACACACCAGTTGGCGCGTGGTGGCCATGAACCCATTTGCCATGGCGTGTTGGGCGGGTATTTTGTGCATCTTCACGGCCCTGGGCATCGGCTCAGCATTTTTAGGATTGCTGGGGGTCGTGCCCTTGTTAGGCCACGCCAGCTGGCACGCGTACCGTGACCTGGTCGTTTACGACCCGACGGTCCACTGAGTTTTTATGACAGAAGAACAATTTGCCCAATTCGGGCTGACCTTTGGCGTGGGTGGCTTCATGCTGTACATGCTGTTCATCATTTTTCAACTTGCACGTGAATCCAAAGCAGGTAAGTTCGGCACCTTTGTGTTGTTCTTGGTGCTGGCTTTTGGCATGCTGGGTTTTGTCGCCAAGCAAGTACTGATTTGGATGATGGAGGGCTAAGCCCTCCTCTGCTGCGCTTATTCGCCCAGATAGGCCTCGCGCACTTTGGGGTCGTCCAGCATGTCGTGTGCATCGCCTGTCAACGTGATCAAGCCAGACTCCATCACGTAGCCACGGTCGGCAATTTGCAGTGCACGGCTGGCATTTTGCTCCACCAACAAAATCGTCACGCCTTGGGCTGAGACTTCTTGAATCACTTCAAAAATTTTGTCGACCATGATCGGCGACAAACCCATCGAAGGTTCGTCGAGTAGCAAGACTTTGGGGCGACTCATCAGCGCACGCCCCATCGCCAGCATTTGTTGCTCACCACCCGACATCGTGCCCGCCAATTGATCGCGGCGTTCTTTGAGGCGAGGGAAAGTGGTGAACACGCGTTCAATGTCTTCAGCAATCGCAGCATGGTCATCACGGATGTACGCGCCCATTTGCAAGTTCTCGATGATGGTCATGCGTGTGAACACGCCACGGCCTTCGGGGACCATCGCCAGGCCTTGCTGCACCAAATCCCAAGGGCCTTGACCGTCAATCGTTTTGCCAGCCAACTGAATATGCCCACCGCCCAAGGGCAGCAAACCTGTGATGGCTTTCATGGTGGTGGTTTTGCCAGCACCGTTGGAGCCAATGAGCGACACCAACTCACCCTCTCGCACTTCTAAGCTCACACCTTTGACGGCTTGAATGCCGCCGTAGGCCACCTTCACCTCTTGGACGCTCAGCAGCACCGTTGCCTTGTCGTGTTTCATCTCAATGCCCCCCATGCCCTGATTGCGTGCCGAGATAGGCTTCAATCACTTGCGGGTCGCGCTGCACTTCAGCGGGCGAGCCTTGGGCAATGACCTTGCCGTAGTCGAGCACCGTGACGCGGTCACACAAGCCCATGACCAGCTTCACGTCATGCTCAATCAACAACACCGTACGGTGATCGCGGCGAATTTTGTCAATCAACTCTCGCAGCTGAACCTTCTCTGTCGCGTGCATGCCCGCAGCGGGTTCATCCAGTGCAATGAGTTGGGGGTCAGTGGCCAATGCACGCGCGATCTCTAAGCGACGCTGATCGCCATAGCTCAGTGTGCGCGCTTTGTAATCGGCCAAGTTGGCAATGCCCACGTAGTCGAGCAGTTCACGCGCACGTTGCTCAATGGCCAGCTCTTCAGCTTTGAATTCGGCGGTTCTAAAAATCGCGCCGAGCAAACCAGAGCGGGTACGCACATGGCGGCCCACCATCACGTTTTCTAATGCGGTCATCTCCGCAAACAAACGGATGTTTTGGAACGTGCGGGCAATACCGGCCTGCGCTACTTTGTGCACCTCGGTCGGTTCATACGGTTTGCCTGCCAACTCAAAGCTGCCGCTGTCGGGCGTGTACAAACCTGTGATGACATTGAAGAAGGTGGTCTTGCCAGCGCCATTGGGGCCAATCAATCCATACACCTGACCGCGTTCAATTTGCATGCGCACATCCGTCAAGGCCTGCAAGCCGCCAAAGCGTTTGGAGATGCCTGAGACATTCAACACGAGGTCGCTCATCGCGCACCTCCTTGTGGGTTGAGGTTTTTGCCGTGTTCAGGCGTGGGCCACAAACCGCGCGGCTTCCACAACATGATGGTGACCATCGCCAAGGCGATCAACAACTGACGCAGAATAGCGGCGTCTAAGCGACCATCGGTCATGGCTTGCAAGGGGCCGGCCACATAGCGCAACACCTCGGGCAAAGCAGCCAACAACACCGCACCCAAAATGACACCGGGCAAATGGCCCAAGCCACCGAGCACCACCATCGCCACAATCATCACCGACTCCATCAGGCTGAAGGACTCAGGCGACACAAAACCTTGGAAGGCAGCAAACATCGCTCCCGAAATGCCACCAAATGTCGCTCCCATGCCAAAAGCCAAGAGCTTCAAGTTACGGGTGTTCAGGCCCATGGCTTTGGCTGCAATTTCGTCCTCACGAATCGCCATCCATGCACGGCCAATGCGTGAGTATTCGAGGCGGTGACAAATCACCACACTCACCACCACCAGCATAAGGAAGAGGTAGTAATACAAGGTGACCGAGGGCAACTCGATGAAACCCAAATCCAAACGCTTGGACAACGGATAACCAAACACACTGACCGCATCAATTTGTCCCAAGCCCTTGGGGCCGTTGGTGATGTTGACGGGATGGTCAAGGTTGTTCAAAAACACACGGATGATTTCGCCAAAGCCCAAGGTGACAATGGCCAAGTAGTCGCCACGCAATTTCAGAGTCGGCGCGCCCAAGAGCACACCAAACAAACCGGCCAAGCCTGCGGCCAGCGGCAACACCAACCACAGGCTCAGATGCAAACCATTGGGGAACATGGCAGCAATCCACGGAAACACCTCCGTCAAATGCGGCGACGCCAACAAGCCAAACAAATAGGCCCCCACAGCGAAGAAAGCCACGTAGCCCAAATCGAGCAAGCCTGCATAGCCCACCACAATGTTCAAGCCCAAGGCCAGCAACACATACAACAGAGACATATCGGCAATGCGCACCCAAGCATTGCCAAAACTTTGCAGCACCAAGGGCAACACCAAGAGCACTGCGGCCATCAGCCAACGGTTAGAGAAGAGTTTGTGTGTCATGGTGATCAAGCCCTGTCTGCCACACGCTCGCCCAACAGGCCCGAGGGACGCAGTGTGAGCGTGACGATCAACACAATGAAGGCCAAGATGTCGGTGTAGTGGCTGCCGAGCACACCGCCTGTGAGCTCGCCCAAATAGCCCGAACCGATGGATTCGATCAAACCCAAAAGTAGCCCTCCGACCACCGCCCCGGCCAAGTTACCAATACCGCCAAACACCGCGGCAGTGAAAGCTTTGAGGCCAGGCAAGAAACCCATGGCGTGGTGCGCTGTGCCGTAGTTCATGGCCCACATCACACCCGCAATGGTGGCCAGCACCGCGCCGATGATGAAGGTGGCAGAAATCACCACATCGGGCTTCACGCCCATCAGACTCGCCACGCGTGGGTTCTCTGCCGTGGCACGCATCGCTCGACCTAACTTGGTGCGATTGACCAACCATGACAACACGGCCAAGGCGACGGCGGTAAGCCCCAAGATCATCAACTGCGTGGGCGTGATCACCGCCTCACCAATTTCAAACGGGGTCGTGGGCAGCAGCGTGGGGAAAGGCTTGTAGTTGGGCTTCCACACAATCATGGCCAGTGTTTGCAGCAAGATGGACATGCCAATGGCCGTGATGAGCGGTGCCAACTTGGGCGCATTGCGTAACGGGCGATACGCGATTTTTTCAATCGCGTAATTCAATGCTGCTGCGGCAGCAGAGGCCACCACCATCGAGATCAACAGCAGCACCCAGCCGGGCGTGTCGGGCATGAGCGGTTGCAGCAGGCCGATCATCGACCAGCTACACAAAGCGCCAATCATCAGCACTTCGCCGTGCGCGAAATTGATGAGGTTGATGATGCCGTAGACCATGGTGTAGCCCAGCGCCACCAGTGCATACATGCTGCCGAGCACCAAGCCGTTGATGACTTGTTGAAGCAAAACGTCCATGAGTTACTTCCCTGCTTGTTTGTTCTTCTCGCGCAAGTGGCGCAATTTGTCGGCAATTTTGATCTCTAAGCCACGCTCCACAGGTCGGTAAAAGCCCGCACCTTCCAAGCCTTGAGGAAAGTAATTTTCGCCAGCGGCAAAGCCATCTGCTTCGTCATGGGCATAGCGGTAGCCCTTGCCCCAGTCCATGTCTTTCATCATCTTCGTGGGGGCGTTGCGCAGGTGCATGGGCACAGGGCGTGTGCCATCTTTTTTCACCAATGCCTTGGCTTCGTTGTAGGCCTTGTACACGGCGTTGGATTTGGGGGCTACCGCCAGATACACCACGCACTCGGCCAGTGCCAGCTCGCCTTCAGGCGAGCCCAAGCGCTCGTAAACCTCGGCGGCATCGAGCGCCAAACGCAAGGCCCGTGGGTCAGCCAAGCCAATGTCTTCGGCGGCCATGCGAATCAAGCGACGCGCCATGTATTTGGGCTCGGCTCCACCATCCAACATGCGCACCAACCAATACAAAGCAGCATTGGGGTCTGAGCCACGCACCGATTTGTGTAAGGCGCTGATGGTGTCGTAAAACTGCTCACCACCTTTGTCGTAGCGGCGCATACGTTCGCCCAAGACGCGCAGCAACCATGCGTCGCTGATTTCTTCGATTTTCTCGCGTTGAGCTGCGACCGAGAGAGTTTCGAGCGTGTTGAGCAAACGGCGGGCATCGCCATCGGCATAAGCGACGAGGCGCTCCAAGGCTGCATCTTCCAAAGCAGGCACAGCGCCAATCGCTTGTGCTTTGGCAATGATTTGCGTGAGGTCATCTTCGCTGAGCGACTGCAACACATACACCGCCGCACGCGAAAGCAAGGCCGAGTTCACCTCAAACGATGGATTCTCGGTGGTCGCACCAATGAAGGTGAACAACCCCGATTCGACATGCGGCAAAAACGCGTCTTGTTGGCTTTTGTTGAATCGGTGCACCTCGTCCACAAACATGATGGTGCGTTTGGGATCGAGCGAGTCACGCGCCGCTTGCGCCAGCTCAACTGCTTCACGAATTTCTTTCACGCCACCGAGCACGGCGCTGATGGACAAAAACTGCGCATCAAATGCATCAGCCATCAAGCGGGCAATGGTGGTTTTGCCCACCCCCGGTGGCCCCCACAAAATGCAGCTGTGCGGCTGACCCGACTCAAAGGCCACACGCAATGCCATGCCATCGCCCAGCACATGCTGCTGGCCAATGACCTCGCCCAAAGTCTGGGGGCGCAAGCGTTCAGCTAAGGGAATATGGGACGCGTTCAAGGGACATGATCTTCAAAGAGTGCGGGAAGTGTAGCCACCTCAGGCCGGCTGCTTTGCCTCGCTTGATTCTTTTGAAACTCAAGGACGAATCACGTTTACGCCTTTGGGCGGTACAAAGTTGAACTGCGCAGCGCCGAGGTTGACAGGATTGACCTCAAAACGTTCAAAACTCAACACAGAACGTTGGCCCATGGCATCAAAAATCTCCAACTTGCCAAGGCTGACCATCACACCGTCTTGACGTAATCCAATGCGTACCGATTGAATGGTGCTCTCACGGTTCTTAGGCGTCGCTTGCACCCATTGCAGGCCATCTGCATCTGCCTGCGCTTCGAGGCTGAATTCTTTTTGCAATGCACCCAAGTCGGCCGCAGTGGCCACCAAAGCAGCAGGCGTGCTACCTAAGGCCCGCGCTTGCTTGCGGGCCGTCACTTGCTCAAGGTCAGCGTCATAAAGCCACAGGGTTTGCCCATCGGCCACGATGACTTGTGGAAAGGGTTTGACGTAATCAAAACGAAAACGTGTAGGCCGCATGAACGAAAACTGCCCTGTGGATGTTTTGCTGCGCACCCCGTTTTGCCCGGCTTTGGCAGGCGGCGTGACCACTTGTGTGAAATCAGCACGTCCACTCTTGGTGGACTTGAGGAAAGTTTCCAAAGTATCCAAGCTGCTTGCACAGGCCATGCTGGCCGTCAAAGCACACGCTGCAAAAGCCAAGCTCATGCGATACATGGCAGTAGATGAAAAAGTTGAACTCATATGCTTTCAGATCACTCGTCCCGCTTGGGAACCAAAATTTCGCGCTGCCCATTACTGCTCATGGCACTGACCATGCCAGCCTTCTCCATGTCTTCCACCAAGCGTGCTGCGCGGTTGTAACCAATCTTCAAGTGGCGTTGCACCAACGAGATGCTGGCCTTGCGGTTCTTCAACACCACCTCAACCGCTTGGTCGTACATCGGGTCTTTTTCAGCTGGCACATCGCCAAACAAATCAGGGCCTGAGGCATTGCCGTCGCCATCAACCGTGCCGCCTTCGAGCACGCCTTCGATGTAGTCGGGCTCACCTTGGCTCTTGAGGTACTCGACCACGCGGTGCACTTCTTCATCGCTCACAAACGCGCCGTGCACACGTACCGGAAAGCCCGTGCCACTGGCCATGTAAAGCATATCGCCCATACCCAGCAAAGCCTCAGCGCCCATTTGATCGAGGATGGTGCGGCTGTCAATTTTGGAGCCCACCGAGAAGGCGATACGCGACGGGATGTTGGCTTTGATGAGGCCAGTGATCACATCCACGCTGGGACGCTGGGTGGCCAAAATCAAATGGATGCCAGCCGCACGTGCCTTTTGTGCCAAGCGCGCAATGAGCTCTTCAATCTTCTTACCCACCACCATCATCAAGTCGGCCAACTCGTCAATCACCACCACGATGTGGGGCAAACGTTGTAAAGGCTCTGGCTGCTCGGGCGTCAAGCTGAAGGGGTTGTAGATGAACTCTTCACGCGAAGCCGCATCGTCAATCTTGGCGTTGTAGCCCGCCAAGTTACGCACGCCCAACTTGCTCATGAGCTTGTAGCGTTTTTCCATTTCGCCCACACACCAGTTGAGGCCGTGTGCGGCTTGGCGCATGTCAGTCACCACAGGAGCGAGCAAGTGTGGAATGCCTTCGTACACCGACATTTCCAACATCTTGGGGTCGATCATCAGCAAGCGAACATCACGGGCTTCGGCCTTGTAAAGCAAGGACAAAATCATTGCGTTGATACCCACCGATTTACCCGAACCAGTGGTACCCGCCACTAACACGTGAGGCATCTTGGCCAAGTCGGCAACAACGGGGTTGCCCACAATGTCTTTGCCCAAGCCCATGGTCAACATTGACTTGGACTCGTTGTAAATGTCAGAGCCCAAAATTTCGCTCAAGCGAATCGACTGGCGCTTGGCATTGGGCAACTCCAACGCCATGTAGTTTTTGCCAGGAATGGTTTCGACCACGCGGATGGACACGAGTGACAACGACCGCGCCAAGTCTTTGGCAAGGTTCAACACTTGCGAGCCCTTCACGCCCGTGGCCGGTTCAATTTCGTAACGTGTAATGACAGGACCGGGAGAAGCAGCCACCACACGCACTTCGACACCGAAGTCTTTGAGTTTTTTCTCAATCAAACGGCTTGTCATCTCCAGCGTTTCGGGCGACACCGTGTCTTGACGTGCCAGCGGGTCATCCAACAAATCTACCTGCGGCAAGCGCGAGTCTGTAGCCGCGTCGCTGAACAGGGTCTTTTGACGCTCTTTGGCTACGCGCGCGCTCTTGGGCACTTCAATGATTTCGGGCTCAATGTGCACGGTGATAGGCGGATGCTCTTTGATTTCGATACGCTCTTCAAACACCACTTCTTCGCGCTCACGTGCCGCGACCAAGCCATAGGCCACGTCCTCTTCGCGCTCACGACGTTCGCGCCATTTCTCGTACAAACCATCAATGAATGCACCAATGTTTTCAGCGGTTTGACCCCATGAAAAGCGGAACACCCACGAAGCGCCCACCACGCCGAACACGATGAAGATCAGGCCCGAACCATTGAAGCCAAACCAGTTCAAGCTCGATGGCCCTACCAAATAGCCCAACACACCGCCGCTGCTGTGCCCAGGCAAACGGTCTTCAAAGCGGTACATGCGTGTCCACTCTAAGCCCGTGCTTGAAATCAACAACAAAGCTAGGCCCGCCCAGAAAGCAAAGCGTGTGTGGCGCCAGCTGTTGTGTTCAGGGGCAGCTTCATCTTCTTCACGCAAGCGATTGGCCAAAGCTGCCAGCCAAGCCACCAAGGCCGCGGCGTAACACCACCACACCGAATAGCCGAGCAAGAAAAAGCTCAGATCCCCAAACAAGGCACCAACCCGACCGCCAAAGTTACGCACTGTATTGCCCGCACCAGAGGTCGTCCAAGCAGGATCCAGTGGCGAATGAGTGAGCAACGCCAGCAACCAAAAGGTCATCAGCACAAAGCCGGCTGTGAGTGCAATCTCTTGCGCAAAGCGGCGAAAACCTGTGGGCTTGTTGTCCGCATTGGCAGCAGATGTGCGCGGATCGTTCTTTAATGTATTGAGCGAATAAGTCATGTCTAGAGGCAGAGCTTACCCGAGAGGCGACCTTACGGCCTCAAGGGCAAAAAGAGGTTCTTACAATCTTGGCTTTATTGTCTCTTTGATTGCTGTCCTCTGATATGTCTACCACTCAACACGCCCAAGTTTTGATTCTCGGCTCCGGCCCTGCTGGCTACACCGCCGCTGTGTATGCAGCACGTGCCAACCTCAAGCCTCTGTTGATCACCGGCATGGCCCAAGGCGGCCAACTGATGACCACGACCGAAGTGGACAACTGGCCTGCCGACGTGCACGGCGTGCAAGGCCCAGAGCTGATGCAACGTTTTCAGCAGCACGCTGAGCGTTTCAACACCCAAATCGTGTTCGATCACATCAACAAGGTCGATTTTTCTAAGCGCCCCTTCACGTTGGTCGGCGACAGCGGCACTTATACCTGTGACACCCTCATCATTTGTACGGGCGCATCCGCCAAGTACTTGGGCTTGGCCTCAGAAGAAGCCTTCATGGGCCGCGGTGTGTCAGGCTGCGCCACTTGCGATGGCTTCTTCTACCGCGACCAAGTGGTCAGCGTGGTTGGCGGCGGCAATACGGCCGTGGAAGAAGCCCTGTATTTGTCAAACATTGCATCTAAAGTGCATTTGGTGCACCGCCGTGACACCTTCAAGGCCGAGGCCATCATGATCGACAAGCTGATGGAGAAAGTCGCTGCGGGCAAGATCGTGCTCGAAACCGACAGCACCTTGGACGAAGTCTTGGGCGATGCCTCTGGCGTCACTGGCATCCGTTTGAAGAGTACCAAAGACGGCAGCACCCGAGACATTGCCACCCAAGGCTGCTTCATTGCCATCGGCCACCAACCCAACACGGGCATTTTTGAAGGCCAATTGGCTATGAAAGACGGCTATTTGCTCACCAAGAGCGGCTCTGAAGGCTTTGCCACCATGACCAGCGTGCCCGGCATCTTTGCGGCAGGCGATGTGCAAGACCACATCTACCGCCAAGCCATCACCAGCGCGGGCACGGGCTGCATGGCGGCCTTGGACGCCCAGCGCTTCTTAGAGCAAGGCGCCCACTGATAGGCATCCGCCAAAAGACGCTACAATCTCAGGCTTTGCTGAATTCAGCGAAGAGATGGGTTACCGCCACCCTTTTTGGCGAGGTGAGGCGCTCGTGGGAACGACCGCCGTTGAATATGGAGTGTCCACATGGCACGCGTATGTGAAGTAACGGGCAAAGGCCCAATGACGGGAAACAACGTTTCCCACGCTAACAACAAAACAAAACGCCGCTTTTTGCCTAACCTGCAATACCGCCGTTTCTGGGTGGAGTCTGAAAACCGTTGGGTTCGCTTGCGCGTTTCTAGCGCAGCTCTGCGTTTGATCGACAAAAACGGCATCGACGCCGTCTTGGCTGACTTGCGCGCGCGCGGTCAAGCTTAATTCCAGACACTGAAAGGACACGATCATGGCTTCTAAAGGCGGACGCGAAAAAATCAAGCTGGAATCTTCAGCAGGTACTGGTCACTTCTACACGACCAGCAAAAACAAAAAAACCATGCCCGAGAAAATGGCGATCATGAAGTTTGATCCCAAAGCTCGCAAGCACGTGGAATACAAGGAAACCAAACTGAAGTAATTCAGACTGGCCCTCAACAAAAAACCCGCTCATCGCAAGATGGCGGGTTTTTTATTGCCTCTGCGATCTGCAAAAGCGAGCAAAAGAAAAGGCACCCGAGAAGGTGCCTTTGTCTTAGGTGCGAGAGGCGTTTACACGCGCGCCGCACGCAAATGCATCGAGAACTCTTGCAAAGCCGCAATGCCGCTGGCCTCGGCACGTTTACACCAAGCCTGCAGGTCTTGCGCCAATTGCGCACGGGTGTGATGGGTATTGAGCCAAATTTGGCGCAGCTCTTCACGCATCTTGACCATCGTGTCCACGTCTGGCAGCGCAGCGCGTGCTTGCGCCAGCTGAGCGGCCACCTTCGCAGGCACTTTTTCAGCATCACGGTGCATCCAGCGCTTGGCGGCGGTCAACACAGAATCTGCAGGCAATGTCGACATGCCAGCCAACTCTTGCTTCAAGGCCAAACGCAATTGGGTGGCGTAATTGGCCATCACTTCGTAACGGTTGGCAATCACAGCCTCAAGCGTCTTTTCATCCGCCACAGGCTTGATGTCACCAAAGGCCAATTTAGGCGGCGTCTTTTTGACGGTGGCCAAACCACAGGTTTCCAAAATGCGGATGTACAACCAGCCCAAATCGAACTCGTAGGGTTTGACCGACAGCTTGGCCGAGGTGGGATAGGTGTGGTGGTTGTTGTGCAACTCTTCGCCGCCAATGATGATGCCCCAAGGCGAAATATTGGTGCTGGCGTCTGGCGCTTCAAAGTTGCGATAGCCCCAGTAATGCGCTGCACCGTTGATGATGCCGGCGGCGGTGACGGGAATCCACATCATTTGCACGGCCCATACGGTCAGGCCCAAAGCGCCGAACAAAGTCAAGTTGATGATGAGCATCAACGCCACCCCCCACACTGAGCGAGGGGTGTAGAGGTTGCGCTCAATCCAATCGTTGGGGGTGCCATGGCCATAGCGCTCTAAGGTTTCAAGGTTTTCAGCCTCTTTCCGGTACAACTCAGCACCCGTGAACAACACGGTTTTGATGCCGTGCACATGGGGGCTGTGTGGGTCTTCGGCTTGCTCGCACTTGGCATGGTGCTTGCGGTGGATCGAGGTCCACTCTTTGGTCACTTGGGCGGTGGTGAGCCACAACCAGAAACGGAAAAAGTGCGCCACTGCAGGATGCAAGTCCAACGAGCGGTGGGCCGAATGGCGGTGCAAATAAATGGTCACGCTGGCGATGGTGATGTGTGTGAGCACCATGGTGACTGCAAACACTTGCCAGCCAGAAAAATTCAACAAACCATTGCTCAGCCAGTTCAAAACGGGGTCGAGCCAAGCCCAATCGGGTAACAACATGTGTTCTCTTTCAACGTGTAGAAATCAACGGCAGATTTTAAGGTTGGCCCTGTTATTTAGCTACCCAAACCGCCGCAAAGAAGCCATCGGTGGCATGCAAGTGTGGCCAAAGGCGCAAATACATCCCGTCTGTCGTACACAAACTGGCAGCATTGAGAACTTTCAACTCAGTCAGCGTTTCAGCCACCGACAAAGGCACAAAGTTAGGGTGTGCTGCACTGAAAGCTTGGGCAATCGCTTCGTTCTCTTCGGGCAAGACGCTGCACGTGGCGTATACCAAGCGGCCACCCGACTTCACCAAACGCGCGGCGCTGGCCAAGATGGAGGTTTGCTTTTCGGTCAACTCTTGCACGGCCTTGGGCGACTGACGCCACTTGAGGTCGGGGTTGCGACGCAAGGTGCCTAAGCCCGAGCAGGGCGCATCGACCAACACGCGGTCAATCTTGCCGCTCAAACGCTTGACGCGCTCGTCGCGCTCGTGCGCAATGGCAGCAGGGTGCACGTTCGACAACTTGCTGCGCGCCAAGCGCGGCTTGAGCGACTCCAAGCGATGTGCCGATACATCGAACGCATACAAGCGCCCCGTGCTGCGCATGGCCGCACCAATGGCCAAGGTTTTGCCGCCTGCACCCGCACAAAAATCCACCACCATCTCGCCGCGTTTGGCGTCGAGCAAGAGAGCCAGCAACTGCGAGCCTTCGTCTTGCACTTCAATCGCACCACGCGCAAAGGCGTCGAGCTGGCTCAGCGCAGGCTTGCCATCAATGCGCAAACCCCAAGGCGAAAACGGTGTGTCCTCAGCCTTGATGCCTGCCAGCTGCAATTCGTGTTGCACATCGGCGCGTTTGTCGGTGAAGGTATTCACACGCAAGTCCAGCGGCGCACCACCGTTCATGCGTTCGACCAATGGCCAAAAGCCCTCGCCCACTTGGGCTTTGAGCGGTTCGACCAACCACTCGGGTAAGTTGTGGCGGTGGCGCTCCATCAAATCCGCAGGGTTCACAGATTCACAGGCTTCGAGCCATGCAGCTTCTTGCTTGTTGAGTGCACCCATCAAAAAATCGAGCTGGCCACTGTTGGCATGCTTGGCATTTTTGGGAGCAGCCTTCACGGGCGCTTGTTGCTTCAGGTGATCGGCAAAACCCAAAATCGCCAAGCGGCGCTCTTTGGGGCCAGAGCCAGAGGGGGCAAAGTGGTCGTAGCGCAATTTGTTGCGCAGCACGTTGTAAACGGTTTCGGCCAGTGCCGCACGCTCGCGTGGGCCAAAGGCGTAGGTTTTACGGTAGTCACGAAAAAACTTAGACACCACCGCGTCAGCAGGGTGGTCAAACTTACATGTGAGGCGAACAAGCTCGGTACAAGCTTCAATCAGGGCTTTAGGATGCATAGGGTGTATTGTCCCATCCTATGAACAACCAAGACCTCCCCCCACTGCAAGAAATACCTGTCGGCCTGTACCGCCACTACAAAGGCGGCCAATACGAGGTGATGGGCACTGCCCGCCACAGCGAAACCCTAGAACCCATGACCGTCTACCGCGCCCTCTACGGCGCACACGGCCTGTGGGTACGCCCTGCTGCCATGTTCAGCGAGCAAGTGCTGATTGACGGGGTAATGCAAGCACGCTTCGTCAAAATCAACTGAACCTTCACAAAGCCTTGTATGCACCCGCACGGCACGCCCCGCGATAATTCGCGGCAATGAAAAACATCGTCATCCTGATTTCTGGCAGCGGCTCCAACATGGCAGCCATCGTGCGCACCGCGCAGGCCCAAAACTGGGACCAACAATTCAACGCACAAGTGAGCGCCGTCATCAGCAACAAAGCCGACGCCAAAGGTTTGGCCTTTGCCAAAGAACACGGGGTTGCCACTGCGGTGGTCGACCACAAAGCCTTTGCTGGCGAACCTCAACCCCGCGAAGCCTTTGACGCCGCCTTGATGACCGAGATCGACAAACACCAGCCCCACCTGGTGGTGCTAGCCGGCTTCATGCGCATCCTCACCCCAAGCTTTGTGGCGCACTACGAGGGCCGACTCATCAACATCCACCCCTCACTGTTGCCCGCCTTCCCCGGTCTGCACACCCACGAACGCGCCATCAAAGCCGGCTGCAAATTTGCTGGAGCCACAGTGCACCGCGTCACCGCAGAACTCGACCACGGCGCCATCCTTGCGCAAGCCGTGGTACCTGTGCTGCCAGATGACACACCTGACACCTTGGCTGCGCGGGTGCTGACGCAGGAGCATGTGATTTATCCCAAGGCGGTGGCTGAGTTGTTGACGTAATTCCAGTACTTGCAATAAAATTACAACCAGTCTCCAGCTGACCAACCACACCAGGCAATCAGAGCCGAAATGTCGCGTCAACTGGGGGCTTTTTTATTTGCTCCAAAGTTTTAAACCAGCGTTAACCCAACGCTGCTCGACAGTGGCCTCTTTGTTGTAAACGCTAGCAACAACATTGACATGAGCGCGTCCCACCAGCTTATTTGCATGCAGAGGAATCAAAATGGGAGCGCCGTCCTTCACCTCAAATGTGATGACAACGGCTGAGCTCTGAATCGTCGCCGACCTGTAAAGGGCTTTAGGCGAAGCGATGATGTCGGCCAACCGATACAACATAGATTTTGGGATGCCGTGATCGAAATGCGCCTTGTCAACGGCCACCCCTTTGATCACCAAGTCAATCGCAGGAAAACCTGCGTGCTCGATCAAATAGGCAGGCGTAGTACCCAGCGACAAGACATGCTCGTGATGGGGTCGCCCAGCTAACGACGACTGGAGAATCAGTTGAACACTCGCTTGGAAATTTTTGTCGGCCATGGAATTCAATTTGCATCGCGAAGAAACTCGCAATGAATGAACTCAGCTTAGCCAGCCACTCAAATCTCGTTGATCAAGTCACCTAAATTTTGTTGAATTTGCACTAATGCACAAGATGCGTGCTTCTATTTTTGTGTGAACCCACCCGAAGGCGAGGCGACTGGCTGCGGCTGACGATTTCTGGTACTCCAGTATGAGGAAGCCGCAGTCAGTTACCTCGCCGAAGCGAACGCAAAGCTTCAAGCCAAAAGCCGAGAACTCTTAGGCACATGCGCCATCAAAAACTCCATCTGATCCGCCAAGATGCGGCGGTTGCGCAAGATGAAGTCTTCCCACAACGATGGCTCATAAGGTGCGTACAGCAACGGCATGCGTGCTTGCTCAGGCGTGCGATTGCCTTTGCGGTGGTTGCACGATTGACACGCCGTCACCACATTCATCCATGTGTTGGGGCCTCCTTGACCAATGGGGCGAATGTGTTCGCGCGTGAGCTCTGATTCGTGAAAGTGGTCACCGCAGTACGCGCAGATGTTGCGGTCGCGGGTGAAGAGCTTGTCGTTGGTCAGGCCCGACTTCAAGTCAAACGGGTTGATGTTGGGCACGCCCTTGGTGCCAATGATGCTGTTGACCACGATGATGGACTGCTGCCCCGTGATGGCATTGGTGCCGCCATGAAACACCGCCACCTCGCCGCCGGACTCCCAGCGCACCTCGTCGGCCGCGTAGTGAATGACCGCTTGTTCCAGCGATATCCACGACTGCGGTAGCCCTTGGGCTGACAGTTTCAAGACCTTCACACTTCACCTCCACTCGCTGAACAACGACCGATTGGGAATGCACATCTATCGGGGACAATATACCTTTATTGGGTGACAGTTTCATGTACGTCACCCCACATTCAAACCATGCAAATTTTTCGAGGTTTTCATCACCCGCAATTGGCCAAGGCTTGCGCCCTGACCATTGGCAACTTTGACGGCGTGCACCGTGGCCATCAGGCCATGTTGGCTTTGTTGATCAATGAGGCACGTCACCGCGGCGTGCCCAGTTGCGTGATGACGTTTGAGCCGCATCCGCGCGACTTCTTTGCCGAGCAGCACCAACAACCCGACCTTGCCCCCGCCCGCATTGCCACCTTGCGCGACAAGCTCAACGAGTTGGCCGCTTGCGGTGTCGACCAATGCGTGATCTTGCCCTTCAACCAAGCCTTTGCCTCGCAAGCGCCGCAAGCCTTCATTGAAGAGGTGTTGGTCAAAGGCTTGGGCGTGAAATACGTGCTGGTGGGTGACGACTTTCGCTTTGGTGCAAAACGCGCAGGCGACTACGCCATGCTCGATGCCGCAGGCACAGCCCACGGCTTTGATGTGGCCCGCATGAACAGCTACGAGGTATCGCGCCCCCACGTTCGGCACCCAGTGTCCTCACTGCCCCCCGAGGGGGCCGGCCCAGCCTTGGGGCGGCCCGGCGGCAGGTCCAACCTACGCGTCTCCAGCTCTGCCGTGCGCGAAGCCATGGGCCGTGGCGCCATGCAAGAGGTGGCACAACTGCTGGGCCGGCCCTACGCCATTTCGGGCCATGTCGTGCATGGCCGCAAGCTCGGCCGCGAATTGGACTGCCGCACACTCAATTTACGCTTCAGTCATTGGAAGCCCGCCGCCAGCGGTATCTTTGTGGTGCAGGTGCACGGCTTGACCGATCAGCCCTTGGCCGGCGTGGCCAATTTAGGCATTCGCCCCTCACTCGACCCCAATGACGTGAACGGTGGCCGCGTACTGCTAGAAACCCATTGCCTCGACTGGCCCGCCAGCCTAGGCGCTGAGGGGGGCTACGGTAAAATCATCCGCGTGGAACTGCTGCACAAATTACACGACGAGCTGAAATACGACGGTCTGGACGCCTTGATGCAAGGCATCCACAAAGACTGCGCTGACGCACGCGCTTGGCTCGCAGCCCGAATTTGATGGGGCGTGCAGCCCCCTCTTGCTGCACATTGCCCCGCGCCTCCTGCCTTGCTGGCATGGCCTGTACTGACCAAGCCCCTGCACACCCCTTTTTTCAGTCTCTGACACAGAGACGCCGATACCTGAGATAGCCATGACCGACAAAAACAGCACCTACCGCGACACGCTCAACATGCTCGACACGCCGTTTCCTATGCGTGGCGACTTACCCAAACGCGAACCCGCGTGGGCCAAACAGTGGCAAGACGAGGGCCTGTACAAAAAGCTACGCGCGGCCCGCCACGGTGCACCGCTGTTTGTGTTGCACGACGGCCCTCCGTATGCCAACGGCAAGCTGCACATTGGCCACGCGCTAAACAAAGTGCTCAAAGACATGATCGTCAAGTCCAAACAATTGGGTGGCTTTGACGCGCAATACATCCCCGGCTGGGACTGCCACGGTTTGCCCATTGAAAACGCGATTGAAAAACTGCACGGCCGCAAACTCAGCCGTGACGACATGCAGGCCAAGAGCCGTGCCTTCGCCACCGAGCAAATTGACCAACAGCGCGAAGACTTCAAACGCCTCGGTGTGTTGGGCGACTGGGAGCGCCCCTACCGCACCATGGACCCCGCCAACGAAGCCGGCCAACTGCGCGCATTCAAACGCGTGATGGAGCGTGGCTTTGTCTACCGTGGCTTGAAGCCCGTGTACTGGTGCTTTGATTGCGGCTCATCACTGGCCGAGTTCGAGATTGAATACGCCGACAAAAAGAGCGACACCTTGGA
>JACCDH010452968.1_pt1 | contig 27613 bp, 25 predicted proteins | sample 7442481 | NCBI WGS metagenome assembly JACCDH01 (sample SAMN15323433, study PRJNA562643) | freshwater metagenome | isolation source: river surface water | place: USA:Blue River Watershed | collected 2017-08-15 | reverse complement strand
CGTCGAGATGACGGCCCAGCTCGATGATGTCGCCGCCCTTCTCCATCGACACGCCCAGCCCGATCACTTCCTTGCCATTATAGCGTAGCTTGTCACGCGGCGGATCGGCATAGGCTCGGGTCACCGTCGCAAAATCGCCGAGGCGAAAGCTGTTGCCATTCGCGCGCAACGGCAGATTTTCCAGATCTTTTGCCGTGATCAGCGCACCAGTCACGCGCACCTGCAGGTTGTCGGTCGGCGTGACCAGTACACCGCTGCCCTCGACTGCGTTCTGCGCGTTGATCTGGGCAATCACGCTATCGATGGAAATGCCGAGCTGCGCGAATTTCTTCGTAGAGAAATCGATATACAGCTTTTCTTCCTGCACGCCGTACAGCTCGACCTTGGATACTGCGCGTACACCCAGCAGCTGCTGTCGAACGAAGTCGGCGTAGTCTTTCACTTCCGCGTAATTGAAGCCCTCACCCGACAGCGCGAAAATGGACCCAAAGGTGTCGCCAAATTCATCATTGAAAAAAGGCCCCTGCACACCGGCAGGCAATGTGCCTCGAATGTCGCCGATCTTCTTGCGCACCTGATACCAGATCTGCGACACCTCTTTGGGCGGGGTCGATTCGCGCAGCTCGATGATGATCAGCGTCTCGCCGGGCTTGGAGTAGCTGCGAATCTTGTCAATGTAGGGCGTTTCCTGAAGCTTTTTTTCCAGCTTGTCCGTCACCTGCTCGGCCATCTGCACCGAGCTGCTGCCTGGCCAGTTGGCACGGATGACCATTGCTCGGAAGGTGAACGGTGGATCTTCATCCTGACCGAGCTTGCTGTAGCTCATGACGCCGCCCAGCAGCAGCACCACGATCAGATAGCGAATGAACGGTATATGCTCGAGTGCCCAGCGAGAAAGGTTGAGCCTGCCTTTCATTTTCCGGCCCCGGCAGCCGGCTTGTCGGCCTCGGCAACCGATGTCTTGGCAGACAATTCCTCATCCAGCAAAGTGACTTTCTGACCGGTCTGCAGCTGATTCACGCCCGCCGTCACGACGATCTGGCCGGGGTTCAGACCCGACGCTACCAGCAGCTCATTGCCAATCGTGCCGGCCACCTGCACCGGCACCAGCGCCACCTTTCCGCTATCGACGACCCACACGGCCGTACCTTCCTTTTGTCTGACCAGCGCAGACAGCGGCAAACGAATAGCGGCTGGTGCGGGGACCGCGAACTGCACCGTCGCCGTCATACCCAGCCTGACTTCGGGGCCGGCCTTGGGCAAATTAATTTTGGCCGTGTAGGTGCGGGTGGCCGGATCGGCAACGGGCGACAGTTCGCGCAGCTTACCTCCGAGCGCTGCCTGCGGGTTCGCCCACAGACGTACCGTCAGATCACCGACCTGACGCAACGCTTCCACCTGATCTTCGGGGATACTGACCCGGACTTCCTTGTCTCCGGCACGGGCGAGTCGTACCACGGGCATGCCTGCAGACACGACCTGCCCCACCTCAGCATCTATTCCGGTGATTACGCCATCCGAGTCGGCGTAGAGATTGTTGTAGCCACTCTGATTGGACTGAAATTTCAGCGCCGCGCTGGCCTGCGCGTGGCCGGCAAGGGCTGATTGATAAGTGGCCTCTTTAGCATCCAGCATGGCCTGACTGACGAAATTTTTCTGGCGCAGCTCACGGTAACGTTCTAACTCTGCACGGGCCAGCGACAATGTGCTGTCCGCAGCACTGACTGCCGCCTTCGCTTGCGACTGAGCCAGCTGCAGATCCTGTGGATCCAGCTTCATCAGCAACTGACCACGCTTGACCACACTGCCGACTTCGACCAGACGTCCGATCAGTTTTCCACCGACGCGAAAACCGAGCCGCGATTCGTAACGGGGCTGTACCTCCCCAGACAGCTCCACAAGCGCGCGATTCTCGGCCGGTGCAACGGTCACGGTGCGTACCGGACGCACTATCTCGACTCTCTCGACAGGCTTCGAGCAAGCGGAAAGTAGAAGCGCCAACAGATAAGCGAGCAAGCTACAGGGCTGAGACAGGGTGCGGGAAGCGAAGCGGACCACGTTTTTTCCTTTACTATTCGGCCTGCGAGATGAACATGAATCAGACAAGATGACGCAGACAAAGCAGCCCAGCGCCTTTTACCGTTGCACCACGTTGCCGAACGCGGCGCGCTGACCTGCCGGCGGCCTCGTCGTTCTGAGGATGCCAAGGACTGGCCCCTTACTGACTCAACGGTTAGTAATTATAGCGAAAGCTCATTCCCTTGCATTAACAAAAACTCTGCGCCCGTCCCAGTCTGAATGCCAAATCAACATTACGAAAATTTCCCGGTGGCCTCGCCGCTGCTGCCTCCCGAGATGCGCGCCCCGGTTCGGGTGCTGTACGCATTTGCACGGAGCGCAGACGACCTCGCAGATGAGGGTGACGCGAGCCCGGAACAGCGCATTGCAGCGCTCGATGCTTACGAAGCAGAGCTTGACCGTATCGACGCCGGGCTTGAACCCGACACGGCACTGTTTAAGCAGGTGGCAGTGACGCTGCGCGAGCATGCGATCGGCACCGGGCTGTTGCGCGATCTGTTGTCCGCTTTCCGGCAGGACGTCAAGCAAACGCGATATGCAAGCTTCACCTCACTGCTCGACTATTGCTCACGTTCGGCCAACCCGGTGGGTCGGCTGATGCTGGCGCTCGCCGCCGAAGAACGCGACAGCTCGCTCAGCATGAGCGATTTGGTCTGCAGCGCACTGCAGATCATCAATTTTTTGCAGGATGTGGCGATCGACTGGCAAAAATCCCGCATCTACCTGCCACAGGAAGATATGCAGCGCTTCGGCGTGACTGAACAGCAGATCGCCCATGCTGAGACCAATGAAGGCTGGCGCGCGTTGATGCAGTTTCAGGTCGACCGCGCACGACGAATGATGCATGAGGGTGCACCGCTGGCGCTGCAGATTGGCGGACGGCTGGGCTGGGAGCTTAGGCTCATTGTTCAGGGCGGACTGCGCATTCTCGAAAAAATCGAGTCCGCTGGTCATGATGTTTTCCGTCACCGCCCTGTGCTGGGCGCGGCTGACTGGCTGCTGATGCTCTGGCGTGCCTGGTTGTGCCCCATTCCTGCGCAGCCGAAAAGCTCCACTCACTGAATGTTCTGGTCTTCACGCACCGACGATGACTCCTGACGACTATTGCCAACAAAAAGCCGCTCAGAGCGGTTCGAGCTTTTATTACAGCTTCCTGTTCCTGCCGCCTGAACGCCGCAGGGCCATCACGGCACTGTATGCATTCTGTCGCGAGGTGGATGATGTGGTCGATGAGACCCGCGATCCCTCGATTGCGCGCACTACGCTCGACTGGTGGCGCCGCGAAGTACAGAACCTGCTGTCGGGCTCGCCGAATCACCCGGTGACCCGGGCGCTTGAACCCCACCTGTCGGTGTTCGGGCTTCGCGGCGAGCATCTGCTGGCCGTCATCGATGGCATGGAAATGGATCTGACACAGACCCGTTACCTCGATTACCCCGCCTTGCAGCGCTACTGCTGGCATGTCGCCAGCGTGGTGGGCATCATGTCAGCCAGCATCTTTGGCTATACCGACGAACGCACGCTGGTCTACGCAGAAAAACTCGGGCTCGCCTTTCAGCTGACGAACATCATTCGCGACGTCGGCGAAGACGCACGGCGCGGCCGAATCTATCTGCCCATCAGCGAGCTGCAGCAGTATCAGGTCACTGCTGCAGAGATTCTCAATGCAAAGCACAGCGATCGCTTCGAGGCACTGATGAAGTTTCAGATGCAACGTGCGCAATCGCTCTATGATGAAGCCTTTGCTGCGCTGCCCAGAGCAGACCGACGGGCACAACGACCGGGGCTGATCATGGCAGCTATCTACCGCACGCTGCTTGACGAAATACAGCGCGATCAATTTCATGTGCTTGAGCACAAGGTATCGCTGACTCCACTGCGAAAGCTCTGGCTGGCCTGGAAAACCTGGGTCAGGCCCTGAGAACTCGGCGTGATGAACACTTCCAAGATCGCCATCATCGGTGCCGGCTGGGCTGGTTGCTCGGCAGCGGTCGAGCTGGCACGGCGTGGCACACGCGTCACCCTGTTCGAGGCAGCACGTATTCCCGGTGGACGCGCACGGCGCGTGGAACATGGCGGCCGCACACTGGACAATGGGCAGCACCTGCTGCTAGGCGCTTATCGCGACACACTGCACATGATGCGACTGGTGGGCATAGACCCTGCACGAGCAATGCGCCGTCTTCCGCTGCAAATGCGTTACCCGCAGAAATCCGACGGCATGGATTTTATTGCGCCGAGACTGCCCGCGCCTTTCCATTTGCTGGCGGCGTTGTTGAGTGCAAAAGGCCTGAGGCCAGCCGACAAGCTTTCGCTCGCGCGTTTTTCTACTGCCGCGCGATGGATGGACTGGCAGCTCAACATCGATTGCAGCGTGACGGAATTGATGGAACGGTTTGAACAGACTGAACGGGTAGTAAAACTGATGTGGCGGCCACTTTGCATTGCGGCGCTGAATACGCCGCCCGATCGCGCATCAGCGCGCGTATTTCTGCGCGTGCTGGGCGATTCTCTGGGCGCGACTCGCAGTGCTTCCGACATGCTGCTTCCGACTGAGGACCTGTCAGCGCTGTTCCCGGAAGCCGCTATCGCTTACCTTGAAAAGCATCACGGTCGCTATGTCGCCGGAGCGCGCGTGCGTGGGCTGACAGCAGAGGGTCATCAGTGGCGGCTCGTCATCGATGCGCCGGAAAGCTTGCATGAGGCCGCGTTCGACCGGGTGATCATTTCCACCTCATCGTCTGCCGCTCAAGGTTTGCTGTCGCCACTGGATGAGGCTCAGGCAGGATTGCTTCAGCTCGACCACGAACCCATCACCAGCTGCTATCTGCAATATGACGAGCGCGTCAGACTGTCTCGGCCTTTTTATGCGCTGATAGATAAGCCTGAAGAAAATTGCTGGGGACAGTTTGTGTTTGATCGTGGCCAGCTGGACGAGTCACGGTCAGGCATGCTGTCCGTCGTGATCAGTGCATCCTCCGAGGCTGTACCACTATCGCAAGCCGAATTGACCGGCATGATCACCCGGCAGCTGGCTGAATCATTTAACGATCCGACGCTCGCCTCGCCACGCTGGACTCAGCTGATCACGGAAAAAAGAGCGACCTTCGCCTGCACACCGGATCTGGTGCGTCCACCGAACCAGACCACGCTGCAGAATATCTGGCTGGCGGGGGATTACACCGAGGGCCCTTATCCGGCAACACTGGAAGGCGCCGTACGCAGCGGACTACACGCTGCCGGACTGGTACTGGAGTCCTTGCATTGACGCTTCCTCAGCGGCATGACAATCGCAGAGCCGCTACTGCAGCTCCCGCACGCGATTCATCGCTTCATCGATACGCTCGACGCCAACCACCTGAAGGCCATCGATCTTCTGCTTCGGCAGATTCGCCTTAGGCACCAGCGCCACCGAGAAACCCAGCTTCGCTGCTTCTTTCAGGCGTTCCTGACCGCGCGGTGCAGGACGAATCTCTCCCGCCAGACCGACCTCGCCAAACGCTACCAGTCCGCGCGGCAAGGGCTTGTTGCGCATCGATGACTGAATCGCCAACAACACCGCCAGATCGGCGGCAGGCTCGGTGATTTTCACGCCACCGACCGCGTTGATGAACACATCCTGATCATAGGCCGCGACACCTGCATGCCGGTGCAGCACCGCTAGCAGCATCGCCAGCCGGTTCTGCTCCAGACCGACGGACAGGCGGCGCGCATTCGGCACGTGAGAGGCATCAACCAGCGCCTGAATCTCCACTAGCAGCGGACGCGTACCCTCTTGCGTGACCATCACGCAGGAGCCGGGTACCTGACTGTCATGCTGCGAGAGGAACAGCGCCGAGGGATTGGACACCCCCTTCAGGCCTTTGTCGGTCATTGCGAAAACGCCCAGCTCGTTCACTGCACCAAACCGGTTCTTGAAAGCGCGCACCAGCCGGAAGCTGGAGTGCGTATCGCCCTCGAAATACAGCACGGTGTCGACGATGTGCTCGAGTACACGCGGACCGGCGAGCGCGCCTTCCTTGGTTACATGACCGACCAGAATGATGGTAATGCCCGATTGCTTGGCTACGCGGGTCAGCTGGGCTGCGCATTCACGTACCTGTGCAACCGAGCCGGGTGCGGAAGTCAGTGCATCCGAATACAGCGTCTGGATGGAATCAATGACCGCGACTTCCGGTTTTTGCTCGGCGAGTGTGTTGAGAATTTTCTCAAGCTGTATCTCCGCCTGCAGCTGCAACGTGTCCGCATCAATCGCCAGACGTCGTGCACGCAGCGCCACTTGCGCACCGGATTCTTCACCGCTCACGTACAGCGCACGTTTGACGCGAGATAAATTAGCCAGCGCCTGCAGCAGCAAGGTCGATTTGCCGATACCCGGGTCGCCTCCGATGAGCACCACACCACCCGCGACCAGCCCGCCACCGAGTACGCGGTCGAATTCATCGATGCCGGTACCGAAGCGTGGCACATCGCTGGCCTCGATATCGGCCAGTCGCACCACAGGCGCGCCTTGCACCAGACCTTTCTGCGAAGAGAAACGATTACCTCCCGCTGGCTCGACCAGACTTTCGACCAGCGTGTTCCAGCTGTTACAGGACGGGCACTGTCCCGCCCACTTGTTGCTGACGCCACCGCATTCGGTGCAGCTGTACTGGATTTTTGGCTTGGCCATCGCGCCGTCAGCCCGTGGTGGCGCGCTGCACGCGCGGCGTGATCGAGCACATCAGCTCATAACCAATGGTGCCTGCGGCCTGTGCGACATCATCGACGGGCAACCCGGCACCCCACAAGGTGACTTCGCTGCCCACCTGCGCATCGGGGATGCCGGTCAGGTCGACATTCAGCATGTCCATCGACACGCGGCCCAGCAGCTGAGTGCGCTGACCATTGACCAGCACCGGGGTGCCGGTGGGCGCATGACGCGGATAACCATCGGCGTAACCGCAGGCGACGATGCCGATGCGCATGTCACGTTCGGCACGGAACAAGCTGCCGTAACCTACCGAGTCACCCGCTTTCAGAGACTGAACGGCTATAAGACGGCTGGTCAGCGACATGGCTGCTCTCAAACCAAAGGATTGCGCACTGCCACCGCCCGGCGAGCCGCCGTACAGCATCACTCCCGGCCTGATCCAGTCGCAGCGCACTTCGGGATGCAGCAGGACGGCGGGCGAGTTCGACACGCTAATTTCGCAGGACAAGCCGTCGGTGGCCGCGCGAAAGCGGCGCATCTGCTCATCGACATCCGGGTCGGCGCGCTTCAGATCGGCGTTGGCGAAATGCGTGATCAACGATACTTTTCCCACGGCAGACATTGACGACAGACGCTGCCAGACCTCACGGGCCTGCCCAACCGGAAAACCCAGACGGTTCATGCCGGTGTTGATCTTCAGATGGACCTCCAGCGGCGCTGCCGGAGCGAACGACGCCAGCATCTCGAGTTGCTCGTGATTGTGTATAACAGGCTGCAGGCGATATTCGCTGATCAATGAGAGGTCACTACTATCGAACATGCCCTGCATCATCATGATCGGGCCAGTCCACCCCAGCTCTCGCAACCGCACAGCGCGATCGAACTCGATCAAAGACAAGCCGTCTGCTTCTGCAAAGCCTCTGAGTCCGTTTTCCAGACCATGACCATAGGCGTCAGCCTTGACGACCGCCCAGACCCTGGCCCCCAGCGCAGAGGCACGCGCCAGGGCAAGGTTGGCACGCATGGCAGCAAGATCGGTGGTCGCAACAATCGGGCGGGGCATCGAGAACGTTCGAGTGAAATAAGATGGCTAACCCGGAATTCTACCGGACGCGGACCGTGTCCCACCGGAGAATCCCCGGGATTTCATGGTATAAAGCCGAGGTTCGCACAAGGAGGGAGTCACGCTGTGAGCTTGCCGCCCTCAAGCTTCATCATTTCAGCAGCGACAGAACAAGAGCAGATCAATCGCAGGCAGCCTGTTTTTCAATGAATCCCGGCTTTTACACCATCATGGCGGCGCAGTTTTTTTCGTCGCTCGCTGACAATGCGCTCCTGATCGTCGCCATTTCCGTGCTGGCATCCACCGAATCCCCGGCGTGGATGACCCCGATGCTCAAGCTGTTTTTTGTCACCTCCTATGTCGTGCTCGCGCCGTTCGTCGGCGCCTTCGCTGATGCACTGCCCAAGGGCCGGGTAATGTTCATTACCAATCTCGTCAAGATCGTCGGCTGCATGATGATGTTCCTCAGCATTCATCCGCTGCTCGCCTATGCAGTCGTCGGCTTCGGCGCTGCAGCGTATTCGCCGGCGAAGTACGGCATATTGACCGAGCTGCTGCCCGCAGAGAAGCTGGTAGCGGCCAATGGCTGGATCGAGGGCCTGACGGTGCTGTCCATCATTCTCGGCACGGTGCTGGGCGGTGCGCTCGTCAGTGAAAAATTTGCAGCCGCTATCACCGCGATGCTGCCGGTAAAACATTTTGAACTCAGTCTGTCACTGGAAGTAGCACTTGGCGTGGTGATGGTGGCTTACCTGCTTGCCGCGGTGTTCAACCTGAAGATACCCGGCACCGGCGCGCACTATCCGGCGCAGGAGCGTCATCCGGTGCGGCTGATCGTCGATTTCTCCCACTGCTTCGTCGCACTCTGGAAAGACCGTCTGGGACAAATTTCACTCGCTGTGACTTCGCTGTTCTGGGGCGCAGGCGCCACTTTGCAGTTCATTGTGCTGAAATGGGCGGAAAGAGCGCTGAACATGCCGCTTGCGCAGGGCGCGATCTTGCAGGGCGTGGTCGCTTTCGGCGTGGCGTTTGGAGCGATGGCCGCTGCGCGCCGCGTGCCGCTGAAAAAATCACTGACGGTGATGCCACTAGGCTTTGCGATGGGCATCATTGTGATCATCATGGTCATGGTCACCAATGTTACTTTCGCCTACCCACTGCTGGTGCTGATCGGTGCACTGTCCGGCTATTTTGTCGTGCCAATGAACGCGCTGCTGCAGCATCGCGGTCACGTGTTGATGAGCGCCGGACACTCTATTGCCGTACAAAATTTCAGTGAAAACCTGTCAATCCTGATGATGCTTGGTCTGTACGCGCTGCTGATCAGACTGGATCTGAGTGTCAATATAGTCATCGTCCTGTTCGGACTATTCGTCGCAGGCGTGATGTGGGCAGTGATGAAACGTCATGCCGCTAATCAGCGCGAGTATGACTCCCTGCATCTGATTGGCGAGCAAAAGCACGTAGGTACGTAAGTCAGGTAACCGCCGTCGCGTCATTCGCTCGCTGCTCTGCGCGTTCTTCCCAATCCGATGGGACAACGAAACCCCGGTCCGTCTCTATCCACGCATCATCATTCTGGACTAGGTTGGCGACCATCAACGGCATATCGTTCGTGCTCAGCAGCTGCCGAAGCCTGGCGTTTGCTTCTGCAAAAGAAGTGAACTCTGCGCGTTCCCGCCGCGCAGGCGCGAGCCAGCTCAGACGTGGCAATATGGCCGAGGCCGCGGGAAGATGGTCGTGTAGTTCATCAATGCGGCACCACCAGCCCAGGCAATGTGCAGGTGAAACACCGAATGTCTGAGCCTCTATCGCGTCATCTCGCCGGTAGAACAACCATCCCTTGACCAGCGCCTTTGCTGCCACCAGCGGCTCATCGATGAGCGCACGGGCCGCCGGATGTTCGCCCAGCGCAAGCTGGCGACCAAAGATCTTTTGCATCTTCGCCCCCAGCGTATCGGCCAGATTCGGGCCGATGAAATAGTCGGGACGATTCACCCACTGATCTGGTGCTGCCGCGCCCGCAGGCGTCGGGCGCAGCAAATAAAATTTGGTCGCCAGTTCCCAGTGCTCCAGGCCATTTGGCAGACGCAAAAGGAAATCGAATTCACCCAGTGTTCCGATGGCAGGGTCACGCACCTGAAGACCATGCAGATGCAATGTTTTCTTCTGCATGAAATACCAGGCCAGCAGCTTTTCAGCATAACGTCCGAGACGCACGACAGGCTGAGTATTGATGACTGCATGCAGTGCTGCCGGTTGCCGGTCCAGCGCATGCAGCCATTCGGTGTCGGCGTGGTTGCCGAGGCTGGCGAGCTTTCCCTGCCAGCGTGGCGAGGCGGTATCCAGAAGGTCCGGCGCGTCGAGCAGCCACGCCAGTGCGCGCACATGCGGATCTTGCAGCTCACCCCACCGACGGTGGAATTCAAGCTGAAATTCAAAAAAATCAGCGGCCATCGCGGATCTGCTGCGCAAGGCAGAGATCCTGCCAGCTCTTGGCTTTGTCAGCGGGTTTGCGAAGCAGATACGCAGGATGATAGGTCACCACCACCGGTATACCGGCATACGCATGCGATTTGCCGCGCAGTCCGGACAGTGCGGTATCTTCGCTCAGCCCCAGCAGCGAAACAGCCGCTGTCTTCCCCAGCGCGATAATCACCTCTGGTTTGATCAGCGCGATCTGGCGCTCAAGATAAGGCATGCATGCGGACACTTCATCAGCAGTCGGGGGGCGATCACGACCATCATCTCCGACCGGACGGCATTTGACGATGTTGGCGATGTAGGTGCTGCTGCCGCGTGCCAGACCGAGTGCGTGCATCATGTTGTCGAGCAGCTTGCCGGCAGGACCAACGAATGGTTCACCCTGCTGATCTTCATTCCGGCCCGGCCCTTCGCCAACAAACAGCCAGCGAGCCTGCCGGTCGCCGATGCCGGGAACCGCATGCGTGCGTCCCCTGCAAAGACCACAGCGGGTGCAGTCGCGTATTGTTGACTCCAACGTGTCCCAATCCATCGCAGCTATTGCATCGCCGGACAAGGGCGCCGTAGGCTCGGCAGGCAATGACGCTGAAGCATCGGCAGAACTGTCGTTCCAATCAGACCCAGGCGCAGAAACATTCGGCACCGCCGTCGTGCGCAAGCGCCAGACCGGCCCCAGCCCCATCTGTTCCAGACGCTTCGCTTTGCTCTGATCAATCGCCATGACCATCCAGCATCAATCGCATCACGATCGCATCCTCGCGCGCTGCGCTCCCTGCGGGGTAGTAATTTTTTCTGATGCCTATCTGCGCGAAGCCGCAGTGACGGTAGACCGAAAGCGCATGTTCATTGGAAGGACGCACCTCCAACAATACCGAATGCATATTCGCACCCTGAGCAAGGGCGATCACCTTGTTGAGCAACAGACGCCCCAATCCCCTGCCCTGCAGATCAGGCCGCACGGTGATATTCAGCAGGTGAGCTTCATCGACGGCATGCATCAACAGAAAGTAACCTGCCAGCCGTCCATCGGATTCCCTAAGTGTCCATGCGTCATAGCGGCTGGCGAGTGAATCAAGAAAATTACCGCGCGTCCAGGGGAAGGGATAGGCATCATTTTCAACCGCAGCAACCTCTTCGATATCCAGCGCACGCATCATCGCAAAACGCAGTGCCGATTCGGTGCTGGTAACAGATGTGCTGTTCATGCAGTGACTCCAGCCATGCGCTCACGCGTTGTCAGCGCAACTTTGTTACGCAGATAGAGCGGCTGCGCTTCTCGCGCGTGGACTGCCTTGCCCTCGTGCAGCGCCACCAGCGCCAGACTGAGCGTATCGGTTGCATGCGGCATCACGTCAGACAGCGACTGGCTAAACTCAAGATGCGTGAGATCATTCTGATAAGCCGTCAGTCCATTGCCGCACACCACAGGCAAGCCGCTGGCTTTCACCTCAGAGGCGGGTGACAGGCATGGCGCGGTCACGGTCTTCCAGCCATCATCGAACTGATACTGCGCCCAGTACACCTCGCCCATGCGCGCATCCAGCAACGAGAGAACATTGTCTGCGCCTGCAGATCGAGAACGTTCTGCCATCGCCATTAATGTGACCACCGGTATTACAGGAATATTTGCACCGAAAGCCAGACCTTGCGCCAGACCGCAGGCTGTCCGAACACCGGTGAATGAACCCGGACCCGCACCGAAAGCAATTGCATCGCAATCGGACAAGCGAATGCCAGCGTCTTTCACAACCGCCTGAATCATGCCGGGTACCGTGGCCGAGTGGGTTTGCGCGCCCAGCGATTCACGACTGAAACGCTGCCCCTGATACAGCAGCGCAACGGACGCCAGTTCAGTGGAGGTTTCGATGGCGATCAGGGTGGCAGAATCGAGTGACATGCGCGCTATTTTACCGCGTGCGATCACAGGGGTTTTGGCACGATCAGCTACGGGCCTTCTAGCCAGTGCGCTGCGGTAAAATCCTTGATCATGAGCAGCCTGTTTCTTGTCCCTGAACATTTTCCCCAACTGTCCGCCGCCCTCGCTTCGGGTCGCTGGGTGATCGCCTGCCTGTGCGCTGGCTGGTGCGATGTATGCAAGCAGTATCGGGCGGGATTTGATGCGCTCGCGATGCAGCATCCCGAGCATCTGTTCGTCTGGATAGACATTGAGGATCAGGCCGATCTGGTCGGTGATCTGGACGTGGAAAACTTCCCGACTATTCTGATTCAGAAAGACGACATCGTCGCTTTCTACGGCACCATGATGCCCGAGCCGCGCCTGATCGCGCGCATGATGGAAGCGCAGCTAAGTCGTACCGAAGAAGAGTTGCGTCGGGAAGCGGCGAGCACTCCGGAGCGTCAGAAATGGCAGGCCGAGTGCAACCTGATGGCGCGGCTGGATGAGGTCGGCTGAAAAATAACTACCCTGATCACCCTAACCTCAGCGGCAAGCTTCGCAAGCGTTTTCCGGTAAGTTTGAATACAGCATTCGCCACCGCCGGTGCGATGGGCGGTGTGCCGGGTTCACCGACACCGCCAGGGCTGGCTTCGCTGTCGATGATGATCACCTCGACGTCTGGCATCTCATCCATGCGTAGTATGGGTGTGTCATTAAAATTCTTCTGCCTGACGCGGCCATTCGCGATCTTCAGATCACCATGCAGCGCTGCGGATAATCCGAAGGCGATGCCAGATTCCATCTGCTGACGCACGATATCGGGATTGACCACAATGCCGCAATCGATCGCGCACACGACTTTGTGCACGCGCACGCGACCATCTTCGATGGCGACTTCCGCCACTTGTGCAACGATGCTGCCATAGCAGTCATGCAGCGCCACGCCGTGCGCGCGTCCGCCTGACGCCTTGCCGGCACGCGCCACCGCCGCATTCAGGACCGCCAGCTGGCGCGGGTGCGCGGCGAGCAGATCGCGCCGGAACTGGACGGGGTCTGCCTTGGCTGCATGCGCCATCTCGTCGATAAAACTCTCTTTGAAGAATGCATGATGCGAATGTCCGACCGAGCGCCACGCACCGACCGGTACTGCCACGTCAACGGTCACATGGGCTATCTGCTGATGGGGTATCTCATACGGATGATCAAACAAGCCCTCAGCCGCGGTCTTGTCCGGTCCGGCGACAGGCAGACCGAATGCGCGGTGCAACAGCTGCTGTACAGGCGCGGCGGACGCTGACTTGATCTGCAGCGATTTGATGCGGTGTTCGGTGCCGAGCACCGCAGTCAGTCGCGCTACCGATGCCGGACGATAAAAATCATGCGCGATGTCGTCTTCACGGCGCCAGACCAGTTGTATAGGCACGCCCGGCATTTCCATCGCGAGCGCGACTGCCTGCGCGACCATGTCAGTTTCCAGCCGGCGTCCGAAGCCGCTGCCGACGTAAGTCGCATGCAGGTCGACCTGATCGGTACTCAGACCCGCCACCCGGGCCGCCGTGCCTACCGCGATTGACGGCGCCTGCGTGGGCAACCAAAGACGCAAGCGGTCATCGATGAGCTGCGCGGTGCAGTTCAGCGGTTCCATGGCGATATGTGGCAGGTAAGGAGCGCTGTACTCTGCCTGCACGGCATGCGGAAGATCATCTTCATCGATGCCGTCACCGACACTGTGCCAGGTCGTGCCCGACTCATGGGCAAGATTGTGCGAGAGCTGATCCATCAGGGTCTGAGTGCTCAGTGAGGCATGCTCACCCTCGTCCCACTCCGGGGAGAGCAGAGCCAGCGTGCTCTGCGCCGTCCACCAGCTGCCCGCGATCACGGCCACGGCGTCGGGAGCGCCGGAGCGATCTTGTTTTAGCCTGACCACCTTCAGCACGCCGGGCTGCTCGCTGGCCTGCGTAGTATCGACGCTCACCAGTTTGCCGCCGAATACCGGGCACATCATGACTGCCGCATACACCATGCCCTTGGGACGAATGTCCATGCCAAAGCGCGCGCTGCCATCTGACTTGGCCGGAACATCCAGCCGAGGTATCTCTTTACCAATCAGCCGGAAATTCGCTATCGGCTTGAGCTGAAAACCCGGCGATCCCATGGCCGCCGCATCAGCCGCCAGATCGCCATAAGTCGCCACCAGTCCGCGAGCATGTTTCACTTTGCCGCCGCCGGTTTCGCATTCAGAGGCAGGCACGCCCCAGCGATGCGCCGCCGCCGCGATCAGCCGCGCACGCGCCTCGGCACCCGCCTCGCGCATAGGCAGCCAGCTGTCGCGCACGCTGGATGAACCGCCGGTGGCGATGACGCCGATCTCCCGGGCCAGCTTGCGCGATAACCAGTGCCCGAGATGGCGCATTGCGCTCTGGTCCTCGGGATGAAATGGCAAACCATCCGAGAGCATGATCGTGTCGCCGTAGATCCTGGCCATGGGCGCAGAGACCACGCGCACCATCGACATGGGAACATCGATTTCCTCTGCGACCAGCATCGCCAGCGCAGTCATGACACCCTGCCCCATCTCATTTTTGGCCAGCATGACGCTGATCTGATTGTCGGCGCCAACCATCACCCAGCCGTTCAGCGCCGTGTCCTTTTCGCGACCGGGCAGTGGAGTGTCAGTCTCGAGGCGCTGCCGTGGTGGCAGGAAGGCCCAGCCCACGATCAGGGCACCCGCCGCGGCTGCACCACCCAGCAAAAAGTGACGGCGCTTAAAAGATCTGGAGACAGGCTCAAACATGGAGGGGCAGCCAGGCTAGTATGTGAATGAATAGGCTGAATGCTAGCCTATCTTCAGTTTACTATCGGAAATATTGCGGACTCTGTCCGGAATTCAGATGCCTGAGAGTTTTTTTCAGACCTTCGTGCTCTTGCTGCTGGTCACCGACCCTTTCGGGAATGTGCCTCTGTTTACCAGCACGCTCGGCAGTGTCGCGCCTGAACGGCGCGCCCGCGTGGTCGTGCGCGAATGCCTGATCGCGTTCTTTCTGCTGCTGATTTTCATGTTCGGCGGCCGGCACTTCCTCGGCGCGCTGCAGCTGACCGATATTTCGCTGCGCATAGGCGGCGGCGTAATCCTGTTCCTGATCGCATTACGCATGATTTTCCCGCAGCCCGGCGGGGTGTTCGGCACGCCGCAGCTCGCTCATGAGCCGCTGATCGTTCCGCTGGCGATTCCCGCACTCGCCGGCCCCTCGGCGCTGGTCACCGTGCTGCTGTTCTCTTCTGCGCACAAGATGCCGATGGCGCTCTATGTCGTCGCACTGATGCTGGTCGCTGTCGTGTGGCTGATCGTGCTGCTGTCTGCCGAGCGGCTGCAGCGGGTACTCGGTCCTGCAGTAATGACCGCTTTCGAGCGGCTGATGGGGTTGATCCTGACCGCGCTGGCCATCGAGATGCTGCTGGCTGGAGTGCGGGACTATGTGATTGCCCTGAAGGCAGCCTGACCATTCATTTGCACCCTGGATAAGTCCTATTTGGATGATTCAGACTGTATTATTGTGTTTCAGTCATAAATTATCTGCGCCACCCGGCCAGCCCCTCCCCCGATGGACCAATTCAAGCAGATCTCCACCTTCGTGGATGTCGCGGCACGCGGCAGCCTTTCTGCGTCAGCGCGGGCAGAAGGCGTTGCACCCGCAGTGATTGGCCGACGGCTGGATGCGCTGGAGGCGCGCCTTGGCGTGAAACTGCTGCAGCGAACCACCCGCAAGATTGCGCTGACCAATGAAGGACTGGCTTTCCTGGAAAACTGTCAGCGCATTCTGCATGACCTGGAGAATGCGGAAGCGCAGGCGTCCGAGCGCAGCGCACGACCCAGCGGCCACCTGAGCGTGTCCGCGCCCGCAGGCTTTGGCCGTCAGATTGTCGCGCCGCTGATACCCTCTTTCATTGCCGAGCATCGGGATGTCAGCGTCACGCTGGACCTGAATGACCGAGTAGTGGACCTGATCGGCGAAGGCATTGATGTAGCAATTCGCATCGCAGATCTGTCAGATTCCAGTCTGGTTGGGGTGAAACTCGCCAGCAATCGCCGTGTGGTGGTGGGCTCGCCCGAGTATTTTCGCCGTCACGGTCGCCCGACGACGCCTGACGAACTGTCTCGCCACAATTGCCTCGCCATTTCCAGTGCTGGCAGTCAGCGTGGCTGGACCTTCCGGCAGGCCGGCAAGAATGTCACGCTGAAAGTCGGCGGTAATATGGCATGCAATGATGGAGCTGTGTTGCATGACTGGGCACTGGCCGGCAAGGGATTGTCCTGGCGATCCATCTGGGAAGTCGGGATGGAAATTGAGCAAGGATTGCTGGAAACGGTGCTCGATGAATATGCGGCACCGGGTAATGATATCTATGCCGTATTTGCGCAGCGGCAGCACCGACCGCTGCGAATCCGGGTTTTCGTTGATTTTTTGCGCCGCGCATTTGCAGAGCCGGATTATTGGCGCAAAGACTGATTGAGTGTATCCGTCGCTTTGCAGAAGCCGGCGAGCGACAGACGAAAAAAATCCCCGCATGCGGGGATTTTTGCTTTCAATGTGCTATCAGCACACTATCAGCGATGCTTCAGATAACCTGAATGTTCGAAGCCTGCTTGCCCTTCGGGCCCGTAGTCACGTCGAACTGCACACGCTGGTTTTCCTGCAGGGATTTGAAGCCTGCGGACTGAATTGCCGAGAAGTGTGCGAACAGATCTTCACCGCCCTCATCGGGTTTGATAAAGCCAAAGCCTTTTGCGTCATTGAACCATTTCACGATACCAGTTGCCATTGCAATTTCCTGTCTTAGTTAACAAAGGCGGAACACCCGCCAGATAAGCGTCTCAACCAAGTAAGGAATTACAGAACACACTGCACCGCTACTACTCGAATCTCAACGTAGGGCTCATTATACTTGAGAAGATATCCACATCTGAGCTCACCGACAAAGAATTTGATCCAGATCGAGTGCCTGACGGCAATCAATAAACATGCGACACTGGCAACGCTGCGGAACTCAGACTGACCGTCATGCGGACCATTTGAACCGTCCAGTTAGCGTATAGTCCCTGTATATAACAATAACTTCCCCGAACCGAATCACCCTAGTCATGAAATTTGATGTCGCCATCGTCGGCAGCGGCCTTGCCGGCCTGTCGGTTGCCCTCCATCTCGCCGACCGCCGCAAGGTGGTCATCATCTCCAAACGCGCGCTACGCGATGGCGCCAGCGACTGGGCGCAGGGCGGCATTGCCGCCGTGCTCGATTCCGCCGACAGCCATGAGCAGCACGTGACCGACACCCTGGTCGCCGGCGCCGGTCTGTGCGACGAGACAGCAACCCGCTTTATCGTCAGCCATGGCCGCGAGGCCATCGAATGGCTGATCGCTCAGGGCGTGCCCTTCACCCGCGATGAGCAGGCCGAGCTGGGATTTCATCTGACCCGCGAGGGCGGGCACAGCCAGCGCCGCATCATTCATGCGGCCGACGCCACCGGGCATGCGGTACAAGTCACGCTTGAACAGAAGGTGCGCGAGCATCCGAACATCACCCTGCTCGAGCATCACTATGCAATCGACCTGATTACCTCGGACAAGCTGGGTTTGAGCAATAGTGGCGCTCGCTGCCTCGGCCTCTATGTTCAAGATGTACAGCACGGCAAAGTGCTGACCATCTCGGCCCAGCAGACCGTGCTGGCCACGGGTGGCGCAGGCAAGGTCTATCTGTACACCACCAATCCGGATACCGCGACGGGTGACGGGATTGCAATGGCATGGCGCGCGGGCTGCCGGGTATCAAACATGGAATTCATCCAGTTCCATCCCACCTGCCTGTATCACCCCTATGCGAAATCCTTCCTGATCACCGAGGCGGTGCGCGGCGAAGGCGGCGTGCTGAAGCTGCCAGCGTCAGCGGGTGCCGCTGCAGGACAGCGCTTCATGCCCGCGCATGATGCCCGCGCCGAGCTGGCGCCGCGCGATGTGGTGGCGCGTGCGATTGACTTTGAAATGAAAAAACGTGGTCTCGATTATGTCGATCTCGACATCAGCCACCAGCCGCCGGAATTCCTGAAAGAGCACTTCCCGACCATCTATGCGCGCTGCCTTGAGCTGGGCATCGACATCACCCGGCAACCGATACCCATCGTGCCTGCCACCCATTACACCTGCGGCGGTATCGTGACTGATCTTCAGGGCCGAACAGACCTACAGGGACTGTACGCTGTTGGCGAAACTGCCTGCACCGGCCTGCATGGCGCAAACCGGCTTGCCAGCAATTCCTTACTTGAATGTGTGGTCCTCGGCCGCGCGGCATCTATGAATATCGAGCGACAGCCGGTCATCCGGCATGAAGCACTCCCCGCATGGGATGAGAGCCGCGTGACCGATGCGGACGAAGAAGTCGTGATCACCCAGAACTGGGACGAGTTACGCCGCTTCATGTGGAATTTCGTGGGCATCGTTCGCACCACCAAGCGTCTTGAACGCGCTCAGCATCGTATCGCTTTGCTGAAGGAAGAAATCGACGAGTACTATGCCAACTTCCGCATCACGCGCGATCTGCTCGAGCTGCGTAACCTGGTCGAGGTGGCCTCACTGATTGTCAGCAGCGCGCTGTCGCGTCGGGAAAGTCGCGGACTGCACTACAGCCTGGATTTTCCTGACACGCTGCCCAAGGCACTGCCAACGGTGCTCAACCCGGCGAGAAAGATGCCGCCGCAAAAAAGGTATTAAGTCAGCTGATTCAGGCTTGTACGCGCATGGAATAATCGATCGCGCGTACATCCTTGGTCAGACTGCCAATCGATATGCGGTCCACGCCAGTTTCGGCGATGGCTCTGACTGTGTCACGATTCACACCACCCGAGGCTTCCAGAACTGCGCGCCCGGCAGTGATGCCTACTGCCTCTCGCATCTGCGCGGTACTGAAGTTATCCAGCAAAATGGATTCGGCTCCGGCTTGCAGCGCCTGCTGCAGCTCATTGAGATTCTCTACTTCGATCTGTATGCCGACACCGGCATTCAGTGCACGCGCTGCCGACATCGCAGCGGTGATACTGCCTGCAGCGGCGATGTGATTCTCTTTGATCAGTATGCCGTCATACAAAGCCAGTCGCTGATTCTTGCCACCCCCGACACGCACTGCATATTTTTGCGCAAGCCTCAGACCCGGCAAAGTCTTGCGGGTATCGAGTATCGCCGCGCGTGTGCCTTCGGTCAGGCGAACATAATCGCGGGTCGTGGTAGCCACCGCTGACAGCAGTTGCAGGAAATTCAGCGCAGCACGCTCGGCTGTCATCAATGATCGTGCCGGGCCCTGAATGCGGCACACTTCGGCATCTGCCGGCATCAGATCACCCTCTGCAAAGCGCCATTCTATGGTCAGTCGCGGATCCACTTGCGCCATCACACCTTCGAACCATGGCGCGCCACACAGCACGGCAGGCTCGCGCACGACCACGGCAGCGGTGACTTCGGTAGTATCCGCTATCAGTTGTGCCGTCCAGTCGCCGCTGCCGATATCCTCGGCGAGCGCTGCACTCAGGTTGGCTTCAAAGGCCAGGCGTAACGCGTTGTCGAAAGGCGCGAAAGGATTTTTCAGCGTACTCATGCAGGACCAATGCCAGCGAACAGCTTTTGCTCAGCGGCCAGATCGGACGAAGGACGCACATTCGCCTTCTTTGCAGCCGCGAAATCGAGCATACGGTTGATGCAGGTCACTGCTTTTTCACGCACGGAAGCATCGACATGAATCTGATTACGTCCGCTCTCCAGCACGTCGGCAAGATTCTGCAAACCATTCATTGCCATCCACGGGCAATGCGCGCAACTCTTGCAGGTCGCGCTGTTACCAGCGGTGGGCGCTTCGATGAACACTTTCCCGGGTGCGGCCATCCGCATCTTGTGCAGGATCCCATTATCCGTTGCGACGATAAATTCTTTCGCATCCAGCATCGTCGCAGCAGCGATCAGCTGAGAAGTCGAACCGACCACATCCGCCTGTGCGACGACGGATTCCGGTGATTCGGGATGTACCAGCACTTTCGCGCCGGGATGCTCCTTTTTCAGCAAGTCCAGCTCGATGCCCTTGAACTCGTCATGTACGAGACAGGAACCCTGCCAGAGCAACATGTCGGCGCCGGTCTGCTTTTGAATATAGCTACCCAGATGACGATCCGGCGCCCAGAGAATCTTCTTACCCTGCGCATGCAAATGCGCGACGATATCCAGACCGATGGATGACGTCACCATCCAGTCCGCGCGCGCCTTCACCGCAGCGCTGGTGTTCGCGTAGACCACGACGGTGCGGTCGGGGTGGGCATCACAGAAAGCGGCAAACTCATCCGCCGGGCAACCGAGATCCAGTGAGCAGGTTGCATCCAGATCCGGCATCAGCACGGTTTTTTCCGGCGACAGTATCTTTGCCGTCTCGCCCATGAATCGCACGCCCGCTACTACCAGCGTCTTGGCCGGATGATCGCGGCCAAACCGAGCCATTTCCAGTGAGTCTGACACGCAGCCGCCAGTCTCTTCTGCGAGATCCTGCAGATCGGCATCCACATAGTAATGCGCGACCAGCACTGCTTGTTTTTCTTTGAGCAGGCGACGGATCTTGTCTTTCAGCTGCGACCGTTGGTCGGATGTGAGCGACTCGGGCACACGCGCCCACGCGGACGCCACGCAGCTGCTCCCCTCGCCCGAGGGCCGCTCGAATTCAACTGTCTTGATATCCATGGTTGCTCTCCGCCCGCTGACCTGCTGCTTTATTCGATTCCCTGAGAAGCCAGATATTCATCATAGCTTCCCTTGAAGTCGATGATCTCGCCGTTGCGGATCTCCAGTATCCGGTTGGCCAGCGAGGATACAAACTCGCGATCATGCGAAACAAATATGAGGGTACCTGCGTATTTTTCCAGTGCGATGTTCAGGGATTCGATAGATTCCATGTCCATGTGGTTCGTCGGCTCGTCCATCAGCAGCACGTTGTGACGGCCCAGCATCAGCTTGCCATACATCATGCGTCCCTTCTCGCCACCGGACAGTACTTTCACCGATTTCTTCACTTCATCGCCGGAGAACAACAGGCGACCCAGAATCGAACGCACCGCCTGATCGTCATCGCCCTCCTGCGTCCAGTAGCCCATCCAGTCCGTCAGGGTCTTGTCCTGCGCGAATTCTTCGGTCGGATCCTGAGGCATGTAGCCGACGCTGGCATTCTCTGCCCATTTGACCAGACCATGATCAGCCGCCAGCCCGCAGATCTCGCCACCCAGGCAGCGCAGCAGCGTGGTCTTGCCCGCGCCGTTCTCACCGATGATCGCGATCTTCTCGCCGGCTTCCACAGCGATACTGAAATTGCTGAACAGTGGACGGTCGTAGGCTTTCGACAAACCCTTCGCCTCCACCGCCAGCCGGTGCAGCTTCTTCTCACCCTCGAAACGAATGAAAGGATTCTGACGCGAGGATGGCTTCACATCCTCTACCTTGATCTTGTCGATCTGTCGTGCGCGCGAGGTGGCCTGACGCGCCTTGGATTTGTTGGCCGAGAACCGGCGCACAAAATCCTGCAGCTCGGCGATCTTTTCCTTGGCTTTTGCATTCACCGCCAGCTGCTGCGTACGTGCCTGCGCAGAGGCCAGCATGTAATCGTCGTAATTGCCGGGATAAATCTTCAACGTGCCGTAATCCATGTCGGCCATGTGAGTGCAGACCTGATTCAGGAAATGACGATCATGCGAGATGATGATCATCGTCGAATTGCGCTCATTGAGCACGTCTTCCAGCCAGCGAATGGTGTTGATGTCGAGGTTATTGGTCGGCTCGTCCAGCAGCAGAATATCCGGATTCGAGAACAGCGCCTGTGCAAGCAGAACGCGCAGCTTCCAGCCGGGCGCAATGGCGCTCATCAGCCCCTGATGCTGATCGGTCGGAATACCCACGCCCGACAGCAGCTCTCCTGCACGCGCCTCGGCAGTGTAGCCATCGTACTCAGCGAATTTCGCCTCCAGATCGGCCGCTTTCATGTAATCGTCGTCGGTGGCTTCGGGGTTGGCGTAGATCGCGTCACGTTCGCTCATCGCTGCCCACATCTCGGTATGGCCCATCATCACCACATCCAGTACGCGCATCTCTTCGTAAGCAAACTGATCCTGACGCAGCTTGCCCAGCCGCTCATTCACATCCAGACTGACATTGCCCGCGCTGGGTTCGAGATCGCCGCCAAGGATTTTCATGAAGGTCGATTTGCCACAGCCGTTGGCGCCGATCAGGCCGTAGCGATTGCCATCGCCGAACTTTACCGAGATATTTTCAAAAAGCGGCCTGGCGCCGAACTGCATGGTGATGTTTGCGGTGGAGAGCAAGGAATGACCTAATAGGACGAGGTTGGGTAACAGGGGTTGGCAGAACTGTCGGAACCAGCAGAACTGACATGCCGCCATGGCAAGCGGCAAATGCCCTAGGAAAAGCCCGAGATTTTATCACCCGCAGGCAGACACGACCGGCCAACCGGCGGATGGACCTCAGTCCTGGTAGGACACCTGCAGCCGGAAACCCGCCGCATCGGCCTCCAGCAGGCAATGCCCGCCAACCGGCAGGCTCAGCTTGTCGCGGACATGACCGAACGGCAGCCCGGTGAGTACCGGCATCCCAAGCCGGGCGCGCAGGTAGTCGAGCATCGCGGCGAAATCATAGCCATTGTCATAATCGCTTAACCGGTAGCCGGAGAAATCACCGAGCAGAATTGCACGTTGGCGTTGCAGTACACCGGCATGTTCCAGCTGCAGCAACATGCGCTCGACGCGGTAAGGATGTTCATTGATGTCTTCCACGAACAGAATGCCGCCATTAACCTCGGGCATCCAGCGCGTGCCCGCCAGATGAGACAACATCGCCAGATTACCGCCCCAGAGCATACCTTCAACGCGGACTGCCGGATTGCCAGTGGCGTCGATGCTCAAGCGGAATGAGCGCTCGTTCACTGCCTGCCAGAAATGCGCATGCGTAAACTCACTGATGTCATCACGCGAAAAATCGTCGCAAATCATCGGACCCGCGAGGCTGGTCGCTCCCGCTTTCAGTAAGCCCATCTGCAGCACAGTGAAATCGCTGTGCCCGACAAACAGCTTGCCGCTACGAGCGAGCAAATCAAAATCAATATCGGGCAGCAAACGGGAAAGCCCGTAACCACCGCGCAGCGCGATGACGATCTCCGCATCAGCATGCGCGGCAGCCGCATGCAGCTGAGCAACGCGCTCGTTATCGCTCGCTGCAAAACGCTGATGGCGTGTGGCGCCCGCAGAAAAATCATGCACGGTATGCCCTTGCTCACGCAGCCGTTGCAAGCCACGCTGATAGGCGGCCTGATCCGTCGCATAGCCGCTTGGCGCGACAATCGCTATTTGGCGTGGCACGGGCTTGATGGTCACTTCACTATCCTGTTCATGAGGCGATTCGCGTCTGCTGGCGGCGCTCCGCAAAGAAGGCAGACAGCATTGTGCCGCATTCCTCAGCGAGCACGCCACCCTGCACTTCGGTGTGATGGTTCAGACGGGGTTCAGCAAACAGGTTGACGACCGAACCGCAGGCGCCGGTCTTGGGGTCACTGGCGCCATACACGACGCGCGCCAGTCGCGCATGCATCATTGCGCCTGCGCACATCACGCAGGGTTCAAGGGTTACATACAGCGTGCAACCGGGCAGACGGTAATTGCCCAGCTTTTGTGCGGCGGCACGCAGTGCAGCGATCTCGGCATGCGCGGTCGGGTCATGCCCGATGATGGGCTGATTGTGACCGATCGCGATCACATCGCCTTCCCGGACCAGCACTGCGCCGACAGGCACTTCACCGAGACGCTGCGCCTCAGCGGCCGCGCTGAGCGCCATGCGCATGAAGGCTTCGTCACTCATCAGGCTTCCGTGATCTCTGCCCAGCAGTTCGGCGTCTCATGCAGCACGATACGGTGGAGACGCAGGCCGGTACCGTAACGGTCCTGATATACCGGCTTGAGAATATCGAACGCAGTACGGGCGAGATTTTCTACGGTAGGAATCTTGTTGATGATGACAGTTTTGTGGTCCGGCAGGCTGGCGAGAAAATCCCGGACCGCCACATCCTTTTCATAGACCAGAAATGCATGGTCCCACACATCCACCAGATGCTGATTGGCCAGCGCCTTCACATCAGAGAAATCCATCAGCATGCCATTGTCCGAGCTGCCTTCCTGCTCGATCACTTTTCCGACCAGTGTGATTTCTATCGTATAGCGATGTCCGTGCAGGTTACGGCACTGGCTCTTGTGTTCGGGAATCCGGTGTCCGGCATCGAATTCCAGTTTGCGGGTAATGGTGATCATTGAATAAATATCGACAGGCGTAATCAGGGTATGTGCAGCAGCTTGTGCGTCTGCAGCGAAAGCCGCCATTGCGGATTGGCCTTGCATGCATCGATTGCAAGACGGGTATTTTTTTCTTTGTCCGGACCGTCCATCGGTTGCAGGAAAAAATGCCTGAACTTCAGTAAGGCCAGCGCATCGAGATTCTGGGCTGCCTGGGGTATCACGACCTTGAGTTCATCACCCTCGTTCACCACCAGCGATGCGCCCTCTTTGGGACTCACGCATATCCAGTCGACACCGGGCGGTACCGGCAGCGTGCCGTTCGTTTCTATAGCAATTTCGAAATCCTGCGCGTGCATCGCCGCCGTCAGAGCTTGATCAAGCTGCAGCAGTGGCTCGCCACCGGTGAATACCACATAGCGATTTGCTTTGCCCGCTGGCCAATGCGCGGCAATCATGGAGGCCAGTGATTCAGCACTGCCATATTTCGCACCGAGCGCACCATCAGTGCCAACAAAATCCGTGTCACAGAATCGGCAAATGGCGGAGGCGCGGTCCTGTTCACGGCCCGACCAGAGATTGCAGCCAGCGAAGCGGCAGAACACCGCAGGCCGTCCGGCTTGAGCGCCCTCGCCCTGAAGCGTGTAGAAAATTTCCTTGACGCTGTACACCAGCGAAGCTCCGCCGAAAACCCAAAGACGAGATTATCCAACAAATCCGGGAATGGCCCGCACTTCAGGCATCCATCAGCTATCCACTCTGGGGAATCGCACAATGAACACCGTGCCGCGCCCGTGAGAACCTGAGCGCACCTCGATGGCCGCCTCATGATCTTTGGCGATATCTCGCACGATCGCCAGGCCCAGCCCGCTGCCCGGCTGAGAGCGGTCAAGGCGATAGAAACGGCTGAAGATCTTGTCCTTTTCCGATTCGGGGATGCCGGGTCCGTCATCTTCGATTTTCAGCACCCCATGACCTTCGATTTGTGAGCAGCTCACCGTTACAGCACCGCCCTGTGGCGAGTAGCGGACTGCGTTATCGATCAGATTGTCGATCATGTCACGCAGCAGGAAGCGATCGCCGTTGACGAAGGTAGGCTCCAGATGAAAGCCGATATCGATGTTTTTCTTTAATGCCGCTTCGACAAAATGCTGAACCGATTCGCATACCAGCTGTTCGAGCGAGAGCCGCTCCAGACGTTCTCGTTCAAAACCGCCCGGCTCGGAGCGCGCCAGCGCCAGCAACTGGTTCGCCTGCCTGACCATGCGTTCGGTCGAGGCCATCATCAGCGACACGGAAGCTGCGGTCTCGGGATCGGTCGTGTGCTGCGCCTGCAGCCATTCGAGCTGCGCCTTGAAGCCCGCGAGCGGCGTACGTAACTGGTGAGCGACATTGGCCAGAAAATCCTGCTTCGCACGTGCACTGTTCTGCACACGCCCCAGCAATTCGTTGATCGCTCGTATGAACGGCACCAGCTCCACAGGCGCATTGGCTACCTGCAGCGCCGACAGATCATCCGATTTGCGGTTGTCGAGATTTTCCTGCATCTCCCGCAGCGGCAACAGGCCACGGTTGAGCGCCAGCCAGATTACCGCCGGTATCAGCACGATCAACAGCAATTCCAGCAGTAGCAGGGACAACAATATTCTGAGCTTGAACTGGAAGCGCTTGACTCTGGTTTCGGCGACGCCGATCAGCACCGGCTCTCCACCCACCTGCGTTCGTAGGGAGATGACCCGGACATCTTCTCCGCGCATCTCGGACAGATAGGCCTCCCAGGTGTTATCTCTGGCGGGCACGTGCAACGAGGGAAAGTCACGGTCGCCGGCAATGGTCCTGCCTTCGATGTCCCGAACCACGAGGTAAATTTCATCGAAGTGGTCGACGCGAAGCACCTGCTCTGCCTGCTGGGACAGCCGAAGTTCGACCGAGTCCCCGGTATCCTGCACGTGAGGCACCAGTGCCCATGCGGCATCGGCGAGGCTCTGATCGAAAGCGGTCTGCGCTGGAATCCATGCCAGCCAGTACACGGCTGCCGCCCCGGCCAGATTGACCGCCACCAGCGGTATCACCAGCCATTTGAGCAGCTTGACCCGCAGGCTCATCGGCTGGTCGGCTCCAGCATGTAGCCAAACCCACGGATGGTCTTGATCGCGATACCCGCCTGCGCGATCTTCGAGCGTATGCGCGAGACATACACCTCAACCGCATTGAGCGTGACTTCTTCACCCCATGGCAGGATGGCATCGATGATCTGCTGCTTGGAGACCACCCGAGACGCATGCTGCATCAGGTATTCCAGCACCGCCCATTCACGCGCGGAGAGTTCGATAGTCTGACCATCGACCGTCGCGCGCCGGGCGAAAGGATCCAGCTGCAGCCCGCCGAGCTGAAGCTCTGCCGGCCGCGGATTGCTGCGGCGGACCAGCGCTTTGAGACGCGCCACCAACTCCGGCGCGGCGAATGGCTTGACCAGATAATCATCGGCGCCCGTTTCCAGTCCGCGCACACGATCCTGAACATCATCACGCGCGGTCAACAGCAACACGGGCAGACTGCTTCCCCGGGCGCGCAGCCGGCGCACTACTTCAAAACCATCGATACCGGGCAGGCCGATATCCAGCACGGCAACAGACACTTCGCGGGATTGCAGCGCCCGGTCGGCATCATCACCATTGTTGACCACGTCAACCACTATGCCATGCCCCCGGAGTATCCGGGCCACGCCATCGGCCAGCACCACGTCATCTTCCACCAGCAATACGTGCATGTTGAGTTCTGTCTTCATCACGAGTCCTTCGCTATTTTGCCAGAGAGTCCGCGTCAGGCTGAGGCGGCAGGGGCTGGGGCGGGATGACCGGCGGCTGACGGTCGTTGAACCAGGGATAAGCCAGCGGCAGCAACAGTAAGGTAAAGAAGGTTGCCGAAATGATGCCGCCGACAATCACCGCCGCGAACGGACGCTGGGTTTCCGACCCGATACCATGCGACAGCGCGGCAGGCAGCAGCCCGAGGCCCGCCATCAGCGCCG
>JACCDH010047524.1_pt1 | contig 27614 bp, 23 predicted proteins | sample 7442481 | NCBI WGS metagenome assembly JACCDH01 (sample SAMN15323433, study PRJNA562643) | freshwater metagenome | isolation source: river surface water | place: USA:Blue River Watershed | collected 2017-08-15 | reverse complement strand
TTGACGCTGCGGGGGCTGGCGCTTTTGTACAGGAATAGAGAAAAAATATAATGACGACCCCAAAAAATGAACTGCTTTTCCTTGCTCTTGGCGGGTCAAATGAAATTGGCATGAACGTCAATTTATACGGTTGCGATGGCAAGTGGGTGATGGTCGACCTTGGTCTCACCTTTGCCAATTCAGAGTATCCCGGCGTTGACCTCGTACTTCCAGATCTGGAATTTATTGAAAAGCGCAAGAAAGACCTTTTGGGCATCGTCCTGACACATGGCCATGAAGACCATATTGGCGCGGTGGCGTATTTCGCCGCTGACCTCGGCGTGCCGTTGTACGCGACGCCGTTCACAGCAACGCTCATTCGCGGCAAGCTTGAGGAAGAAGGCATTGCCGATATTGTGGAGCTGAATGTCATTCCTATGGAAGGCGCATTCTCCATGGGGCCGTTCGATTTTCAATTTGTGACGTTGGCGCACTCCATCCTTGAAATGAGCGCCTGTTTGATCACCACACCTTATGGCAAGATTTTCCATACTGGTGACTGGAAATTGGACGAACGGCCTGTCTTGGGCCGCCCGACGACTGCCGACGCGTTAACCGCAATTGGCGACACGGGAATATTGGCGATGGTGTGCGATTCCACCAACGTCTTCAACCATGAACATAGCGGCAGCGAGGGCAGCGTGAAGGACGACCTGCTCAAGTCCGTCAAGGCCGCGAAGGGCAGGGTGGTTGTTACAACTTTCGCCTCCAACGCGGCGCGATTGAAAACCTTGGGCGAAGTCGCGCGCGAGAGCGGGCGTACCTTGTGCTTTGCCGGTCGGTCGTTGCACCGGATCCTTGAGGCTGCGCAGGCCAATGGCTATTTGAAAGACTTGCCCAAAACCATTGATATGGAAAGCGTAGATAGTCTTGCGCGCCATGAAGTCATGGTTGTTGCAACAGGTGGGCAGGGCGAAGCCCGCGCTGCGTTGGCCCGCATAGCCGAAGGAAATCATCCGGTAAAGCTGGAGGAGGGTGACACCGTCATCTTCTCGTCCAAACAGATCCCGGGCAATGAAATCGCCATCGGCATCATCATGAACAAGCTGGCCGAGCGCAACATTCTGACGGTTACCGAAAAGCAGGCGCATGTTCATGTTTCGGGTCACCCCGGTCAGCCGGAACTTGCGGCTCTATATGATTGGATCCGGCCTGAAATCCTCGTTCCAGTGCATGGCGAGCGCCGCCATATGGCAGAACAGGCGCGTTTTGCGCTTGCCCATGGCGTTCCAAAAGCTGTCGTGCAGTCCAATGGTGATGTCGTGCGTTTGGCACCCGGCGAACCGAAGACGATTGGCAAGGAACGTACTGGTCGTCTCATCCTTGATGGTGACACCATCATTGCGGCGGACGGCGCAACGTTGAACGAACGCCGGCGTCTGTCGTGGTACGGATTGATTTCAGTCGCGTTTGCGCTTGGCGCGAATGACAAATTGCTGGGCAGCCCGGAAATCCGTTTGCATGGCGTTCCCATCGAAGAAGATCTGGATGATTTCATCGACGAAGCCACGACCGCGGCAGTAAAGGCAATTAAGGACAATCGCGGTGATTATGAAAAGCTGCGCGAGACCGTACGTTTGGCGGTTCGCCGTGTAGCGGTAAGCTGGACGGGCAAAAAACCCATTGTTGATGTGATAATATTGGAGACCGCATGAACTGGACATCAATTATAGCGATTTATGCGCTTTTTTGGGTGATGACGGCGTTTGTCATTCTTCCCATCGGCGTGCGCACGCATGAGGAATTGGGGCTGCCCAAGGTGCCGGGGCAAGCGGACAGCGCACCCGGGAACTTCCAACCGCGCATCATAATTTTGCGGACAACATTATTATCCGCAGCGCTCTTTGGCCTATATTATGCCAATTATGTCTATGGCTGGGTCGACCGGCACAGCTTTGACTGGCTGATAAGCAGGCCTGTTTAAGGCTTATTTCCGCAGCCGTTCGATCGCTTGGGCCAGCGCAACATATAGCTTTCCGATATCGGAAGACAGAAGCGTGACGCCAATAGCGTTGCCATCTCTTGTGCTCAGCAACAGGCGCATGATGCCTTCAAAATCGTGGACATAGCGGTTCACATGTTCGCGGAATTCGCTGTCGTTGCCATAATGATTGGCGATAATCTTTGCTTCTTTTGAATCGATTAGGCGCACCGCGCGGCGCGTAAATATGCCTCTGTCGCCCTTGAGATATGATGCCCATGCGGTGTCGGTAATGTCGTTCGACAATATTTTCGCAACATCGATGGCTGTTGAATTCAGCGATTCGGTCAACAACACCATGCGTCGGGCGAAGCTGTCATCCTGAACCGATTCAAAACTGTTTTTGCTATCGGCAATCCGGCCTTCAAGAGTGGTAGTCATTTCATCCAGTTCGGCCAGTTGTTTGACGACCAGACCCGTCGCCGCTTCGGATAGCTCTACATTGCGTTCAATCGCCTCCTGAACGGCAGCATTCATCGACGCGACTTGTGCATCCAACGCATTGGCAAGCGCGGTTCGGTTCTGCTCGGTCAGCTGTTCAGATATATGGGCGAGTTCATCATCCAATATCTTCCGGCTGCTTTCCGCCGCAGCGCGTGTGGATTCGCGGACACGGAGCAATGCGGTCACAAGTTGGCCATTTGCTTCGTCTGACATTTCCTGGAGCAGCGATTGTGTCTGTCGTAACGACGCGCCAAGTGCATCGACTTGGTCATGGCGGGCGGCAAAATGGGCATCGCTCTGCGTCATGAGTGCGTTCAACGAGTCGCGCTGGGTCGCAATGATCTGCTCCAACCCGTTCAGCTTCTCAAGCATGCTGCCACTCAATTCCTCGAGCGATTGCGCGTTCGACAAAGCGGACTTTATCTGCGCGACGCCATCGGACAATTGCGCGCTGAGGACGTCCATAGATGCAGGAATTGTCTCGCTGATTTCATGGTTAGCCGTGCCCAGCGACGCCAACAGCTTGTGGGACTGTTCGATCAGTTGTTGGGTGACAAGCTGATTGTCTATCAGTGCCGAACCAACCGTGCGTGTGCTCTCGCCCAAGGCGGATACAGCAAAGGCCAGCTTTGACGTTTGGTCGGTTGCGACGCGGTCAACTTCGGAAATCTGCTGAGCGCTTGAATGAATGTGCGCGCTAATCGTCGCAATCATCGCACGGATGCGCGCTTCTTCTGCGTCGGTCTGGCTACCAACGTCGCCAAGTGCCTTCCGCAAGTCGGAAAGGCTCGATTGAATATGTTCCTGACTATCGGTGAGGATCGCACTGATATCGCCCGATGCCTGCGCGATGCCGCTGGACATGGCTTGCGTTGCGCTGTCCATCAAGGTCGCCATTTCAGCGCTCCGGTTAAGCGCCTCAGCACTCCGCAGGTCGAGCAATTTTGCGCTACTGCTCAGCGACTGTTCCAATTTAACAGCCATGTCGTCCGCGCGCACTTCAACGCCGTCGACATAATCGCGAACCGATTTGCCTGCATCGCGCACCCGCTCCAAAGTTGCAATGAGTGCTTTGATCTGCATCTGGGCGTTGTTGCCAGCGCTGCCGATCTGGTTGGTAACATCTTTCGCTGCGCTTGTTACAACTGGCAAATGCTTGCGGAGCTGCTCGAGATTTGTGTTTGCGGATTGGCTTACAGATTCGAGCGTTTTTGCTTTCTGGTCGCTGTCTGCAAGCGCGGCTGTCAGGACCTGTGCTGACTCCATCAATTTCTGCGAGGATTGCCGTCCAAGCGACTCGAGATCGCGTGCATTTTGCGACAAAAACTCGCGGGCTAACGCGATTTCCTCATTCACGGTGCGCATCCGCTGGCTCAATAAAACGCTTTCGTTGCGCAACGACGCCGCAACATTGCCAAATCGGGTTGCTTCCCGGCTGCTGTTACGCATTACTAGTAACCAAGACACGGCGATCAACAATGCAGGGACGGCCCAATTAACAATGAGCTCAATAATGCGATTGTTGGTGAGGCCGGATTGCGCCTCCGGCCAATAGGTCACCGCGAAAAACGCGGTCCAGCCAGCAAATGCGAGGAGAAGCACCGTCGGTGCAACAAATGCAAAAACACTACGCCGCGGCTGTTCATATTCATACATATCTTCAAAACTTGCTGTGTCGACAGCATCCGGAAGCGAACCCGATGTCGTGGGCGTTTCGGCCGCGACATCGTCGTGCGAAGATTGGTCAGAGATATGCTGCGTCAAGCCGACGATTTTTGAGCGTGTGGTCATAAACCGTTTCTTACCATATTATTGCACGAGAGAAACGCAAACTTATCACCATGTGCTGTAACCCCAAAATTTCGTTGGATTATGGCCCATTTGACACAGCTTTAAACGCTGCAGGCTGACAAACCAAGCAAGGGCGCCCCCGGTGATCCTGTCGTCATTTGCACACGCGACAATGCGATATGCAATATCGAACATTTCATGGTGCAATGATTAACCCATTTTTGTAGAATTTGATTGGCAAAAGACATCTAATCTTCATATCTGGCTTATGGTGACCACGCGCATTCCCGAAAAATTGTCCGTCGCGTTGCTCTCCGTTACCGGCGGCGACGTGTCCGCGGCGCACGCGCCCACGGACAAGCCAAATACCGCGTTGGCGGGTGGATCGCTCGTAGATTATCAAATTAAAACGCTTTTCCGCGCGGGGATTTCACGGTTTCTCGTTGAAGTGGAAAATATGGACGGGGCAATGTTGGCCTTGGCCGATCAATGGCGCCAGAAAAACGTCCTCGTCGATTTCGTACGCACGGGGGCGGATATTCAGCGCTATTTGAAGCTCGACGACCGCATTTGGGTGCAGTCTGGGCAGCTATATGCGCAGCCTGACTTTGTCGAAGCCCTCTCGAAGTCGCCTGATAACTTCGTCGCTACAGTGGACGGGCGCGACGAAAATAGCCTTTTTGAGCGCATCGATTTGAACACGCGTTGGGCCGGTATCTCGATTGTCGGGGCCAGCACGATCGCGACGCTGAAAGATCTCCCCGAAGACTGGAGCATCATTTCCTCACTGCTGCGGCAGGCCATTCTTGCGAAGGTGCCGTTGAGACCTTTGTCGCAACAACATGTCAACAACGGAACCTTGAACATCGTCCAAGGTCCGCAGGATTTTGTCCAACTGAACAAACAAATTTTGCGTAGGCGGGTTTTAAGTCAGCCGGGCTTTGTTGAAGCGAGGGTTTTGGGGCCGGTATCCGCAAAATTGGTTCCCATCATATGGCAAAGTTCGACCGCGCTTAAGCTCGTCAAATTTGCTGGTCCGGTTTTTGCGTTGGGCGCTGTGGCGCTGGGTATGTCCGGCTTTGGCTTGGCAACAGCCGGCGCTGCATGTGCAGCCGTCGCAACCAATTCTTTGCGTCTTGCAACGACTGACGATCTGAACGGGCAGGGGAAAATGCCTAAGCTGACGGCAGTGACCTTGTCGCTGCTTGTTATCGCGATGTTTGGCGCCGCGTATATGGACACCTCTTATACAAATGACGGCCTATTTGCTGCGTTCGCGGTGGCCTCCATCGGATGGATTAGCATGTATGTTATATTGCCGCGCTGGGCGGACGGGCTTTTGCGCTCGCCAGCCTTGCTGTCCATTTTGGCTTTAGCCGGTACTGCCGGTCTCGGTTTTACCAATGCGCTGCAATGGATCATGGTCGCTCAGCTAAGCGCGTTTATGTTTGCATGCTATGATAGCGGCCCCGATAAAAAGGCCGATCAGCCTTAAAGCGCCGTTAACTGAAAAAACCTATAACGGCCGCCACGAACGTTGGTGGTTAGGCTTTGGACGGTTTACTTGGTCTCCAAGATGATTTGCTCTCAATCGCGTGCGCCCATGCCCGCGACATTGATGCCTTATACCACGACGTCGCATCCATTATATTCCCTTCAGCGGTCCACACACCGTCGGAGGCCACAACTGCGTTGCGCGCCTCGCTGTCGAAGCCACATTGTGCCGGGGTTCACCTGTCCGTGGTCGATCTCAGCGCGGGCCTGAATATCGGGCACGATCATATCTATCGGTCGACAGATTTCGAGTCTGTAACTCCGATGATCGATTTGCGATCGCAGAAATTTTCCGCCCAGTCGCTGTTTTTAAGTTTTGGCAAAGCATGAACGATGCTGCGCCTTTAACCCGCGTTATCACAGGCGAGGTGTCGTCAGCGGGTATCTTGCTGCGTGCGGACGACGCGTTGCAGCAGCTTCATATTAGGGCAGGGGGTGAGCGTGGCGGTACGCTGGCATGCCCAGCTTTGCTTGCCCTCGCGCAAATGGCCGCAAGTCTTCGGATGCGGCTCGCGCGCGCTGTTTGCGTTTCGGACGGGCCAGATAATCTTGAACTGTGGGTGGAGGCCGCGCCTTTTAAAACGAACGTTAAACTTTCCATCTTAAGCTGGCGCAATATCGACAATGTTGCGGCCACGCCAAAGTCGCGGGATATATGGCCTGATCAGGGTGAAGAACCGGTCAGGCTTAGATTTGATCACGCCTTGCGCCTTGTTGATGCCTGCGGACCAGTTGAAGACCTTGTAAAAAATACCGATTTTGGTGCTTCAGCTTCAATCATACTCGGCAGACTTCTCGGCACGGACGCCCTAGCGAACTTCCAGAATGTTGAGAGGTTTCTTCCGATCAGTCGCCGCAGCGTTTGTATGCCCAACGATGCGAATATGTCGGTTTGGGGGCAGCCCGAACGTGACGACGCAGGGCAGATCTTCGGCTATACCTTGTTTTTTGCGCAGAATGGGAACGTCGAAGCTGCCAGTATTGCGCAGGCGAATGGAATATCTGCGGGCGCGCTTTTTGGGAAACAGCTTGCACCGGTTCTGCGGCAACCATTGGATCGTATCATTGCGAATGCCGAAACGATCGGGAGCGAATTGTTGGGGCCGATCCGTGAAAATTATGCCGCATATGCCCGCGATATTGCCAACGCGGCACGGCATCTCATGGCCCTTGTTGAGGATCTGAGCGATTTGGAAGCGGTCGAGCGACCGGGCTTCTCGACGGCAACGGACGACATCGAATTAGGGGATGTTGCGCGGCGTGCCGCTGCTTTGCTGGCGTTAACGGCCGCAGATCACCGCATAACGCTCTTAGTGCCTGACGAAAAAACATATGTTCCGGCGAAAGCGGAATTCAGGCGCGTGTTGCAGATCATGCTGAACCTCATCACCAACGCGATCCGATATTCGCCCGACGGTACTGAGGTTCAGGTGGACGTTGGCTTTGAGGATGGATTTGCGTATATATCGGTGTCGGACCGAGGTGCCGGCGTTGACGCCGAAAATCACGAACGTATTTTTGCCAAATTTGAACGTTTGGGACGCACCGGCGATGGTGGGAGTGGCCTTGGCCTATATATATCACGTCGCTTGGCACGCGCGATGGGCGGCGATCTTACCGTTGCGGCCGCACAAGGCGGAGGCGCGAAATTCACGCTCCGCCTTCCACAATAATTAACGCTGGTCGATGCTCGGATATGGGCGGTGGTTTGGACCCGTGTACAATTGGCGCGGGCGACCGATTTTTTGGGCGGGATCGGAAATCATTTCATTCCATTGTGCAACCCAGCCCACGGTGCGGGACAGTGCAAACAATACAGTGAACATTTCTGTTGGGAAACCAATCGCCGACAAAATGATTCCGGAATAGAAGTCAACGTTCGGGAACAGCTTCTTTTCGATGAAATATGGGTCATTTAGCGCCATTTCTTCAAGCTGCATCGCAACATCGAAGATTGGATCGGTAATGTTCAGCTCGCTCAGAACTTCACGCACCGTTTTCTGCATGACTGACGCACGCGGATCGTAGTTTTTATAAACACGATGGCCAAAGCCCATGAGACGGAAGGGATCGTTCTTATCCTTGGCACGTTCAATGTAATGCGGAATGCGATCCGGCGTGCCGATCTCGCGCAGCATGTTGAGCGCAGCCTCGTTCGCGCCGCCATGCGCTGGGCCCCAAAGACAGGCAATGCCGGCTGCAATACATGCAAACGGGTTCGCTCCTGATGATCCAGCAAGACGTACCGTCGATGTCGAAGCATTTTGTTCATGGTCGGCATGGAGGATGAAAATCCGGTCCATCGCGCGTTCGATGACGGGGTTTACAACATATTCTTCGGCAGGAACGCCAAAGGTCATGCGCAGGAAGTTGCCGGTGTAGGACAGGCTATTGTCGGGATAGACAAATGGCTGACCAACCGAATATTTATACGCCATTGCGGCGATGGTTGGCATTTTTGCAATCAAACGATGGCTGGAAATCATGCGATGCGTTGGGTCGCTGATATCGGTCGAATCATGATAAAATGCCGATAGCGCGCCGACGACACCGCACATGATCGCCATGGGGTGCGCGTCACGGCGGAAGCCACGATAAAATGTCGCGAGCTGCTCGTGCAGCATTGTGTGACGTGAAATGGTGTGGCTGAAATGATCGAGCTGCGCCTTGTTGGGCAGTTCACCGTTCAACAGTAGATATGATACTTCCATGAAGCTCGACTGTTCCGAAAGCTCTTCAATGGAATAGCCACGGTGCAACAGGATGCCTTCATCACCGTCAATGAACGTCAGCGCAGATTCGCAGCTTGCGGTCGACGTGAAGCCGGGATCGAAGGTGAAATGATCTGACACGGCATATAATTTGCGGATATCGATGACGTCGGGTCCTTCCGAACCCTTCATGATCGGCAATTCAAAGCTGTTTTCGCCAACGGTAAGAGTTGCGTTATTATCGGCCATTTTAAACTCCATACATTGCTACCCGACATGGCGGGCCGCCCAATCGGGCATTTTTCCGTTTAAGACACAGAACGTTCAAAACGTCGTTTGCGACTGCTTTCGGTCCTTCAAATGCCACTATTTCATGGGGAGAAAATGGCTTTGTCGTTGGCTAGCCCAATGGTAGGAAATTTAACGGTCGTCAAGGCAAACAATAGCCAAAAATTGGGAGGTTAGTTGCCTCGCTGCATATTGGTGGTAGACAGCGGTTGTGGTGGGGATATCGGACATTTTGACCCTCAACAATATGCCGCTCGTGGGCGGGGGGCGTAGGTGGTTCAGCGCACTTGAAAATTGGCTTGATCGGGAGCGGGATCAGCTGCCTTTGTGGTTGCCGGTTGCCGGTTGGCGTAGGCATCGGGATCGTCATTTGGCAATTTGGTGGGGCTTCGGCGGGCCCGGGGCTAGTGCTACTGGCCATTGCTGTTGGGCTGTTTGCGTTACTGGTTAAACCCCACAGCCGATGCCGCCAGTTTTTAGCGATGGCGGCAGTCGCCATTTTGCTTGGCTTTGGGCTCATTAGCCTGAAGTCGGCGGCGGTGGACCAACCCGTGCTGGGCAAGATTTGGATCGGCGATTTTTATGGGCGGATTGAAGCTGTAGAAAATCTTACGGCGCGCGAGGTTTTCCGCCTGCGCCTTGCGACGGATGGGCAGGGTGGATTGCCTCCGGTCGTTCGCGTAAATCTTAAGCCCGAGCAATATCAATCAACATTTCAGGTTGGCGCGGTCATTCGGTTGCGGGCGCGGTTGATGCCGCCTGCCGGGCCAACATTGCCCGGCGGATATGATTTTGCGCGCAGGGCATGGTTTCAGCAGATCGGCGCAGCCGGGTCGGCATTGGGAACAATAACCTTGATTGAGCCCGCAAAAACCAATGCGATGTTGTCGGCAAAGCGGGAGCAACTCACGCAGCATATTTTGACGTCGATGCCGGCTGATTCCGGCGCAATTGGCGCTGCACTTGTGACGGGGGAGCAGGGGCACATACGCGAGGCGGATGCACAAGCAATGCGGGACAGCGGATTGGCGCACCTTTTGTCGATCAGCGGACTTCATGTGACGGCGGTTGTTGGATTTATCTTTATCGCGGTCAGCCGGTTGCTGTCTTTGTCGTTATGGTTGGCCTTGCGGATTTCGGTGCCAATCTATGCTGCCGCGGCTGCGGCAATGGGCGCACTGGCGTATACGCTTTTAACGGGCGCAGAGGTGCCGACGATACGTTCCTGCATTGCTGCGCTTCTGGTGCTTGTCGCACTGGCGTTGGGCAGGGAGGCGCTTACCCTGCGTCTGGTTGCATTTGGCGCGTTGATTGTGCTGCTATTTTGGCCAGAGGCATTGGCCGGACCAAGTTTTCAACTCAGCTTCGCGGCCGTTGCCACGATCGTCATCCTTCACGAACTGCCTCTGGTGAAGCGCTTTACCGAACGGCGGGAAGAGCCGATGATATATCGATTTGCCCGGGGCGTTGTTTCACTGGTGCTCACGGGCCTCGCCATTGAAATAGTCTTGGCACCTATCGCGTTGTTTCATTTTCATAAGACAGGACTTTATGGCGCCTTCGCCAATGTCGTGGCGATACCGATGACGACATTTGTGATTATGCCGTTGGAGGCGTTGGCACTAGCCCTCGATTTAGTCGGCCTTGGTTTGCCGTTTTGGTGGCTCGCCGGACAAGGGATTTCAGCGATATTGGCGTTGGCACATTTTGTCAGCGGTCTACCCGGCGCGGTTTCGATGATGCCTGAAATGCCCATCTGGTCTTATGCGGCATTCTGGGCAGGGGCATTGCTTTTTGGTTTGCTGCAAACGCACATCCGCTATGTCGGTATCCCGATTTTCCTTATCGGTATTGGCGGAATGATATTGGCGCCACGGCCTGATATATTGGTCACAGGTGATGGAAAACATCTGGCACTCGTCACAGCGGACGGAAAACTCGCGCTATTGCGCGGAAAGGCCCGCGACTTTGTTCGGGACATGATCTCCGAAAAAGCGGGAAGCAATGCGGTTGCCACACCGATAGAGGAATGGCCGGGCGCGAAATGTACATCCGACAACTGCATTATATCGATAGCTGCGCACAACCGGACCTGGACGATATTGGCAACGCGCACGGCCTATCGAGTACCAGCCATGGAAATGGCTGCGGCCTGCAAGCGCGTGGACATTGTCGTCAGCGAACGATGGTTGCCCCAAAGTTGTCAGCCCAAATGGATCAAGGCAGACCGCGGACTGTTAGAGCAGACCGGCGGACTTGCGATCTATTTGCCCGAACAGCGCGTGATAACCGCCAACGAGAATCGCGCCCATATGCCATGGGTGCAAGCGGCCAAAGTTGCGCAGCAGAAGGCAGGTTTACATCAATGATATCTGCGCAATAGGCCCGCTAGCTTACCTTGAACCTCAACCTCATCCTGCGCATAATATTGCGGTTCATACATGCTGTTGGCCGGATCCAAACGGATTTGCTGACCTTCGCGGCGTAGATATTTCAACGTCGCTTCTTCACCGTGAACCAGCGCCACAACAATTTCGCCATCGCGCGCGGTCGTGGCTTTACGGATCAGGGCATAATCGCCATCCAAAATCCCCGCCTCGATCATCGAGTCACCGGAAACTTCAAGCGCATAATGCTCGCCAGCGCCCAACAGCGCCATGGGAACCGACAAAGAACTCTGGCCTTCCAACGCTTCAATCGGAACACCGGCAGCGATTTTGCCATGCAATGGGATTTCCATGACGTCGTTCGCAGCCACGGGCAAATGCACCTGCGCCTTGTTGCTGGCAACGGCGGGCGTCAGCTTGGTCACATTATCGCTGCGCAAGTTCCCGCCGTCAGGTAGCTTCATGACTTCGAGGGCGCGGGCGCGGTTTGCAAGACGGCGGATAAAGCCGCGTTCTTCCAAAGCGCCAATCAACCGATGCACGCCTGATTTGCTTTTCAAATCGAGCGCTTCCTTCATCTCTTCAAATGAGGGGGAAATACCGCTTTCATCAAGTCGCTGGTTAATGAACACAAGCAGTTCATGCTGTTTGGCTGTGAGCATATTCAGGGTTCCATCATGTTGAACATGAGAAGAACGATTAGAGAACAAATGGGGTTAAGTCAAGAACATTTGTGCGCAGTAAGCGCGCCGCACTCAGAAAAGCCGATGATATTGAACAGGCGCCCCCGCAGGTGTGGCAGGTGCATTTACATCACGGATTATCAGCGCGTTGCTGTGCGATAACGGCGAAACCAAGCCGCTGTCCCGCGTGGTAAAAGCTGTAATCGAACCGCCTTCGACCTTTCCGCGCACATATTCTGCCCTGCTTCCGCCCGGAAACAATGCGTTGCCGGCCTTTGCCTCAAAAATTTCGGGGAGCGGCGACGGGCTCCCTGCCATATGCCGAATGAGAGGCAGCAGGAACAGAAACGCCGTTACAAATGCCGACGTCGGATTGCCCGGCAAACCGAGCACTATCGTGTCACCAACTTTTCCCGCCATCACGGGTTTACCCGGCCGCATTGCAACCTTCCAAAAATCCATATCTGCGCCAATATTGCGAAGCGCGGCCTGGACCAAATCATGGTCGCCAACCGACGCGCCGCCTGTTGTGACGATAATATCGGTGGTTGATGCAAGCGCGCTAAGCCGCGTCTCCAGTTCATTCAACCGGTCAGGAATTATGCCCGCATCGGTGATTTTACATGGCAGGTTTGACAGCATCGCATACAGCATCGGACTGTTTGACGATGGTATCTGCGCAGGACTGCACTCTACACCCGCGGGCAGGAGCTCGTCGCCTGTCGCAACAATCGTGACATGCGGCCATCGGCCAACCTGAACCGTGCCATAGCCAGCCATAGCCGCCAGCGCACAAGGTCCCGCCTCCAACAAGGCACCTGTCGCAAGGACAGTATCACCGGACGAAAAATCGCCACCCGCCTTACGAATATGCATGCCCGGGGCAAGCGCATCCGTCGCCATCGCCATCAGCGCGTCGCCGTCCCGCGCAGCATCTTCCTGGATTAAGACGGCATCTGCGCCAGCGGGGACATGCGCACCCGTAAAGATGCGGACGGCTTGGTTATGTTCCAATACGCCCGCAAAGGGCCGACCGGCGGCGCTTTCGCCGATAACATGCCAAGGCCCGGGAAAAGCAGCGGATGATAAAGCGTATCCATCCATCGCAGAGAGATCGGCCGCGGGTTGTGTGCGTGTCGCATGGAGCGGGCCATGCAGATAATGCCGCGCAGCCTTGGCGAGTTCGAGTTCGATCGATGGCAATGGCGAAGCCAGCGCCAATAATCGCGCCTGCGCTTCGGCGACCGAAATCATGCGTGCCAATCGCCCGATTTGCCACCCGTTTTGGACAGCAACCGGATGTCGGAAATCACCATCGACTTATCGAGCGCCTTGGCCATGTCGTAGAGCGTGAGCAAAGCAACAGACACAGCGGTCAACGCCTCCATTTCGACACCCGTCGGACCATTCAAACGTACGCGCGCCTCTGCACGAATGCCATGGTCTTCAAACTCAAACGCGATGGCAATTTTGGACAGCATCAGCGGGTGGCAGAGCGGTATGAATTCGCTCGTCTTTTTGGCGGCCATGATCCCGGCAATCCGCGCGGTCCCAAGCACATCGCCTTTTTTGATATTGCCAGCGCGCACGGCCTCAAGCGCCTCTGCGGACATAGTGATGCGTCCTTCAGCGACGGCTTCTCTGGCCGTGTCTGCTTTGGCAGACACATCCACCATATGTGCAGCACCATCGGCACCCAGATGCGTGAGATCACCCATGTCCGGTCAATAACCTTTGAGTGGCAAGTTGAACATCGGCGTTCCGCATCAGGCTCTCGCCGACGAGGAAGGTGTTGACCCCGCATGAGGCCATGCGCTGGCAATCGGCATGGGTCGAAATGCCGCTTTCGCACACCAGCAATATGTCGGCGGGCACATATTTTGCCAAGCGCTCGGTCGTCGCCAGATCGACGTCAAATGTCTTTAAATTGCGGTTGTTCACGCCGACCAATTTCGATTTCAGATGCGTGAGCGCACGGTCCAATTCGGCCTCATCATGGACTTCCACAAGGACATCGAGTCCTTCGGCAAAAGCCGCGTCTTCGATTTCGACCATGGCAATATCGTCCAATGCCGCGACAATAATCAATATGGCATCACCGCCCATTTGGCGGGCCTCGGCACACTGCCATGGGTCAACCATGAAATCCTTTCGGATGACCGGCAGGGCGCAGGCGTTGCGCGCAGCGATGAGATAATCCTCATGCCCCTGAAAATACGGCGCGTCGGTTAATACGGACAGGCAAGCCGCGCCGCCCGCCTGATAGGCATTTGCATGGGCTGCAGGATTGAAATCTGCACGGATGAGGCCTTTTGACGGGCTCGCCTTTTTGATTTCCGCAATCAGCGCAAAGCCCGATGCGCTTTTGGCGCGCAGCGCTGCTTCGAAGCCACGCGGTGGCGACGGGGCAGGCCAGTGTGACAAGCCCTTCGGCTTGCGTTCTGCCACTTCTGTGCGCTTCGTTGCGCAGATTTCCGCAAGCTTGTCGGCCATCAATATTTCACCCAACAGTCTAGCAACGCATTGGCAAGCCCCTTGTCGATTGCCTCTGCGGCCTCTTCAACCCCGTCGGGCATGGTTTCAACTACGCCGGCGACCAACAAAGCCTCCGCCGCATTGAACAATACGGCGTCACGATAGGCACCATGTTCGCCCAACAACAACTTGCGTAGTTCAGCCGCATTATGCTGCGCATCGCCGCCGCGAATGGCGTCAACGGGATGCACCGGTAAGCCCGCATCGGCGGCGGTGGTACGTTGGAAGCGAACACCTTCAGGTTCAACCACCGCGACTTCGTTCCCACCAGCCAGGCTTAATTCGTCAAGACCCTCATCGCCCGAAATGATCCGCGAATGTTCGGTGCCAAGGTGATGAAGCGCCTCCGCATACACGGGGACATAGGCCGGGCGCGCAATGCCGATCAGCTGGCGTTTTACGCGTGCCGGGTTGGCAAGCGGGCCCATCAGGTTGAAAATCGTGCGTTGACCAATGCGTTGGCGTATCGGTTGAATACGCTTCATTGCGGGATGGTGGTTGGCTGCGAACAAAAAGCAAATGCCCAGGTCTTTCAGCGTTTCTTCCGCCATGCGTCCGGCGCGTTCCATGTCGAGGCCGAGGGCTTCGAGCGTATCTGCCGCACCTGCCTTTGACGACGCAGCGCGATTGCCATGTTTCGCAACAGGAACCTCACATGCTGCGACCACAATCGAGACGGCGGTGGACACATTAAGCGTATGATGCCCGTCACCACCCGTGCCACAAACATCAATGGCACCTTCAGGCGCATCAATGGGGATCAGCCGGTCGCGCATGGCTTGCGCAGCGGCGGCAATTTCTACCATCGTCTCGCCGCGCGCAGTGAGCGCAACGAGGAACGCCTGTATTTCATCTTCGGAAGCGCGCGCATCAAGAATGTCCGCAAATGCCTGTGCCGCCTCGTCATGGCTAAACAGATGCTGCGGGTCGGGCAGGGGACCGAACGGGTTCATGCTCTGTCCTTCACTGCCATACCGGCAATGTGCATGAAATTGGCCAGCATGGCGTGCCCATGTTCGGTGGCGATGCTTTCGGGATGGAATTGAACGCTGTGGATTGGCAGCGTAGCGTGGCGAAAGCCCATGACATGGCCGTCGTCGCTGGTTGCATTTACGACTAGGGTCGACGGCACGTTTTCGACGATGAGCGAATGATAACGGGTTGCCTGAAACGGGGACGGCAGGCCTTCAAACAATCCGGTTCCGTCATGTGTAACCGGCGATGTTTTGCCGTGCATCAACCCGCCCCGCGCAACGGTTCCTCCGAAATGTTGACCAATGGTCTGGTGGCCCAAACAAACGCCCAGTAATGGCTTTCCAGCGTCTGCGCACGCCGCGACGAGTTCCAGGCTCACACCCGCGTCATTCGGCGTTTTTGGCCCGGGTGAAATGAGAAAGGCCTGCGCACCCGTCGACAGTGCCTGTCCGGCGGACATATCGTCATTGCGGACAACCTCAACCTCAGCGCCAAGCTCCATCAGATAATGGACGAGGTTCCAGGTGAAGCTGTCATAATTGTCGATGACAAGGATCATTGATTAAGGCCTACACCCGCCGAAACGCGGTCCTTTACGATTGCGAGTACATTGTTTTGAACGTCGCCCAAAAACCGTTCACCCCACCATTGAAAATAACCAGTCAACCGTACTTTCATACGATAGTGCGTCGTCAAAACTAGCCGCGTACGATTTGGACCAATGGGCTCAAGGCGGTAGCTTCCGGACGCGATATTCAGGTATGGTCCAGCCGGAGAAATGTGCCGGTCTGTGTATTCCTGAATAGAGTTGTCGGGAAAGGAAAAGGCCCAGGTCATTTCGCGGTTAGGCGCCACAGACTGCACGACTTCTTCAAAGCGCGCGGATTTACCCCATAGGGCTTTACGCACGGTTCTATCCGATTCACGCGTAAGAACCGCCTCGGTTGGCCGTGGAATGCCAACGACATCATGGGTAAAATTTGCGACACCCTCGTCCGCGCGGATATCGCGAATGCTGGCAAGATAAGGCCAAATTTTTTCGGGCGACGCATCGATTTCAATTGCACGTTCCACGCTGCTGTTTGTCCAATAGAGTGGCCACATTTGATCCCAAACCATCATCAGCAGGGGCAACAACAACCAGCTAGACGCGTAAAATCTGTGCTGTTGCTGTGCAGCATGTCGCTGCCGCCGCCGGGCATTCAGATGTTGAACCAATCCACCCGCTATGGCCGCCGGGATCCAGATCGGAATAACAAGCACCAGGCAGACCGCGCCTTCGTCAAAAGCCGCAACCGCAATTCCTGTGAGCGCCAGAAAAAATATTGTTGGCCAAAAAAAACAGCCCACGGGTGAGCGTGATCCAGATGGGTCGACATATTGCATGACGAGGCCACCCAGAGCCGCGGGGATGGCTAAGAGAGCAGTTAACGTGGAAATCTGGGGGGCGTCTGCCGGACCATAAAACAGGAACAGCATGGCGCCGATGAGAATGCCGATCAGCGTAAGCGTAACCCGCGTTCCAGAGGTTTGTTCGGTTGTCACGACAGCGCCACCCTCATTGGCCAAATCCCGCCTCGCCAGCGACCCGTATCGCCTCACGCGCTGCCGCAATCAGCGCCCCGGCTTTCGCCTCGCACTCGCGCTGCTCATATTCGGGATTGCTGTCGGCGACGATACCGGCACCCGCCTGAACGTGCATCATGCCGTCTTTAACGACAGCGGTGCGCAAAACGATGCAGCTGTCCATATCGCCATTGGGCGAGAAATATCCAACGCCGCCCGCATAAGCGCCGCGGGTTTCTGGTTCGAGTTCGGCAATAATTTCGCAGGCGCGGACTTTAGGCGCACCTGAAACAGTGCCAGCAGGAAAGCCTGCAAACAAAGCGTCGATGGCGTCTTTATCGTCGGCCAGCTTTCCAACAACGTTGGATACGATGTGCATCACATGGCTGTAAAATTCGACCATATAGCTGTCGGTTACGGTGACGCTACCGCCTTTGGTCACGCGGCCAACGTCGTTTCTACCCAAGTCGAGCAGCATCAGATGTTCCGCACGCTCTTTGGGGTCCGCCAATAAGGAAGCACGGTTTTCAGAATCTTCGATGCTGCTCTTACCGCGCGGGCGCGTTCCAGCGATTGGCCGGATTGTCACTTCGCCGCCCCGCGCGCGGACCAATATCTCGGGACTGGAACCGATCAGCGCAAAGCCGGGAAGATCGATGAAGTATAGAAAGGGCGATGGATTAATCCGCCGCAATGCGCGGTACAAATGCACAGGCGGCAGATCAAACGGCGCAGTAAAGCGCTGGGCAAGGACGACCTGAAATATATCGCCTGCCTCAATATAGTCTTTGGCCGACGCAACCATCTGGGCATAGCGGCCCTCGCGCAATACGGGTGTGAGCTTGAGTTCGCGTTCTTCGGATACTGACACCGCGCCAGTCGACGGCACTTGCCCAAGGTTCAATAACCGCTCTGTTTCATCGAGGCGCTCATGCGCCAGTGCCACTGCCTGCGCATCATGTAGGCCGGTCCAAACTGGCGAGACGAGGAACACTTCGTCTTTAAGCCGGTCAAAGACCAATATGACAGTTGGCCGGACGAACAGCATGTCAGGCAGCTCAAGCGCCGATTGCGGCGCTCGCGGTAGCTTTTCAACGAGGCCAATTGTCTCATAACCAAAATAGCCAACCAAGCAGGCAAGGGCAGGTGGCAGTTCTTCGGGAACGTCCATCCGGCAGTCCGCGGCGAGTGCCCTTAACGCATCCAATGATGGCAGAGGAGAGGTCGCAAAAGCGGTCCTGTCGGTCATCCACTGACTATTGATTTCGGCTTTATCGCCGGCCGCCCGAAACACCAGATCGGGTGCGATGCCGATAAGGCTATGTCGCCCACGGGTTTCGCCGCCTTCAACCGATTCCAGAATGAAATCACCACGCTCGGGTACAAACAGCTTTAGCGCCGCTGACACCGGCGTTTCGGTATCAGCGATGCGCTTGCGCCATATGAGTTCGGGTTTAGTTGCCGTCACGGTTGGTGAGGCGAGTGCGCACTTCTGCGATCCCGTCTTCATTTTTTTCAACACCGGCATCCTTCGATGCAGCAACGATCAGCTGTGCAGCATATTCCTGCTGCAATATACCCGTAAGTTCCTGCTTGCGGGCAGCCAGGAGGGCGGCATTGCCGTTGGCGTTGCCCTTGATGACGTCGGTCAGGTACACAACATACCATCCGCGGTCGCCGCCTGCCTGTATGATTTTCGCAGTGCCTTTTTTCATAGCAAACATGAGCGACAATGGCGGTGGCACTTGTTGGCCCACGCGATAGAGATCTGCACGCGTACCTGTCAGCGTTTCAATCTGCGCGCCTTGAACATTGGCGGCGGCGAGAGCAGCCTGCAGCGGTTGGCCGCCATCTACCAGCTTGCGCAAACGGTCCGCAGCCGCGCGCGCACCCTTTGCGCCTTCGGAAAGCGCCCATTGCTGCTGAACCAGCGCGCGGACGTCACCAAGCGGTGGCGGCGCGGCCTCGTCATAATCGGCAATCGCAATCATCGCGAATTTTTCGCCGGGTACCAACTCGATCAATTGTGCTTCACCACCGGTTTCCATTTGGAACGCTGCGGGCAAAATGACCTGCATTTCCGGAATAGGCTTATATGCGGGGTTGGAGATATCCTGACCGGTCGCCAGCAATTTTGGAGAGGTGTTAACGGTCAGGCCGTTTTGCTTGGCAATGTCAGATATCGTTGCGCCATCGGCAAATGCATCTTCGATTTCCGATGTCATCTCGGTCAGCATATCTTCGCTGCGCGTCTGCAGCAGTTCTTTTTCAATTTCCGCGCGGGCAGCCGCAAGTGACTTTGCCGCAACATTGTTCACGCTATCGATGCGTGCAACGGTCCAACCCAATTTGCCGCGGGCTGGCTTTGCCAATGTACCCTGCTTTGCGGCGAAAACTGCGTCGGCAACCGCGGCGGTCGCGGTACTGGCAAGGCTGCTTTTGGTGACGTTGGCCGTCGTCGTTACGGACAAACCTAAGCCATTGGCTACGTCCACTAGTGACTTGCCCGCCGCGACTTGGCTAATAACCGACTTCGCAGCGGCTTCGGTTGGCACGATCATTTGGCTGATGTTGCGGCTTTCCGATGCAGCGAACTTTGCGGCATTGGCTTTATAATATGCCGCGATGTCCGCCTCGCTTGGGTTCGCACGGCCCGCAATGATCGTTTTGTCAAAAATGGCATAGCTAATCGAGCGCTTTTCCGGGATCGTGAATTTGACCGCGTTGTCAGAATAAAATTTGGCGAGCGCCGCAGGACTTGGCGGTGCCTTGGGCAAAAACGCCGTGGCCGGAAGCGACGCGATCTGTCCTGCACGCTTTTCCAGCATCAATGACGCGTAAGGCAGAACCATCCCGTCGGGGGCAGCCGGTCCGCTTGCCGCCGACGGCAGGATTTGCTGTGCAAACAAATTTTGTGTCAGATCGTCGCGGATCGCCTTTTCACTCACGCCGATTTGTTGGGCAAAGGCGCGAAAAGCATCTGCGCTAAACTTACCATCAAGCCCCATGGCACCGGGTATTTTGCGAATTTCCGAATCCACAAGACGCTTGCTGACCGCCACGCCATATTCTTCACCAAATACGGTAATGGCGTAGCGATTGATCAACTGGTCGAGCGTTGAATCCAATCCACCGCTTTCCACAAAGCCAGCCATGTTGAGGTTTGGGTTGTTCTGACGTTCTGCCTTTAAGCGATTATCGAGCGCATCGTTCAATTCGCCCAATGTGATGTTCCGGTCACCGACGCGCGCAACGTTACCACCGCTCAAACCCCCGAAATTGCCCGATCCGGACACATCACCAAGCGCAAAAGCTATGGCAATCATCCCGATGAACACCAAAGCGAAAATGGCGCCAAATTTGGAGTAGATGAGCGAACGAATGGAGGTAATCATGAATTGCAATTTCCTGATATCACGGACTAGGCCGAATGTTGCGAGATGCTTTAGGCGGCAAGGCCTTGGCAATCAAGGGATAGACTTGCTCCGATTGTCGAAACCATGCCACAGCCAAATCAAGATTCGCAAACCCCACAGATAGGAAAATGGCATGCGTAAGTTGGTTGTCGGAAACTGGAAGATGAATGGCGTGACCAGCGACTTAGCCGAAATCACCGCTATTGCCAAAAAATCTGTGAACTATCCCGCTGTCGAATCAGCCTTATGTTTACCCGCAACACTCATCAGCCGTGCGTGCGATATCGCAGTTGGCTTCCCAATCGGTGGGCAGGACTGCCACATGCAGGCATCGGGCGCGCATACGGGATGTGTTTCTGCGGATATGCTGGTCGATGCAGGAGCGTCTTTGACAATAGTCGGGCACAGCGAACGCCGCGCGGCTCAGCATGAACAGGATTACGACGTGCTGGCCAAGGCGCAAGCCGCGCACGAGGCGGGCCTGAAAGTTATCATCTGCGTCGGGGAAACGCTGGCGGAGCGGGACGCAGGCAATGCGCTACAAATTGTTTTGGGACAGGTTGCGGGCTCATTGCCGCAGAACATTTCTGGCGACTGGTTGAGTGTTGCTTACGAGCCCGTTTGGGCCATTGGCACCGGACGCATTCCTGAAATGTCCGATGTACGGGAAATGCATGGCGCCATTCGTTCGGCACTGGTCGATCGATACGGCACGGTCGGCAACGGGGTTCGTATTCTATATGGTGGGTCCATGAACGGGGATAATGCGGCCGAGCTTTTGGCGGTCGAAAATGTCGATGGCGGGTTGATCGGCGGCGCAAGTTTGACCTGCGCGAAATTCGAACCCATTTTGGCCGCAGCGCAAGCTTTCGGCGAATAGCATTGAAGAACCGTCATGCGCTCGCTATGTGGGCGCAACAACCGGCATATTATTGCCTTTCAATATTCGGAATTCATCATGGGCATTTTCCATTTTCTTATCGTCGTTCAGGCTATTGTCGCAGCCTCGCTTGTAGGTGTTATCCTGATGCAGCGCTCTGAAGGCGGCGGCCTGGGAATGGGCGGAAGCCCATCAGGATTGATGTCCGCGCGTGGCGCAGCTGACTTTCTGACGCGTACGACCACCATATTGGCAGCATCGTTCATCGTGCTTTCTATTTCATTGGCTTTCGTCGCTGCGCAAAAAGGTGGCACGGGCGAAATCGATAACAGCCTAGAGCGTACCGAAGTGCCTGCAACCCCAGCGGCACCGGCGACGACTGCGCCAGCAGCCACAGCTCCTGCGGCGCCAGCGACTGAAGTACCGCTGGATAAATAATCGCTTCGGTACGAAAAAACGCTTTTTACACAGGTTATTTTTCAGTGAACGGATTCGTTCGCTTGTGTTTTACCGCAAACGTGTCTTAAGCCTTTTCTCCCATGGCACGGTTCATTTTTATCACCGGTGGCGTGGTATCCTCGCTTGGCAAAGGTCTTATGGCAGCATCGCTTGCTGCCCTTTTGCAGGCGCGCGGATACCGCGTTCGAATCCGGAAGTTCGATCCTTATCTCAATGTTGATCCGGGCACGATGTCGCCTTATCAGCATGGCGAGGTCTATGTGACTGATGACGGGGCGGAAACCGACCTCGACCTTGGGCATTATGAACGGTTTACGGGCGTTTCTGCGCGCCAGTCCGATAACATAACCTCGGGTCGCATTTATCAGACCATCATCCAAAAGGAACGTCGCGGGGATTATCTCGGCGCGACGGTTCAGGTCATTCCGCATGTGACGGATGCCATCAAGGAATTCGCGAAGGCGGATACGCAAGACCTTGATTTCGTTCTGTGCGAAATTGGCGGAACGGTTGGCGACATTGAATCGCTGCCCTTCATCGAAGCTATCCGCCAGCTGCGCAATGAGCTTGGCCGCGAACGTACCTTGTCCGTACATGTCACGCTCGTTCCCTACATTGCGGCGGCAGGTGAGCTGAAGACCAAACCAACGCAGCACAGCGTGCGCGAGCTTACATCATTGGGTATTCAGCCCGATGTTCTTCTGTGCCGTTGCGAACATCCGCTGCCGGAAAATGAGCGTGCGAAAATCGCGGCATTTTGTAACGTGCGGAAAGAGGCGGTTATTCCTGCCTTGGACGCGAAAAGCATTTACGCAGTTCCGCTGCAATATCATGCCGAAGGCTTGGACAATGAAGTCCTGCGCGCGTTCGGGCTGGAATCAGGCGGTGAGCCTGATCTTGGCCGCTGGGATGATATCATTGACCGCCAACAAAATCCCGAAGGTGAAGTCACCATTGGCGTTGTCGGCAAATATGTTGGCCTTGCCGACGCATATAAGTCTTTGAATGAAGCGCTTACGCATGGTGGTCTTGCAAACCGCGTAAAGGTGAACATCAAGTGGATCGACGCTGAACTGTTCGAGGAATCCGAACATGACATTGCCGCAGCGCTTGAGCCGATGAATGCAATCCTAGTCCCCGGCGGCTTTGGCGAGCGCGGTTCGGAAGGCAAGATTGCGGCGGTCAAATTCGCACGCGAGCGCGAAGTGCCATTCTTCGGCATTTGCCTCGGCATGCAGATGGCATGTATCGAAGGCGCGCGGAACACTGCCGGTATCTCCGGCGCATCCAGCACCGAATTTGGCGCGACCACAGAACCAGTCGTTGGCATTATCACCGAATGGATGAGCGAAGAGGGCATCCAGAAACGGGAAACGGGCGGCGATCTTGGTGGCACGATGCGCCTTGGTGCTTATGATGCTAAGTTGGCCGGAAACAGTCATGTCGCGGGCATTTATGGCACGCAGGACATTTCAGAGCGGCATCGCCACCGCTATGAGGTCAATGTCCACTACAAATCGGCTTTGGAGCAGGGCGGCCTTGTATTCAGCGGTATGTCGCCTGACGGGGAGCTGCCAGAAATTGTGGAGCGTCCTGATCACCCTTGGTTTATCGGCGTGCAGTTCCACCCTGAATTGAAATCGCGTCCCTTTGCGCCGCATCCGTTGTTCGCAAGTTTCGTTGCTGCTGCGGTCAAGCAAAGCCGACTAGTGTAGCGATTCGATACGCTTTCATCGGCGCGTTTGCATCCGTGCCGCGCAATTGCGGACAGGGCTCATAAGAACTGAAGGGGCGGACGAGCAATCGACCGCCCCAAAAATATTTAGGCTGCGTTGGTGCCTTTTTTCTTGGCACTATCTGCGTGCTCAATCACATGAGGTGCCGTTTTGCCGCCAATGGCTATCTTGCGTGGCTTCAATGCTTCCGGCACTTCGCGCACTAACGATATCATCAAAAGGCCATCTGCCATATCGGCATCGGTCACATGAATATGATCAGCAAGTTGGAAGCGGCGTTCGAAATTGCGGCTCGCGATACCCATGTGCAGAAAATCGCGATTGTCGTTGCCTTCCGTCTGCTTGCTGCCCGTAACAATCAACAGATTCTGCTGCGCAACAATTTCGATTTCGTCGGACTTGAACCCGGCAACAGCGACGGTGACTTGATAGTCATTTTCGCCAGTGCGCTCAATATTGAAAGGCGGATAATTTTCGTTGGTCGCTGCGCGTCCGGTATTTTCGAGCAGTTCAAACAAGCGGTCAAAGCCGACGGTGTTCCGGCGATAGGGTGTAAAATCAAAACGTTGCATATCAAATTCTCCATCAAGCAATTTGGTGTGTGCCAACCCCGCAAGCGCAGCGGTCAGCTATGTCGTTTTGGAGCCTTTCGGCCTCCGCGTCTTGAGATGGGGAGTGCCGACAAAATTGCAAGATGAAAAATGCATCGCAAAATGAACGCCCAAAAAACAAGGCCGCCCGGATATTCCCGAACGGCCTCGCGTTGCAGCTTTGCTAGCGCATAGTTTCAGTCCTCTACCGGTCCCCACCGGCGGGTCTGTTTTTCCCCCTGAACCATCGGCCTATACAGGCTCTCGACGAATTCGATGTTGTCATCTGCAATTGCTGGCGGCTTTGCAAATGGAACCATACTCCGCCAAACGCTTTTTCAAAGGCTGTTGCACCCCTGCAACAATGCTTGCCAGTCCCCATGGTGGAACCTAAGAACTGGATATGCCAAAAACAGTGATGAGTGACCGGACATGATATTGTCGCGATATGAACGCATGGTAGCCCGCCGCTATCTGCTACCGGGCAAAGGCGAGGGTTTCATCTTCCTCGTGGCGAGTATCAGCTTAGTCGCGGTCGCACTTGGCGTCGCTGCGCTCATCATCGTCATGAGCGTCATGAACGGCTTTCGCGCCGAATTATTTGACAAGATTGTTGGCCTGAATGGCCATGCTGTTGTTCAGGGCTATGGCGGGCGGCTTCAGGACTGGCGCCAGATTTTGAACGATGTCGAAAAGACGCCCGGCGTCACCGATGCCACTGCGTTGATTGAACAGCCATTGCTTACCACCTTCAATGGCCGGGTGGAAGCCATTTTGGCGCGGGGAATGTCGGTCAATGACATACTGAAAAACGAAACGCTAAAAGGAAAAACGGTCGCCGGCAGCTTGAGGGCGTTGAACCCGAATGAAGACAAGGTGGCTATCGGTTCGCGGCTGGCCCAAAATTTGGGGGTTCAGGTCGGGCAAAGCATTACGATCATCAACCCCGCTGGACGGACCACGCCCTTTGGAACGGTGCCGCGCGAAATTTCGTATGAAGTGGCCGCGATCTTTGAAGTTGGCGTTTATGATTATGACAAGGCGTTCGTCATTATGCCCATCGAACGGGCGCAGATACTCATGCTGTTGGGTGACGAAATCGGCATGATCGAGATCAAGACCGAAAATCCTGACAAGGTGAACGAGATTCTGGCGCCGCTTTTGCCGAAATTGGAAAACAAAGGCCTGATCGTCGACTGGAAGAGCATGAACGCATCTTTGTTTGAGGCGTTGGCGGTTGAGCGCGTCGCCATGTTTGTTGTGCTTTCAATCATTGTATTGGTTGCGGTGTTCAACATCTTGTCATCGCTCATCATGTTGGTGCGGGCCAAAACGCGGGACATTGCAATTTTGCGGACGATGGGCGCGTCGCGAAAATCGCTGTTGCGGATATTCATGACGGTAGGCGTGTTGATTGGGTCGTCAGGCATTGTGCTCGGCCTGATATTGGGCGCTATCTTCCTGTATTTCCGGCAATCGGTGGTCAATTTCATTCAGCTGCTCACAGGACAGAATTTGTGGGATCCGTCCATCAGGTTTCTGACCGAGCTGCCGTCGCGAACCGACCCCGTCGAAGTGGTCGCGATCTGCGGGTTGGCCCTGCTGTTTAGCTTCCTTGCCACCTTGTACCCCGCGCTGAAGGCGGCAAGTACCGATCCAGTTCAGGTGTTGCGTTATGAATAATGTCGTTGAGCTCATCGATGTGCGCCGCAAATTTGTGCAGGGCGATGTCACCATAGAAGTGTTGCGCGGTGTCGATCTCGTTGTTGGCAAGGGCGAGCTTGTGGCGTTGCTTGGCCCCTCGGGTTCCGGGAAATCCACCATGCTTCAGGCGGTCGGTCTGCTTGAGGGCGGATTTTCGGGATCTATCAAATTGGACGGTGAAGAGGTCAGTTCGGTAGGTGTCGATCGTCAAACCGAGATACGCCGGCAAAAGCTTGGTTTTGTATACCAGTTCCACCATTTGCTGCCCGACTTCGATGCGCTTGAAAATGTCGTCCTTCCCCAATTGATTGCCGATGCAACGCCCGAAGATGCGGTCGAACGCGCGACCCATTTGCTCACGCAGCTTGGGCTTTCCGAGCGGCTTCACCACCGGCCTTCCAAATTGTCTGGCGGTGAGCAGCAACGTGTCGCGGTCGCGCGGGCGCTTGCGAACCGGCCAAAACTCGTACTGGCGGATGAACCGACAGGTAATCTGGACGAACACACCGCCGACATTGTGCTGGGTGAGTTCATGGCATTGGTGCGCGAGCAAGGCTCATCCGCGATTGTTGCGACACATAATGAGCGCCTTGCCGCAAAAATGGACCGCGTCGTGCGGCTGCAGGACGGAAGATTAGCTTAAGCTTAGGGGATAGAAGATGTCAGTGTACGATTTTTCGGTCAAAATGCCCGGCGGCGCAAGCGAAGCGATGGCGGTGCATGCAGGTAAGGTTTTGCTGATCGTGAATACCGCATCCAAATGTGGCTTTACACCGCAGTACAAAGGCCTTGAGGCGCTGTATCGGCAATATCAGGATCAGGGTCTGGAGATATTGGCGTTCCCGTGCAATCAGTTCGGCGCGCAGGAACCGGGCGACGCGGAAGAGATCAAGAATTTCTGTTCGCTGACCTATGATGTGTCATTCCCTTTGGCGTCCAAAATTGACGTCAATGGCGACAATGAAGATCCGCTTTGGCATTATCTCAAGCAGCAGCAAGCTGGTCTGTTGGGATCACGCGGGATCAAATGGAACTTCACCAAATTTCTGGTCGATCGTAAGGGCAATGTGGTTGCCCGCCATGGCCCGCAGGTGAAACCCGAAGCACTTGCCAAGGATATCGAAAAGCTTCTCGCACAACCTGCCTGATTGTCCACAGATTAGCCGAAAAGTTGGATTGTCGAATCTCGCGGGTCATCTAACGTAGTTTTATGTCTTATGTGCCTTTCGTTCCTTTGCGCGTATTTTCCGCTTACACCATGTTGGAAGGCGCAATCGAACCCAAGGCGATCGGCGAAGCGGCAAAAAAGCTAGCTTTTCCCGCTATTGCGATTTGCGACCGCAATGGTCTCTATGGCGTTATGCCGTTTCAGGATGGCGCGAAATCAAACGGCATACAGCCCATCATTGGCGCGCTGCTTGGCGTGCGGCGGCCGACAAGTGATGGCAAGTTCATCCGCGACTGGTTGCCATTATTTGCGCAAGATGAATGTGGGTATAATAATCTGTGCCGCCTCGTTTCCATGGCGCATCTTGATCGACCCGAAGATTTGGACGCGCATGTTACGCTGGAACAACTTTCCCGATTTTCCGATGGCCTAATTGCGTTGACAGGCGGCGCTGAAGGCGCCGTAACGCAGCTGCTGAGTGACGGGCAACGCAATGCCGCAGGGGAATATCTATCCCGCTTACAGGCCTTGTTTACTGACCGGCTATATATTGAGCTCAGCCGCCGCAACGATAGCCGCGAAGAAGCCGCGGAAGAGGCTTTGATTGATCTGGCTTATGCCCGGGACATTCCATTGGTCGCCACAAACCCCGCATTTTTTGCCGAACCGGATTTTTTCGATGCGCATGACGCGATGCTGTGCATTTC
>JACCDH010635476.1_pt1 | contig 27632 bp, 26 predicted proteins | sample 7442481 | NCBI WGS metagenome assembly JACCDH01 (sample SAMN15323433, study PRJNA562643) | freshwater metagenome | isolation source: river surface water | place: USA:Blue River Watershed | collected 2017-08-15 | reverse complement strand
GCACCATCAGGCCATAAATCCCTCACTTCGAAAACCAATTTTCTTCTTCGAATGTATTTAGCCAATAAACCCGGTAATCCAACAGTAATTGGACCAGAGGAAGCAATCACCACATCTGCCTTAAGCACAACTGCATACCAAGATGATAACAATGCATAACTGATAAAAGTGAAAATCCTTTTGTAAATGGGCTGTTTATTGTCTACCCTCACATTGATCACTTTCACATTGACCCCATCAATAATTTGATTTTCAATCAATTTTTGCGCTGTCAAATCCGATTTACTGTAAATAGAAGAAACCACGGTAACATCATGACCTTGCTTTACCCATTCGCGCGTAAATTCATGAACCCTGGTACCCCAAGAACCGTTTGAAGTTGAGAAGTATTGATAGAAATAGAGAATTTTCAAGCTACTCAGTTTTTACAATAAACAACTTATGATCGATAATAGAAACAACGAAGTAAATAAATAAAAATGGAAATGCAACTACTTGGTACCTTAAAATAGATAATACTTGAGTCGATACAAGAGATAAAAAAAGTAAATAACTCAATACAAAAAGTAAATATTCTCTATATCGATGTTTATTTATAAAAAAGAAAAAAAGAAGCGCCAAATTTATAATTGAAATAATGACAATATTAAATTTCTCAATTACTTTATTTTGCGAATCTACCCCATAAAATGTTCTTAAAAACTTATAGGCATAAACTTTTAACATGAAAAATGGGGTAGTCATAATTTTATTTTTTACAAATTCAGTTTCGCTATTGCCGTAATTGTTTTCAGTGTATGAATAGTATTTTCTGTGGAATTCATTCGAAAATGAATCTACTTCCTTGGGTAATATTAAAGGTTCGCGCATTTTCTTGTAATTAAATGAAAAACCGTCCCGAAATGAATTTAAACCACCAGAACTTAAAAAATTCATTTTGTCGTTGTAATCCAACATTAAAACATGCCATAAAATTAAAGGAATTAATGAAGCTGTTATTAATTTAAAAAATTTAAAATTAAAATAAATTAAAATATTTTTTCGAAAAATTAGGATGGTTGAAAAGCAAAATAATAAACCTTGGATCCTAGTTAACATTAATAAAGACATACAAAATACATATATGAAAAAATTATAATTTTTATTTCCCTTCTTTCTAATTAAAAAATAAAACGAAATCAAAGATAAACTAATAAATATAAGCTCAGAGTTAACGCCTCTCACGGTAAATGAAAATACAAAAGGATTAAAAATGATTATTAACAATAAATAAGGTGTTAATGTTGGAATTATAAATCTTTCTTTATTAATTAAATTTAAAACAATTTTATAAGAGAATTCAAAAATTATCAAATTTAAAAATAAATGAAAGATAAAAATTGAATACACCGAATGTCCAAAATATTTAAAATAAAACCCATATAACAATGCCGTTATTGGGGGATACCGATCAACAAGTTGTCCTTTGGAATTTATTAGGTTACCCTTAAATATAATATTCTCAATTTGGAATTTATAATCACCAAAATCCATATCCCAATAACCTAAACATAATGTTATTGAAAAAACAAAACAAATGATGATTAATGAAATGCCATAACCTAGGTCAATTTTATAATTTTTCCTCATCAATCTCTGTAACAAAATGTTTAAATTTTCCTGATTTTTCACGTTCAATAGACTGAACTTGTTTAAATTCGACCATGATACCTTCTTCTAAATAATTAACAAACTTCTCAGAAATAAATTTTTCATTAGTTGAATCAAATGTTTGATTCGATACATATTCTAAAATAAAACAATCCTTACTCTTCTGTATTATTTTATATTCAATTATATTAACACTTAGATTGTAAATTATATCCTTTAACAAATAATATAGAGTAAAACCTGCCGCAATTTTACCAGATGGCAACAAAATAAATTCATTTAATCTTCCTTCTAATTTTGTTAAAATTCTTTTACCAGTATATTGACTCTTCTCAATACAACCCAAATCACCAACCTCATATCGAATAAACGGTAATGCCTTATTAAAATAAGAAGTTACAACTATTCTACCAAGCACTCCATCTTCCGCCAAAATGTCCTTATCCATGTCCAAAACTTCCATGTAAATGGTCAATTCATTAATTTCTAATTCTCCATATTCATTGGTAAAAGCTAAAACATCCAATTCGGAAGCACCATATTCAATCAATACCCTTACACCAAAAGCTTGTTCTATCAGTTTTTTATCTGCAGCTGTACAGGTTTCTGAAGTACAAATTATTAATTTCAATGAAGGACAAATTTCCTTGATATTTAAATTGTTTTTCAATAAATATCTGCTAAACATGACCAAAACCGAAGTATAACCATAAGCATAATCAAATTTATACGCTCTAAATTTTGCAATGATATTTAACAAATAATCATCGTTTAAATTATAAACTGAAAACCTTACCCTATTCAAAAGGATATCCTTGAGTTTCTCAACTATTTTTCCTCTGAAATTTAAAGGTATCCCATAGAATCTCGCTTGTTTAGATTTTCCATAACTAATTCCATTTTGTGAATATAAACTATCTATAAAAGCCCATGTCATTGCATGACAATATTTGTCTTTAACTACCTTAAATGGGAAACCAGAAGAACCTGAAGTTTTATTAAAATGATATTTTAGTTTTTTACCTTCTAAATTTTCATAAAATTTAGAAATAAAATCTTTTTTACGAATGACAGGAATATCATGCCAAGGAATATTGTTTCCATTAAATTTTAAAAAATTCCTGTAATTAATATTATTGTGGAAATGATAATTGAAAATAGCCCAAGCTCTTAGCAAAGAACTCTTGCCATTATCAAAATTTTCTAGGTCGAACATAGCCTTATTGATTCTATAAAGCTTCAGGCTCAATAATAATTTAAATAAAAAACTCAATCCTATAATCTTATTTTAGAACTTTTTGTATTTGATGCCAAACCTTGTCAATGTGAAATTGGGCGGCCTTTTCGGAGCAATTTTTCGACATTCGAAGTGACAAATTATCCTCTATGATAAATCTTCTCATAGCAGATGCCAATGCCATTCCATCTTTAATTGGAATAATCATGCCTGTCTCTTCTTCTTCAATTAGTTCTTTGTTCATGTTCCAATCTGTTGCAATCACCGGCAAACCTGAGACAAAGGCATCAATAATAACTCCCGGAAAACCCTCGCCCATCCAATAAGTTGGAAACAACATAACATCGTATTTATTCAAAGTTTTATATGCCTCAGCTGTGTGATTCATTAAATCTAAATATCCCATATAATTAGAACCCGTATCTAATAAACCTTGTCTAAATTCAAATTCAAATTCACTTTCAATTTTGCCATAAAAATCAATAATAAAACTACCCTTTAATCCTTCAAGATTTAAAATTTTAACCGCTTCAAAAATTGTATCAACTCCTTTCGATTTAGAAATTCGTGAAATAAAGACAAATCTTTTAGTGTTTAACAAAAAATCAGCTGTGGATTTTAAATTCCATAAATCAAATTCTTTAAAATTAGATATCACTGAGACATTTTGCAATTGGTCTACTTTTAAAATTTGATCTTTTAAAATCTCGCCCTCAACAACAATACTTTTTAAACCTTTATAATATTTAGACAAATATTTCTTTATTTTCAAACCCTCAGGAAAATAACCCCCTATTACAAAATAATGAGTTTTAGATAATAAATGCGGAAAAAAATTTAGGAACTGTACCAATCGATAAGTAGAAGCAGAAGATGCTGAGATTACTATTTTATCATAATTAAAAAACCAAATGAAGAGTAACAATTTGAACAGCACTATCGGGTTTTTCTTCCAATTAAATGTATCTACTACAGTTAATCTACTATCAAGCCACAATCTCTTCACCAACAGTTGATTCTTGTATTCTTCACCACCTGCTGGTAGTTGACCCTTATTAACTGCCCCTATGAATAGTATTCTGTGCATTTTGTTTTCCAATTGAAAATAAACCAATTGAACTTATAGAGATTAATAATGGAGTAACAAATGTCCTCATCCCATTGTGAAAAGCAGTCAACATACCTAATAAATATAATAAAAATAAAATAATTCTCCAAGATTCAATTAACATGTTTCGCCAGAGTTGAAAACCAATTGTTAAAAGACTTAAAATAAGATATACACCTAAAAGACCATGTTCTGCTAACATCCGAGAAAATTCAATATGCGAAGCAACTTTGTTTCCACTTTCGTCTCTCATATAATTTGAGGCACCCACACCTACCCCTGAGATAGGATATTCCAACCACAAACGAAAATCATCATATAATATTTGTGAACGCGAAGATGTTATTTTATTTAAATCTTTCTCAACACCATACTTATAAGTACCTTCAGTTTCTCCTTGATATCTCAACAACAGAGTACCACCCGTAATTTGATTCAGAATATTAAAAGTAAATATAGATGTTATTGTAACAAAAAACAAAATAAACATATTTTTTACATTAAAATTATTCGGCTTTAATAAAAATAAAAGTAATGCTCCCAACAAAGCAACGATAACACCTCCCCTTGAAAATGTTAGAAGAGCGCGAGCTAAGAAAGATATTCCAATTAAAATATCTAAAATTTTTGAAGATGTAAAAGATATTTTATTAAAAAAAAAGTAGAAAATTATAAAGAATCCTAAACCAAAAATAGTTGATACTTGATTTGTGGCAGCTCCTCCACTTGTTTCAAAATTTGCACTTAAATTAAATGTAATATCTTCAAAACTTGGAGTTTTAATAAATGTAAAAATTAGTGATGGAACTATAGCTAATAATATCAAATATAAATATTTTTGAATCCAAAATATATCTATCCGATAAGTCGAACATAATGCAACACCCAAAATTAAAGCCAATAAACCAAAATAGTTGTTAATAATATCAAAAAAATGTCTTTGGTTCGAATAATCATAAATCAAAGCTATGGACACTAAAAACAATATAATTATCCATTTCCTCGAATAGTTATGATTAATTAAAATAAATAAAAGGCTAAAAAATGATAAAAAATATTTAGACAATTCTAACGGAATATAAGGTGAAGTATGAGCCATTCGACCCAATAATTCAAAGGGTATTATATAACTTAATAATGCAAAGAATTTAAAAAAATTTCTACCTATTAAAATTTTATAATTTGAAAATAAAACAAAATATAACCAGAAAATCAAAACAAATGATGTAATTATGCAGGATACACCTATTAATAAGTGTGTAATTAACCAAAATAGTTTTCTGTTTCCAGACAACATTCTATCTAATCTCATCTTAGCACCTTATCCAGTAAATTATAATAATACCTTTCAAATGTAAATTTTTTCGCAACTTCATTTGCTTCAATTTCCATGTATTTCCTGATTTGAATATCTAATGTTAAAAAATGTTTCCATTTTTCTATCAATTCCTCCACAGTCAAATCATTCAAAATGAAACCAGATTTGTCATTTTCAATATAATGTGAAATACTACCAACATTACTACAAATAGGCAAACAACCAAAATTCATGGCTTCCGCTAACACTTTTGGAAAACCTTCAGACCTAGATGGTAAAAAAATAATTGAGCAACCCTTCAAAATTTCAAAGAAATCAGTCTGCTTAAGAATTCCATGAAATTTAAAAGGTATTTCATATTTGGTCAAAGAATTTATAAATTCCGATTCTAAAACCCCCATTCCAACAATATGAAAACAATCTACATCTTCGGGTTTCAGGTAGGGAATAAACTCAATCAATAAATCCACACCTTTAGCATATTCTAACCTCCCACAAAAAACAACTTGATATTTAATTCTATGCTCTTTCTGAATTGCTAGAATTTTTCCTAAATTATTCTCTTCAATCGATAAACATGGATTTTCAAGAGATATTATATGTTCAGGTAAATTATCCCAAAATCCATTAACTGTAACTTTTGATTTCGTTAAAATATAAGTTAAATACCACTTTTGGAATTTATAATTAAACGAACTATGTGAATTATTCCAATTGGTCGCAAACTTAAACCAAATTTTTTTGTGCTGAAAAAATGAAACAATAAAAACAGACAATAGTGTAACCGAATTGGGTCCTCTTAAATGAACGTAATTATTCTTGAATAAATTCTTTATTATAACTATCAAATATAAAGACAACAGCATGAATGACCTAATTTTTGACGAATATGTTTCACCTCCAATTTTCGGCAATGCAAAAACTTTCACGCGACTATCCAACTTATTCAAGGATAAATCCATTGTTGAATTTGTGTAGTCAGAAAATAATATAGTTACGGATTCAAATTGATCCTTGATAACATCAATTTCATTTGCTACTGCATTAAATATAAACCATTCTCCATTTCTAAACTGACCTTTTGTATCTGTAATTATAAATAATTTTTTATACAATTGAATATATTTGTTTTAATCTTTTTAAATATGTATCTCGGCTAAATTCTTTTTCGATGATTGATAATACATATTCTCTGTCAACAACAACATCATTTTCCAACAATTCCACTATTCTTTGTTTCCACAAATTTTCGTCAAAATTATCCATGAAAAAATCAGGATAATATTTAAATAAAATTTCTGCTATTCCCCCAGTTTTATATGCTAAAAATGGAATTCCACATAATAAATACTCAAGTATTACCAATGGACCAGATTCACTTAAAGAAGTAAAAATACCTAATTTGTATTTCCCAATTTCATTTTTAATATCAAAACAATTTTCAATTAAATTTTTACTTAATATTTTGCTCTTAAATAATTTATAATATTGCTCATCCTGATTGTTTCCAAAGAAATCAATTTCTACACCAAGTTCGTTCGCAATTTTCAATGCAAATAACTGATTTTTAATTGTTTTAATATTCCCAACCATCACAAATTTCCCGTTGTTTTGAATTTCAAATGAATTATCACAACCAATTAAATCTAAATTCGGTATATTCTGTAAACAATACACATTGTATTTGTTAATTTTCCAAACATCTACTGCCCAATCACAAAGTTCTTGACATACTCCAATATAAATATGAGGCTTAATCAGTTGAAAACCACCAAAAGGTTTTGATTTATCCACACGAATTTTGCCATAATGATCGTGAAAAATAAATTTTTTTCTTAAAATAAAAAAAATATTTACAACAAACAAATATTGAAAAGTATGTCGCATGTGAACATGAATCATTTTATATTTTCTCATGATTATAGCCAATTTCAAAGCACTAATTACATCATATTTGGATTTCCTTTTTAAATGCCAGACTTTAATACCTTTGGGCAATTGTAATTGATATCCGTTATAAGAAGTAATCAATAACACATCAAAATCAAGTTGAAATTCACATAATTTCACAATGTCCACAAACACTTGTTCTGCTCCCCCTACTTTTAAATTATCAATTACAAACAATTTGTTATGCACAACGAATCAATGAATCAATATTGATTAAATTCCATTTGTTAGCAGTAAAAAATCATGAAATTTAGTGTTAAAATTCAAAATATTATAACTTTTCAAAACTGTTTTCGTTGCGTTTCTAGAAATTTCCAATAATTCAATTTGGGTAAATTCACTTTTAATTTCACATATTTTTAAGCACAAATCATCTGTATTTTCTGTCTCAAAAATGAATCCATTATAACCGTGCTTTACAAGCTCAGTTAGTCCACCTACCCCTGAGCATATTGGAATAACTCCATGTGCCATGATTTCAATCAATTTTGTCGGTATATATAAATTTGACCCTAAACAATTTATTCTCGGAATCAAACCAAAATCGTAATTACTCAAAATATTTGTTAAATTTCTCGATTCGAAAATACCTTTATATTGTATGAAGTTATATTCTTTTTCAATTTCTTTAATTTTGTCTAATCGAATTCCATTACCGTAAATATCGATTTTTAAATTATCAATTTTATTCAATTCGGATATTGATTCAATTAAAAAATTTAAACCATTTAAATCATCTAATAGCCCAAAAACTATAATTCTTAGAGGAAATGAAATTTGCTTATTTATATTAACATCACTTTTTATTTCATATGCATTTTCCAAAACAACTATATTCTTGTTACTTATTTTATAATGTTTTTTCATCCACAAAAGTGATGAATGCGTCTGAAATATTATACCATCCGCAATTTTATTAATAATAAATTGAGAAAATATTTGTAATTTATTTCGAATAAAAATCTTAATATTATCATTTTTTTCAAATCCCCAAATCCCGTTATACTCCCATATCAATTTAATATTATTTAACCTCTTTAATTTAATTAAACATAAAATATAAAAATTAACTAATTGAGAGTGTCCAATTAATGCATCTACCTTAATATTTTCCTTTATTAAATATTTATCAATTAAATAAGATAATCTTAATATTAAATAAGGTTGGTTTATCAAAGAATAAATTCTCAGTCGTCTTATGGGCAACTGTATAACAGTAACATTGACATAGTTAAAATAATTTATAAATAATTTATAATCATCACCAGTTGTAAAAATATAATGTCTATTTCCATCTGCTGCCATATTTAATATTCTAGTATGTCCACCTAACTTAGGCTTTTTTTCCGAAAAATCCTGACTAAAATGTATAATATTTTTCAATTTTGTGTTATTAATTTTTTGTATTCAAATTCAAACACATTTCCTAACCTTTCTAAATTATAATCATTTTCAACAGTAACTCTGGCTGACCTAACAATACTATTGCATAATTCAATGTTTTCTATTAATTTAATAATGCTCTCTGATATTTGGGAAGGTGAATAAGGATCAATAAGAATTCCATTTATGCCATTTTTAATTACTTCTGACATTCCACCTACGTTTGTTGAAATAACAGGAATTCCTATAGACATTGCCTCCAAAACAGCATTTGAAATACCTTCAGAAACTGAAGGTAAAAGAAATATCTTAGCAGACTTTAGCTCATGAATTATTGAATCTGAATCCAAGTAACCAACTAATTTAATGTGATTTTCCAAACGAAGATTGATTATACTAAAACGTAGAAATTCCTCATCTGGTCCCCATCCAATAATTCTCAATTCAAAATTATCTACTTTTTTTATTATATCTTTAGTAGCAAGAATTGCAAAAATTATACCTTTTACATAATTTAATCTTCCTGTAATTACAACAATATTTTTGTTTAATTTGTTTTGATCATTACCTGAATTCTTGAATTTATTAATGTCAATTGCAGGTCTATTCACAAATGCTTTTTGCATATTTAATTCAAAATCATTACTAAGTTTATCTAGCATTATTTTTGAAACACAATGGACCAAATCTATATTATGGAAAAGATCCATTATAGCTATTCTTCTATTAGAGTTTATATACGGTTTTATGTTTTCACCAGTACCTCTGCAACTTACAGCAAACTTAATCTTTGAACTAAATTTAATTACGGGCAAATAGCTAATTCCCAAAGAAGAATAACTAAAATGAACTATGTCTGGATTATCAAACGTAATAAAACCATAACTTATAGCCTTTTTAATATTTCTGAGAATAAATAAAGATTTAATTATGTTTGGAATTAAAAAAATAGATGTTTTATCTATCACTTTAATGTTTTTTTGAAAAAATTGTGTTTTTTTGGCGGGAAATATATTATTTATATCTATGAGTAAATTAACTTTAAAATCTCGTTTAGCCATTTCCAATATCCATGAGGTAATAAATGTTTCTGATTTACTCGGATAGTTATTAAGTACAATATTAATTTTTCTAATTCTCAAAACAACTTATTAAACCCAAATACTAATGATTAATCAAAAAAAATACTGGTTTTCTCTAAAACATATAAAGTCCAAATACTCTCAAGATTGGTAGAATTATTTGAATAATAATTATTAATTATATTGTTTAAAGAATTTTTATTTATGTAAGGTTCTGCAACGGAATTTCTTGTTTGAATTGTATCGATGATTTCATTTTTCAATATAGATTTAGACCACTTCAATAAAGGCGGGGTAAAACCTGTTTTTTTCAAATTCATCTTATTATAAGGGATAGTTTCAGATAATAACTTTTTCAAAATAAATTTCAATTCATGGTGCTTGTACAATTCAGGTTGGATTTGTTCCGCCAATTTTAATATTTCTTTTCCCAACAATGGCACCCTTACTTCTAATCCATTTGCCATGCTCATTCTGTCCACTTTAATCAATACTCTTTGAAGATGGTTGTAAAATTCATTTCTTCTGAGATAGTTCAAAGAATCTATCTTAGAATTTGATTTGAATCTATATGATTCCATAAGATTCATGGAAATTCCAATTTCTGAATTTAACAACTTTTCAGTTATTCTTGAATGATTATAACATTGAAATTCAAAATTCGCATTTCCCAAATTAGGTTCACCTATAAAATTAGTCACATTAGCTCCAAATTTATTGGCAATCTTTCGAATAATCCTTCTATTTGTACTTCCAGGGATATTAAAATATGACAAAGAATTAACAAATGTTTCAAACCTCGGATAACCCCAAAACAATTCATCACCCCCATCTCCAGACAACATCACTTTGAATTTTTGACTCGAAATCTTCGATATCAAAAATGAAGGCAAAGAACTATAATCAGCAAATGGCTCAGTTAAATGATCGAAATGTTCATTATAAATAGCCATTAATTCATTTTCATTTAAAACTACAGTTTCATTTTTGATTCCTAGTAAGTTAGCATATTGCTTCGCTTGTGTACTTTCGTCAAACTCCTTGTCTTCAAATCCTATTGTCAATGATTCTATTTCAGGATTTATCTTCACTGCATTTGCTGCAACCAAAGTAGAATCTATACCACCTGATAAAAAAACACCCACAGGAACATCTGCTTTCAATTGTTCTTTTACACTTTCCGCTATTGTAAATCCCACTAAATCAAGTGTTTTTTTTGATGTTTCTTGATAAATTTGTTTCTGTGTTTCCTGAAAAAACAATTGATAGTGTTTGATATTCAATTTTTCTTCCTTCCAGAAATATTCAATATATTTTCCAGGTTCCAATTGATTAATTCCTTCAAAAATTGTATGTGGCGCCTGCATATATCCCAATTGAATATATTCACGCAAACCCACTTCGAAAATTGACTTTTGACTTAACCAAGGATGCTTTGTTATTTGATTAAACTGACTTGCAAATACCAATCCCTTTGGTGTATAAGAATAAAAAAGCGGTTTGATCCCGGCAAAATCACGGGCCATGAAACAACGTTTCTCCAATTTATCCCATACAACCAAAGCAAACATGCCATCTAACAATTTAATGACATCTGAAAAAGGCAAAATTTCTATTAAATGTGCAACAACCTCAACATCAGAGCCCGAGCGCAAATTTCGAAGATGAAATTGTATAATCAAATCATAGAAATTATATATTTCTCCGTTCATCACCACCACATATCGATTACTTGGCGATACAATGGGTTGATTTCCTGCAGCACTTGTATCTAAAATGGATAATCGGTTAAATCCAAATTGTGCCTGATCGTCCTCGTAATAATCTGTTGAATCAGGACCACCAAATTTGGATAATAATGTCAATTTCTCAAACTCAACAAACTCGAGTTTCGATGAATTTTGGGTTATATTGCCGAATAGTCTACACAAGAGTTTAAAGTTCTAATCTTTAATTTAATATATAATCTCAAAAATTTTACTCCAAGGGTATTTAAGAATTTGTAAATGATTAAATCTATTTTATTTGTTGTAATTTGATTGAAATATTCATTAGATATTTTCACATTTAAATCAATGTAATCACGAATTAATTTTACTTTCCTTAAATTGACATTATTCCAAACTGAGCTAATTTGGTTTGGAACTAATAATTTATTATAAGCCCATTTATTATTAGTCAAAAATTTCAATACATCCAGCTGATTTTCTATTTCAGAAATACTTTTTTTCTTTCCTGAAAGGCTATTTTGATTTGGTGGTGAAATGTAAACTAATTTTTTATTTAAAAATCCAATTTTATTGCATTTCAAAGCAGCCCGAAATTCAATATCATAATCTTCCCAAGTCCTAAAGTTATTCCAATTTGGTAAAAATTTCTTATTCCATAATAATGCCGTTGTTGGCCATTGTCTTCCTTTTAACAATGTTGGAAAAATAGTCTTATATTCTTTGTCAGTATTGTTCCATGTATTCTCAGTATTTAATACACCTGAATGACAATATGTAAAGCAAACAGTATTATTTAAATCAATATGTTTTTGAATACTTAAACTTAAAAAATCTGGATCAAGTATATCATCCGAATCTAAGAATAATATATAATCTCCCTTTGCTTTTTCTAATCCAAATTGTCTACAATATCCTGGGCCACAATTTGTTTGCATTCGAAATAAACTAATTTTATTATTATTGCTTTTAAATTCACCTTCGGTGCTGCAATCATCTATTAATATGATTTCAAAATCAATGTAACTTTGATCTAAAACTGAATTAATTGCGTATTCTAATAAATCAAATCTATTAAAATATGGAATTATTACCGAAATCATTGGTTTTAACATATAATTGTATTGTTTATTGATTTCTTTCTAATCGTTTTTATTAAAAACATTTTCGATACTATACTATATAACAAAATGATTTGCCTTAGAAATCGAAGAAATCTAAAAGTCACAATACTTTTCAACATGCTCTTAATCAAAAAATTACAAGAGAATATTATCTTAAACATATCTAGATTTTTATTAATATCCAACATTTCTATCAACCATGTATTAAATATCCTATTTCGATGATATTTTTTATAATTTCGCTTGTAAGACATGTTAAGCGGATTTCCTTCGTGTACAATTTTTATATTTGGATTTATTCCACTTTTAAAGCCATGATAATGTAATCTGTTTAAAAATTCATTATCTTCACCATAATGAAAAAAAATTGGATTAAATAGGCCAACCTTTTTCAAAACATCAACTTTTATGAACCATGAGGCTGCTTGAAAGAAATTTACCTCATAAATTCCCTCAACTGAACCTTTAAACAACATATCTCCAAGAAATGTTGATAATACTCCTTGATAATATAAAAATCTCTCAAAATTTGTTTCTAATTCTCTCTCATTAATATTTATTTGCAGTGGAGTCAAAACACCATAACTATCAAAATTATTAAAGTCATCAATTAAACTACTCGTTATTGATTGACATAAAAAAGCATCATGATTTAACAAATAAATATAATCAGCACCATTATCAATTGCTAATTTTATTCCTAAATTATTGGCTTTACCAAAACCTATGTTTTTTTTATTTCTTAAAATTTGTAAATTATCATAAGTGCTTAAAATTTCTATAGTTCTATCTATACTAACATTGTCGACCACAACAATACTTGTATTAGGTTCATATAATTTAATTGAATCAAGGCATTTTCTAATATAATTCTCAGAATTAAAAGTTACTATTACAAAGAAAATTTTACTCATTGAGATATATACGATTTAAACCAGTCACAATACATTTTAACACCAACTTTTATTGATATTGTAGATCTATATCCTAAGCTTTTTACTTCCGATATATCAGCTACCCATTTTGAAGGATAACCAGATATAGAATTGCCAGTGAATTTAACATTGTCCAAACCAAATTCTAAAGCTAACATTTTGGCTATTGAACCAATTTTTACCTCTACTCCATTACCTATATTTATGGACCTACTATCAAATAAAGAATCTTGACCTAAGATTAAAATTAACTGCTTAATCATATCGGTAACATGAATAAAATCTCTAGTATCGTCGCTATTGCCTTGTAACAATAATTCAGAATTTCTAATTTTCACAATTTGACTACAGATATCCCAGAGTACTTGCTTCTTGTTGTTGTTACCATAACATGAAAAAATTCGTAACGAAATAGTCGGAATTTTAAAATTCTCAAAATATGACCTTAATAAATCTTCAGAAATTAATTTATGATAACCATAGGGTGATATTGGGTGCCTTTCAGCAGAATTCTTGATTGGCAAAAAATAAGGAATACCATAAACAGCCGCACTAGAAAAATTAACAAATCTTGTATTACTATTTGATCGACGAATGCATTCCAATAAATATAAAACAAGTAATACATTACTTTGGAAATCTTGGGCCGGCTCTTCAAAACTATGTTTAACATTTGCTGATCCTGCGGCATTAATAATCACATCAAAATCAGAAAAACACATAAAGTTTATCATATAATGCCAATCAGGATCCAAATTAATTGGTAAAAATTCATAATCATCAAATTCTGAATTAATTAAATTATTACCTATAAATCCATTATAACCTATTACACCTAATTTCATTTGAAAATATTAATTAAATCCATTTGAAACAATTCCCGTTGTTTTTTATAGTCATATTTGTATTTTTCGTCATTCTCATTCTCCAATAGATTAATCATTATTTCCATAAGCTGAATATCACTAATAGGATCAAAGAAATATTTCAATTTATAATCTACTAATTGTTCCCTATGCACCCCAAGATTCGAACATACTACAGTTTGATTAAGTGCTTTAGCATCTTCAATTGTCGAATTCCATCCTTCAAATAATGATGGTTGAATAACCGCTTTGGCGTATTTCATAAGAATCAATTGTTCGATTCTATCAATTTCACCTGTAAAATATATTTCATTTCCAATATATTCTTCATTTACTAAGAATAATAGTGATTTAAAAAAATCTTTATTTCTAGGATCATTTTGTCTTCCTGTTAACACTAATTTTATATTTCCCCGATAAAAATCATTTTTTACCAATCTACTAAACGCTTCAAGGACTATTTTATGATTTTTATGCGCCATAAATTGATTAGAAACTATGAAATATTTATCATTTATTAAGTTATATTTACTTAATACTTTTTGTATAGATTCTTCTTCGATAATCGGATGAAAAACCGCAAATCGTAAAATTCGTAATTTTAAATTTGGTCTTGAAAATGCGGGATAAATATCCAATAAGCTTTTTTTACTATCACAACTTGATAAAACAATTTGTTTTGCATATTTAGATAAATAAACATAAGTTTTGTCCTTTGACTTTATTTGAGACTCCGAGAACAAATGTGGCAAAAATTTATCTTGTAGATCAGGAATCCAATAAATTCTGTTTTTTTTTCTTACATTCCTTAAAATGCCCATAGGTTTGTAATCAAAAACCAAAGTTTTTCGTAAATTAAACTTGAATAGACCATAGAGCGAGAAATTAAAACGCCTTCTGAAAAAATCTTCTACACGTTTTAAATTATCCGGAATATCAACATCAAAAAATTTAATAATCACAGGTAAACCATGTAATAAATTAGAAATTTCATATGCTGATTTCTTATCAGTATAAACTGTAATATTAACTTGAAAATCAGATTCTAAAAGAGCATCAATTAAATGCTTTTTATAATACATACCTCCTAACCATTCTTTATCATAAATAAAATAAAATGATATATTTTTACTTTTTATGTTGTTATTAACGTTACTCATTTAAAAATTTAGTAAATTTAGTTCGATTTTTGCCATCTTTTTCTATCCCATGTAATATTTGACTTTATTAATTTGACTGGTGAACCTGCATATAAAGAATTATTATTAGCTTTTAATTTACCAGTTACTACTGACCCTAAGCCAATTATACAGTTATCTGGAATTACTGTACCTTTCAGAATCCTAGAATGCGCCCCAATCCAAACATGATCACCAATTTTTATATCTTTTGCCCAATTTACTCTTGAATACGAATCTAAATCAATAATAGTGTGACTATCTCCAGTTCGAAATTCAATGTCATTGGATAACATACAATCACTACCTAAGTATATGCAACTATTATTTTCAGATATTAAAAATTCCGCACCTTCACAAGTGGTATTATTTCCGATGTGTATAATACAATTATTGTCCTCAATACTAAATATCGTACTCTGTATTCTTACATTTTCACCAATGTGAATTTTATTATTTTTACCTTTTATTATAAATTTAGTTTTTTCTAATTTAGAATTACGACCTAAATTAATTATATTATTACTTTTTTTATTTACTAAAAATTTAACATTTTTGAGTCGATATAAATTATCATTTACTTTAACATCATCAACATTAAATAATGACAATTGATTATTTAAAAAAATTTTTAAATAAATAAAAAAACGGAAAATAAAATTAATCAATATAATTGTTAGTTATATATTCCCTTAATGAAATCTTCCAATTTCGCATTTTATTCACATTTCTCAAATCCAATTTTCGCGTGATTAATCTTTCCGAAATTGGACGCTCAGCAAAAAATTGTTCTTTAAAATAACTCGAACTTACTGGTGTGATATTTACTTTTTCAGTTAAGCCTAAAATACTAATAATTTCATTCGCTACTTCCAATCTGCTTGTCTGACCATCACAAACAGTATTATATAGGCCCCAATATTTATTCCGAATTAATTCAAAAACAGTATTTGCAAAATCAATTGTATAAGTTGGCGTACCATCTTTATCATCAACAACAAAGAGTTCAGTTGAACCATTTTTAATTTGTTTCATGATTTTATTAACAAATTTCTTGTCTTTTTTTAAACCGCCACCCATCATCCATCCAGCTCTGCAAATGAGATATTTATTAGCATTTTCTACAACAAAACGTTCAGCCATATATTTACTTCTCGCGTAAACCCCAAGAGGATTAGGTTGATCCCAATCATCATAACTTTGTTTACTGCCATCAAAAATTCCTGCAGTACTAATATATAAAATAGGTATATTAAGTTCATTTGCAATATATACAGCGTTTTCAACTGCAATTGTATTTGTCAAATATGCATCATCTTGATTCAATTCACAATATTCTAAATCAGTATGAGCACCCAAGTGAAATAAATAATCCGGTGCAAATTTAATTACATCATTACGATAATCTTGAAAGTTCCTAAAATCTAAATAATCCAACCATGTTTCATTTAAATCAATATCCGTACATTTCAAATCATAAACATCATTAAATACAGAAAAGAATGCTTCACCCAACATTCCTCCGCAACCGGCCAAATAAATTTTTTCTCTTTTTTTCATAGTATTTTCTAAATCGAATACAAATCATTTTTTTTACACTTATTGATTGGATAGTTTTAATTCTTTCACTTTCAAAAGAATTTTGGAGCTCAGTAGCAATTTTATTGAATGATAAACTACCTCTACGCAGTTGAGCTTCATATTTTGCTATAATTAACTCTGTAAAACACAAACCAATTCGATTAAATCCAATAGATAGATTAGATCCATGTATTCTATAATAGTACAAAGGTAAATCGATAAATAATAATTCCGACACTTCTTCTAATTTATAAAATAAATCTAAATCATATGCAATATTAAATTTTGAATCAAAACCAAATCTACAATTTTTATAAAATTCACTCTTCCAGGATGCAAAATGAAAAACTGAATCCGTATCCAATATTGTTGATTCCTTTGGTATTGTTTTTGATCTTGATAACTTTCGCAAAACAACTCCGGTCCTATCTATCAGAAATGCATCGCTATATATCAATCCAACCTTAGGGTTAGAACTATGCGCAAATACCATTTTCTCAATTGCTTTAGAATCTAAATAATCATCACAGTCCAAAAAAGCTACAATATCTCCTGTTGCAATTGATATTGCCCTTGCTTTTGTCTTTCCACCGCCTATATTTTGTTCATTTTTCTCAATAATAAATTTAAACTTATTATGGTTTTTTGAAAAATTTAAAAACTTTTCAAAAGAACCATCAACAGACATATCGTCGATAAATATTAATTCTATATTTTCATAAGTCTGTTTTTTTATTGAATCAATCAAATCATCAATAAATTCCGAACTATTAAAATTTGCTATAATTAAACTAAATAAAGGTAAATTCACAATAAATTAGATATTTAAAAAAATAAGTTTCATAAATTCATCTGATTTTTAATTCTTACTTTAGGTAAGATAAATTTGCCCCAACTTGAATCCCATTTTACCAGTTGTAATTGAGTATTACTTTCTTTTTCATCTATGATAAATTTATATACATTTAAAATTATATCGAAATCGGTTATATTTAAAAATTCATTCCCTGTTCCGATTGAAAAGGATAAGTAATAGGTACCAGGTGTTAAGTTAAGTTCTGGTATCTCAACCCTAATTTTAGTATACCCATTACAACACAAGATCTCATCACCAAAAGAAGTACCTAATGTATTTTCTTCTACATCACTTATTGAATAGGCGATTCTTAAAGAATCAATTTTTTCAATTGAAGAAATGTGAAATTCCAATTCAATTTTGTCATTGATATTATAAATGTGACTATTTGAATTTACTATCATTTTCACAAATTTAACTTTGTGAACATAATTAAAATTATAGGGCCTATTAAAATGCTCTTCTAATATTTCATTAGAAATATAAGTTTTTTTATTTTCCAATGTTTCTCTGTATTCTGCAATTATTTTATTTGTTTTATCCAAATTACGTAAATTTCCGTTAACCAATAAAATGCTCTTACTACATAAACTATTTATACTATTCAAATTGTGACTTACAAATAATACTGTTTTGCCCATTCCATTGCTGACTTCACTCATCTTTCCTAAACATTTTTTTTGAAATTCGGCGTCACCTACAGCCAATACTTCATCAACAATTAAAATTTCAGATTCCAAATGGGCAGCAACCGCAAATGCTAGACGAACATACATTCCTGAACTATAGCGTTTTACTGGCGTATCAATATATTTATTAACGCCGCTAAAATCTACAATTTCATCAAATTTGCGGGTAATCTCTTTTTTACGCATTCCCAATATGGCGCCATTCAGATAAATATTTTCGCGGCCAGTCAATTCTGGGTGGAATCCAGTTCCAACCTCCAAAAGTGATGCTATTCTTCCTTTAACTTTGATATTACCTGTAGTTGGAGCCGTCACCCTACTTAATAACTTCAACAAAGTACTTTTGCCTGCGCCATTTCTCCCGATAATGCCAACCGCATCTCCTTGTTCAATATCGAAGTTTATGTCTTTCAAACTCCATACCATATCAGATTGGCCTTTTACAGTTCGATCATTTGTCTGTCCAATCTTTAAAAATGGATCTTCCTTACCTCTGATTTTTGTAGTCCAAAACCTTTCTAAATCTCTACTGATTGTTCCTGTTCCTATTTGACCAAGCTGATAAGCTTTTGACAAATTTTCAACTTTTATTGCAATGTTTTTCCCCATTAAATTGTATCTACGAAACTTCGCTCTGTTTTATTAAAAATAATAATGCCCAATATGGTAATGACCACAGTGAAAATTGCAGAATATCCGAGGCTCCATGCTGTAAAATATCCTTTCCCTAAAAATGCGTATCTAAAGGCTTCAATGATACCTGTCATTGGATTTAATTCTATTAATTTCCTATATTTTTCTGGTGCTGCACTTAAGGGATAAATTACGGTTGTACCATACATTAACAGCTGTACACCAAAATTAACCAAGAAACTCAAATCACGGTATTTGGTCGTCATTGCTGTAATAATGAGCCCAAGTCCTAACCCTAACAACGCCATCAGCAATACCAAAAAAGGAAAAAAAGCTAATGCCCAAGTTACATGAAAATTTGCACCTTGAAAGCCAAAATAAAACATTATCGCAACAAACAATAATAGTTGCACTCCTAAACGCACCAAATTGCTCACCACAATGCTCAATGGCATGATTAACCTCGGAAAATAAACCTTTCCAAAAATATTCGCATTGTCCTTAAAAACCGTACTCGTTTTAGTCAAACAATCGGAAAAATAGTTCCATGCTGTTATTCCTGCCAAATAGAATAGGTAATGTGGCAACCCATCGGTACTAATTCCAGCCAAATTTCCAAAAACAAAAGTAAAAACAATCGTCGTAAAAATTGGCTGAATAAAAAACCATAATGGTCCAAATATTGTTTGCTTGTAAAAGCTCACAAAATCACGTTTTACAAACATCAAAAGCAAATCTCTGTATGTCCATAAATCCAAAAGCTTTATATCAAACAGCGAACTTTCTCCACCTATGACTAAATCCCATTTTTCATTTTTTTTATTTACCTGAATCATAAAAAATTTTCTTTCATAATTAAAATTACAGAATCAATAACATTTCCCAGTTTTAATAAAGCCTCAGTGTGGAACGTAATCATAAAATAAAGACAATTTGCATTTATTAAATCGACCTGAAACAGTTAAATAAAAATTTCTTGGTACTTCTCTTTCAAAATTGATATCTCTTGAATAAGGTATTAAATTCAAAGATTTCATAAAATAATATTCAGGAATTGTATAAAATATATTGCCTAATCTAAATTCAAGACCATAATTACGTGTTGAGTAATTAATTAACTTTTGCCTCCAATTATTCTGAACACTTAAAATTTCAAATTTCAAATTAGATGGATCATAAACTATTTTACGCTCGTGTAAAAGTTTTATTACCAAAGTTAAAATAGAATCTAAATTACAAATTTTGCCATTTTCCACCTCTAAATTGAGCGTAATTTTTTGAATATGATTTTTTTGATAAGAAATACTTGCTTTTTCACAAATATCATTAAATATCAAATATTTCAATCCATAAAAATTAAATGAATCAACTAGTTCGAATCTTTCGATATTACAAAAAAACCATCGGTTAAACAACTGAGGGTGTCTTTTATCTATCCCTTTTTTTAATAATTCAGCCTCAACACATACAGATTTCAATTTACCCTTTAAATAAAATTTATAATTAAAATCTTCCAAATAATCGGTATAACAACAATAATTTTGAGGTGTTGGAGGTACAACAAAAATTTTATTAAAATAAGCAGGACTTAAGTTATTAGCTAATAACATAATTTTATCATGAACAGACTTATTTGGATGAAAATTACATTTTTCAACATCTTTGTGTGTAAGAAAACTGTACGCGCATTTTGTAATATACAATGGCGATCCTTTTAATTTAGAAAAATATCCATAAAAAAAAAGCGAAAAAATTAACAAAAAATTATTCATGGCCCTATTTCCACTCTTTAAGAAAAAGCCATTATCTATTAATATTAATAACAAAATAAAAGGTATAATTATTAATAAAATTAATGCATGACCAGAATCAAACCTGACAAAAGAAGATTGATAAACAACAAATAGGAATAGAGATAGTAAAACACAGTGCAATTTATCGAATCTGAATTTAATCCAATAAATAACATACAAATTTATAATTATAAAAAATAAAAAATAATTCAAGTTATCAAATGAAGAATATTCTGAATTAAAGTACATAGATTTTGAGTAACCTAATACCACACTAATAATACCCTTAAAATATAAAAATAAACTAATTTTAAAAGCTACAGATAAAATAAAAATAAAAATGCTCGAACCTAACAATTGCAACAAATTTGTTAAATTTATATATTTTCGATTTTCTATTATATAATAGAATAAAAGTATTATAGCTGAAAACAATATTGTAAATTTAATAAAAAAAGACAGAATAAAAAATGAAAGAAATAAAATAAAATTACTTTTAAACTTTATTTTACTTACTATAATTAACAAAATAAGGTTTACTATAACTCCTGTTTCAGTATTTGAAATTAATTGTCCCGCTATTATTGCAGAAACTAAAAAAAACAATTCCAAATAATATTTACTATTAAAATAATAATTTGAAATTAACTTAAAACAATAAGTAAACACTCCGATTTTATAAATACTATACAATATGTAAAACCATATTTGAAAATTAGTCAAACAAACACCAGTTTCAAGAAATGCCAATGGTCCCCAAGTAAATATAATTTGCTTGCCGAAAATCATTCCAGTTGCTTGAGCTTGAGACAGGTACCACATCCACGAATTATCCAATCCCAATTCAGGAGTAGTTTTAAAATTAACAATTCTCCATAGAATTAAAATCAGAAAAACTACAAATGCCGGTAAGTTATTTTTCAATATTAATTTTTCCATAATCTCCTTTAACAAGTGTTTTTTCTATCCAACAATATAATAAAATAAAAAGATACCTACTTCCCATCTCCTTGATTTTAAGATTACTCTTACCAAAAGTTCTATTCTGCCAGCTATTCGGTAATATTTTATAAGAATATCCTCTAATAATTGCTTTCAAAGGTAATTCAATTGTCAAATTAAAATGGGGCGAAACCAATGGCATTAATCCTTGAATTGTTTCCTTTTTATATAATTTAAAAGCATTAGTACAATCATTATAACGGATTCCAAATAATAATCTAATCAAATTGTTGAAAATACGATTTAAGATCAATTTATGTCTAGGATAATCATAAGTTTTACCCCCCAAATTCCATCTGGTTCCAAAAACACAATCTACATCCGATTTCACCATTTCCCGGTAAAAACTAACCAAATCCTCAGGACTATCGGACATATCAGCCATTACAATTGCAACACAATCACCATTGAAGTTATCTAATCCTTTTCTAATTGCATAACCGAAACCATTATTGCCCAAATTTGTAATGTGTCTCAATGTAGGTATTTCCCTTTCAATATTTTCTAAAATTAAAAGTGTATTATCATTTGAATTATCATTTATTACCAAAATCTCATGATTAATACTTTCTATTTTTAACTTTTGATAAAATGTTGCCACTGTTTTAGCAATATTATGTTCTTCGTTGTAGGCTGGGATAATTATTGAGAGTAACATTTGTTTTGATATAAAATTTCATAAAAATCACCAAATCCATGTTTAAATCTGATTATTTCCTTGAAACCCAATTTTTCCAATGTTTCTGAAATTTTTGAAAATTGATTCTTATGTAAACACATATCATCTTCATGCTGTTCAATCTGTAAAAATTTAATTTTAGTAGCATTCTCTGAACTTAGACCCAATAAACAATTTAATTCATGACCTTCTACATCAATTTTCAATAATTCAACATTGCTTAAAGCAAGATTATTAAATTCATTATCTAAAGTATTTACCTCAACTAACTGCTTAACTGTAATTATATCCTTACTGTTTTTTAAACCTAATAATCTTGATTTATGTTTGAGATATAAACTTTGATAATTTAATTCTTCAAATGAAGATGTTAAATCTAAAACATTTATATTTAAATGCATTTCACCAGAAAAATTAGAAATTCTCTTGTTGAATATCAATATGTTACCTAAATTATACTTTTTATTTAATTTTTTAAATAAACTAATATTTGGATCATATCCAATAATTCTAAATTGTTTAGAAATTCCACAAAAAATCTATCGACTGTCCAGAATTTGATCCCACATCTAAAATTACACCTTCCTTATTTAATAATTTATTATAAGCTTTCCGCAATTTCGGGTAGAAAAAAATTGATTCGTTTATTGCTATTAATTTCTTAATTAGATATAATCGAAAATTCATATCCTTTTTAAAATTACATTATACATTTCAATCAATGTTTCAGTTAAATTATACTTCCAATTCCAATTCGGATAATGAGATTTGAATTTTGAGAGATTAGAAATATACCAAATATGATCACCAATTCTATTATTATCTAAATAATCATAATTTAGCTTGTTGCCAGTAATTTTTTCACATAGTTTAATAGCTTCAATCATTGAACAATTTGAATATCTACCTCCTCCAGCATTATAAACTTCACCAACTCTAGGATTCTGATAAAAATGCCAAAACATGTTTACTAAGTCATAGCTATGGATATTATCTCGTACCTGCTTCCCTTTGTAACCGAAAATAGTATAATGCTCTTTATTAATTGCACAATTCATCAAGTATGATAAGAAACCGTGTAGTTGTGCTCCTGTATGATTAGGTCCAGTTAAACATCCACCTCTGAATATACCTGTTTTAATGCCAAAATATTTTCCATATTCTTGAACCATAATGTCTGCCGCCACTTTTGATGCACCAAAAACAGAATGTTTACTTTGATCAATGCTCATGTTTTCATCAATACCATTTTCAAAATAAACATGATTAGATTCAATTTCATAACGGAATTCATTCTCAATTAATGGTAAGTAATTTGGTGTATCTCCATATACCTTATTCGTAGAAGTAAAAATAAATACAGCAGACGGACAATAATTCCTAGTTAACTCCAACAAATTCAAAGTCCCAATTGCATTTACTCCAAAGTCAGTTAATGGTTCTTTGGCTGCCCAATCATGACTTGGCTGAGCGGCGGTATGAATAATTAATTTGATGTCGTTGCAATATTCTTTGAAAATCAATTCCAAGCTATCATATGATCTAATATCAATTTCCACAGTATCAAAATTCGAATGTATTTCCTTTAATCGATTACGATTCCAATCTGTAGAAGCTCTATTTCCAAAAAAGTAAGATCTTAAATTGTTATCTATTCCTATAACTTTGTCAAATCTCTTTGAAAAAAAATCTACACTTTCTCCACCAATTAGACCACTCGATCCTGTTATTAATGCTATATTCATTTAAAGATTGATTTAACTATTTGTTCATTTGATTTAAGCCATTCAAAAGAATCATTAACAATTGTTTCTAGGGATTTTAATGGTTTCCAACCACATAATTGAGTTATTTTTGTATTATCTCCCATATAAATCCTTAAGTCTGCACTTCTATTTTCAAGAATAGAATTTACCGGGATTATATTACCTGTAACATTTTGGCAAATTTCTGTTAATTCTTTTAATGAAAAACTTATATCTTTCGAACCACCAACATTAAATACCTCTCCTTCAAATTTTTTAAAATCAAGTATTTGAAGGTTAATTAATTCTGATAAATCATCAATATGCAAAACATCTCTAGTTTGCTTACCTAAACCACCATAACCAATATAAAATAATTCACTTTTAAAATAATGACGTGATAACCATAAGAGTAAAACTCCTTGATCTACCTTTCCCATTTGCCAAGGACCGCTTAATACTCCACATCTATTGACTATTGCACGAATTCCTTTAAACGCAGAATATTCTTCTATTAACATTTCGGAAGCTAATTTTGTAGCACCATAAAAAGACCGACTTCCTTTAAGTGTAAAATCCTCAGTAACACCAAAACTACTAACTCCATTAACATCTTGATTATCAACCCATAGAAATCTTGTTTCATATTCATCAAAAGTCAAATTTTCCAATGCATTTACAGGATATACTCGACTCGTGCTTAAAAAAATTAGTTTTGTATTATATTTAACTGCAAACTCTAAAATATTTATACTTCCAATTAAATTTGTGTTTAAAAGTGGATATACATCACTATCGATACCAGATAAAACACTAGGATCTGCACTTGCATCTATTATTAAATCAACATTTGACACTTGAAATAAATCTTCCATATTTCTTACATCTCCATGTACAAATTGAACACCTACTTCATTTAATCTTGTAATGTTCAATTCGGATCCTCGCCTCCTTAAATTATCAAATGCAACAATTTCATAACTTGGATTTATTAATTTTAAATTAATTCCTAAATTACTTCCAACAAATCCAGCACCTCCAGTTATTAAAATTTTCATATTATAATCTGGAATCCACAAATTCACCAACCATACAACCTTTTACATCGTAAAAAACTGCCGTATCATTTAATAAGTTTTTTATATTCATATCTAAAAATTCCTTATGTGAAACTGCTAAAATAACTCCATCAAATCTATCATTTGGTATGTCCTTTAGGGAAATAACGTTATATTCGTGATGTACTTCTTCTGGATTTGCCCATGGATCGTAAATGGTAACATTTATATCGTAGGTTTTTAATTCACTGACAATTTCAATGACCTTGGTATTTCTTACATCTGGACAATCTTCCTTAAATGTAAATCCAAGTACCAATACATTAGAATTTTTCACTTTGATGTCTTTCTTTAACATCAATTTGATGACTTCAGTGGCAATATATTTACCCATCTCATCATTCAATCGACGCCCAGCTAAAATAATTTCTGGATGATATCCCATTTCCTGGGCCTTCTGCGCCAAATAATAAGGGTCAACCCCTATACAGTGTCCACCAACCAAACCCGGTTTGAATTTCAAAAAATTCCATTTGGTACCAGCCGCTTCTAACACATCGTGGGTATCAATGCCCATCAAATTGAAAATTTTAGCCAATTCGTTCACAAAAGCAATATTGATGTCTCGCTGACTATTTTCAATCACTTTCGCCGCTTCCGCAACTTTGATACTTGGTGCCTTGTGTGTACCCGCGATAATTATAGAACGATAGACAGCATCTATTTCCTCAGCAATTTCTGATGTACTTCCGCTGGTTACCTTTAAAATCTTGGTTACAGTATGTTCTTTGTCCCCAGGATTGATGCGCTCAGGAGAGTAACCAGCAAAGAAATCTTGATTGAATTTCAAACCACTCACTTTTTCCAGAACCGGAATACATTCATCTTCCGTAACTCCTGGATATACAGTACTTTCATAAACAACGATGTCACCATTTTTCAGCACTTTACCCACTGTTTCACTGGCTTTGATCAAGGGTGTTAAAACGGGTCGATTAAACTTGTCTGTAGGTGTAGGAACCGTCACAATATAAAAATTACAATCTGCCAAATCAGAAACGTTCATGGTGGTGAACAAACCATGCGAGTAATTGTCGGCAATATAATTTTCATCAGAGATCAACACATTTTGAAGTTGATTTTCTGAAATTTCAAGTGTTTTATCGTTGGCTTTTTTCAATTCCTGTATTCTGGAGAGATTGATATCAAAACCCACCACCTTGTATTTTTCGGCGAAGGCCACGGCCAAAGGTAGGCCAACGTATCCGAGTCCGATGATTGCTATTTTGTATTCTTTTTTCATTCCGTAATAGTTTACGCTTCGCGGTTGACGCCTTTCAGGCTGTTTACGCTTCGCTGTTTACATTTCATGATTGTTTTTGAACTCATTAATTGAGTTGCTCAAATTAATTTTATAAAAGGTATTCCTGTGATTTGAGATTCTTCGAAATACGAATCGTAAACGGCCACACGAATTTTCTTTTGAATCACTTTCTCAGTGTGTTCAATGAGACGATTCATATAGGTTTTATTTATATTGCCCACAACCACCAAATCAACAAATGGCGATTCTTTTCCCGAAGCCCAATCATTTGTGATATAAACACTTTCAACATCACCAAGCTTTTGAAACACTTGTTCAATTAATGACTCAAATCCAAACTGTTTTAGAATAAAACTCCTTAAAGGCGAAAACATAGGATGTTCAGTATTTGCTTTATACTGTTTAACATTGCCTTCTGATTCATCAACTTCAATCAACTTCAAATCGCTCAACTTATTCAATTCAACCCTCACAGTGTTTGAACTAACGCCAAATTCTTTCTCCAAACCCCTTAGATAAACCCTATTCGCTGGATTCATTAAAAGCCTGGTTAACAATTTGATACGGATTTTACCGTTTAGTAAAATGTCTAACGTCATTTGAGTTTACACCTTTGGTGAGTTTACAGCTGAAGCTGGTTTACACCTGCTGTGGGTTTACGCCTTCGGCGGTTTACGTTTCGCGGTTTAGATGAAGCTTGATTTCAAAAATGTG
>JACCDH010239943.1_pt1 | contig 27639 bp, 23 predicted proteins | sample 7442481 | NCBI WGS metagenome assembly JACCDH01 (sample SAMN15323433, study PRJNA562643) | freshwater metagenome | isolation source: river surface water | place: USA:Blue River Watershed | collected 2017-08-15 | reverse complement strand
GCCAAGCGTGCTTGACAATGTCCCGCAAGGGCTTCCGGCGTTAACACGGGCTTATAAATTACAAAAACGCTGCGCCAACGTTGGTTTTGATTGGCCCGATGTTGCTGGCTGCTGGGAAAAAGTCAAAGAAGAAATCCTTGAAGTTGAGCAAACGAGTCCGGGCTCAGCTGAACTTACCGATGAGCTTGGTGATTTGATGTTTGCCTTAGTGAATGTTATTCGCAAATCTGGTCTTGAGCCGGAAGCAGTGCTACGCCAAGCTAATCGTAAGTTCGAACGACGTTTTCGTGCGGTAGAGCAATTGCTCGCGGCAACTGAAACGCCAGTGGGCCAAGCAAATTTGGCGGAGATGGAAAGCGCTTGGCAGTTAGTCAAACAGCAGCAAGGCTAACTGCGCTAGATAATGCTGCGGTGATAGCGGACGAATGAAAGCTTTTCGTCAGAACCGAAAAGCTTTTATTGAGCCATTGCTTCAGCTTTGCTATACTTTCCGCCCGTCCTGATATCAATTCTATTTCAATTTCTGTTGCTGGTGATTTTCACCTTAAAACTATTGATAAGTAATTGATCGATATCTAATTTTACAACGTGCCTCAGGGGTCTCATGACTACAAGATACATCTTCGTGACGGGTGGGGTTGTCTCATCTTTAGGTAAAGGCATTGCTGCAGCATCTTTAGCGGCAATATTAGAAGCACGTGGCCTGAAAGTGACGATCCTGAAATTGGATCCGTACATCAACGTCGATCCTGGCACAATGAGCCCAATCCAACATGGCGAAGTGTTCGTCACAGAGGATGGCGCTGAAACCGATTTAGACCTTGGTCACTATGAGCGTTTTATTCGCACTAAGATGACTAAACTGAATAACTTCACCCAAGGCCGTATTTACGCAGACGTATTACGTCGCGAGCGCCGTGGTGATTATTTGGGTGCAACTATCCAAGTTATTCCGCATATTACCAATGAAATCAAAGCCCGCGTTGTCGCCGGTGCTGAAGGTTATGACATTGCGATCGTCGAAATTGGTGGCACTGTTGGTGATATCGAGTCGTTACCATTCTTAGAAGCTATTCGTCAGTTAGGTACTGAGATTGGTCGTGAACGCGCATTGTTTATGCATTTGACGCTGGTGCCGTATTTAGGCACTGCCGGCGAAATCAAAACCAAACCAACGCAACACTCAGTGAAAGAACTGCGTTCTATCGGTATTCAACCAGATATACTGGTGTGCCGTTCAGACCGTTCTATTCCAAATAACGAGAAAGCGAAAATTGCACTGTTCACTAACGTGGAAGAGCGTGCGGTGATCTCGTTAAAAGATGTATCAAGCATCTACCAAATCCCTGCATTATTGAAATCACAAGGTCTGGATGATCTCGTGGTTCGCCGCTTCTATATGGATTGCCCACAAGCAGATTTATCTGAGTGGGAACAAGTGCTTTACCAAGAAAGCAATCCAACTGGCGAAGTCACCATCGGTATGGTCGGCAAATATGTTGAATTAAAAGATGCGTATAAGTCGGTCAACGAAGCATTAAATCATGCTGGTTTAAAAAATCGTTTAACAGTGCATATCAAATATATCGACTCACAAGATGTTGAAACAAAAGGTTCAGCCATCCTTGGTGGGTTAGACGGTATTTTGGTGCCTGGCGGCTTCGGTGAGCGCGGCGTCGAAGGCAAAATCCTCGCAGCAAAATTTGCTCGCGAACAAAAAATTCCATACTTGGGCATTTGTCTAGGTATGCAAGTCGCATTAATCGAGTTTGCCCGTAACGTGGCAGGCATGAAAGATGCGCACTCAACAGAGTTTAATAAGAACACGCCTTACCCTGTGGTGGGTCTCATCACAGAATGGCTGGATGCAGCCGGTCGCGTCGAGCAACGCTCGGACGATTCGGATATGGGCGGCACTATGCGCCTTGGCAGCCAAAACTGTAACCTCAAGGCCAATTCAAAAGCCCGTACTGTGTATGGCGCTGATGTGATTAGTGAACGTCATCGTCATCGTTATGAAGTAAACAATAACTTCGTCGCACAACTTCAAGAGGCTGGCCTGATCATCTCCGGTCTGTCGGCTGATAATCAGCTGGTGGAAATGATCGAACTACCTGATCATCCTTGGTTCTTGGCAGGGCAATTCCATCCGGAATTTAACTCGACGCCGCGTGACGGTCACCCGTTGTTCCAAGGCTTTGTTGCAGCAACTTATCAATATCAGAAATTACAATCGGCAAAATAAAATGAAAGCCGCGCCTTAATGGTGCGGCTTTTTGTTCTAAGCCTACAGGGGATATTCATGTCTGAAATTATTAACATCGTTGCCCGTGAAATTCTCGATTCACGCGGAAATCCAACCGTTGAAGCGGATGTTTTCTTAGCTAGTGGCGTAATGGGCCGTGGTTGCGCGCCTTCTGGTGCTTCAACTGGTACTCGTGAAGCTTTAGAGCTGCGCGATGGCGATAAAAGTCGTTATTTAGGCAAAGGCGTGCGCACCGCTGTTGCCAATATCGATGGTCCAATCAAAGCAGCACTGGTTGGCCAGTCAGCTTATGAACAAGCAAAAATCGACCAAATTATGATTGATTTAGACGGTACTGAATCTAAATCAAAATTAGGTGCTAACGCCATTCTGGCAGTGTCTTTGGCGGTGGCTCGTGCTGCAGCTGCAGACAAAAAAATCCCTCTATATCAACACATCGCTGACTTAAATGGCACGCCGGGCGTTTATTCAATGCCAGTTCCAATGATGAACATCATCAACGGTGGCGAGCATGCCGACAACAACGTCGACATCCAAGAGTTTATGGTGCAGCCAGTTGGCGCGAAAACTTTCGCTGAAGCATTACGGATGGGCGCTGAGATTTTCCATCAGTTGAAAAAAGAATTGCATGCGCAAGGTCTGAATACAGCGGTGGGTGATGAAGGTGGCTTTGCCCCAGATTTAAAATCCAACGAAGAAGCGCTGACTGTAATTTCAAAAGCCGTGGCAAATGCCGGCTATGAATTGAATAAAGACATCACGCTGGCGTTAGACTGTGCAGCTTCTGAGTTTTATGTTGATGGCAAATACAAACTGTCTGGTGAAGGTAAAGAATTCACTTCTTATGAATTCAATGACTTCTTAGCTGGTTTAGCAAGCCGCTTCCCAATCGTATCGATTGAAGATGGTTTAGACGAATCAGATTGGGATGGTTGGAAAGACTTAACCAATAAAATCGGTGACAAAGTACAACTTGTTGGCGATGACTTGTTCGTAACCAACACTAAGATCTTAACTCGTGGTATTGAACAAGGTATTGGTAACTCGATCCTTATCAAGTTCAACCAAATCGGTTCACTGACAGAAACTTTAGCTGCTATCAAAATGGCAAAAGATGCTGGTTTCACTGCAGTCATTTCGCACCGTTCAGGCGAAACAGAAGATGCGTTCATTGCTGATTTAGCGGTGGGCACTGCTGCTGGTCAGATTAAAACTGGTTCATTATGCCGTTCAGACCGTGTATCGAAATACAACCAATTGTTGCGTATCGAGCAAGAACTTGGCGCGAAAGCACCATACAAAGGTCGCTCTGAAATCAAAGGCCAATAAGCCGTTTGCAATAAGGCCAGCTTAACGCTGGCCTTTTCAGCTGAACACAGGCAATGACTACGCAAAACCAACTCTGGCAAAACCCAGAGCAGACGTTAATCTACACTGAGCTGTGCAATACCTTGTACGAGCGTGAGTTGGCTCGTCTGGCACAAACCCCACCAGAACAGCATTTATTGTTGACCCGCCGGCTGAAAAGTTTGTCGTTTTATGTGCGTGAAGCTGCAAGTTTAATATTGCAATATCCTTCACCACTGCAATTGGATAGCCAAAACGCTTGTTGGTTACATAGTCAAAGTCGGCAATGCCCAGTACCCCATGTTGATGCCTCAGAAAGTATTTTTGCTTTTTACTCCAAATCCGCGCGATTGGGACTGTTAGTTCCGGTTTACCAGCAAGAGCAGGGCGTGCAGCAAATTTTGCTCGATTCAGTCGATGAGATTGATCATGTCGGACAACGTTTGCATTGTAACGAGCATGGCTGGTTTGCGATGGCGGGTTGGCCGCAAGAACCTGACAATCAACAAAAGTTATTACTAAAACCAAGTAAAGTCATTTTTACCGCTGTTTGTTGTGGCCATCAGTGGCGAAATGGCGATAAAAAATCTCCTCGATTATTAAGCTTACGGGAAATGCTGTTGGCTAGTCGGTTAAACTGGCAGCAGTTAGCCAAACCTCATCCAGCAAAATCGGCACCACTAAGCCCGAAAGTCCGCTAAAAGCCAATAAAACCGCGCGATTTGGCGATGTTAGGGCTTTTCAGGTCAGAATATAGGCTTCATAATAACGGCAATATCTGGGTTTAGGTGCCTTATGCGAATTGTGATCTTACTTCTGCTTGGCCTGATGGCTGCTTTGCAATATCGACTGTGGTTCGGCCAACACAGTGTCGAGCAATATTTGCAACGTCAGAAAGAGTTAAAGAGTCATGAGCTGACAAATTTAGAACTAAAAAAACGCAATCTGATGTTTCTCGCAGATGTTGAAGATTTGCAAAGTGGACTAGATTCAATTGAAGAACGTGCACGCAACGAGTTAGGTTTAGTTAAACAAAACGAAGTGTTTTTCCGACTTGTTGCCAAGCAAGGAAAAAAATGAACATCGCGCTAGTGATCCCGGCAGCCGGTGTCGGTGCGCGGATGCAGGCTGATCGGCCAAAACAGTATTTGGTGTTAAACGGCAAGACAGTGCTAGAGCATACCGTCGATGCGCTGTTTCAGGCCTTACCTTCACAACCTTTGTATCTCGCTCTGGCCGCAGCTGATCCTTATTTCCAACACTTACCTTTAGCATCTATGCCCAATGTGCATCGAGTTACCGGCGGTAATGAACGCGCGGATTCGGTGCTGGCGGCCCTTGTTCAAATTGACGCCGAGCAATACCCATGGGCGCTGGTTCATGATGCAGCAAGGCCCCTCGTTCGCACCGAGGATATCCAGCAGTTAATTGCAAATTGCCAACAAGCTCAACACGGCGGCATTTTGGCCTGTCAGGTCCGAGATACCATGAAACGCGGCGTACAACATTCGCCGTGTCATTTAGTTGATCATACAGTGTCGCGCCAGCAATTATGGCATGCACTAACCCCGCAGTTGTTTCCAACAAAACAGCTTCGTGATGCTTTGAGTGCAGCACTCAAAGCAGGTGTGGCGGTCACCGATGAAGCTTCGGCGATGGAGTGGGCTGGCCAACCTGTGTTGTTAAGCCCTGGTCGCGCGGACAATCTCAAAATTACTCAGCCAGAAGATCTGGCGTTAGCCCGTTTTTATTTGGAGCAAGCCTTATGATGCCATTTCGAATTGGTCATGGTTTTGATGTGCACGCATTTGGTGGCGAAGGTCCGGTTACCTTGGGCGGCGTTAAAATCGACCATAGCCACGGCTTGATCGCGCATTCTGACGGCGATGTGGTGTTACATGCAGTTTCTGATGCGTTATTAGGTGCGTTGGCGCTTGGCGATATCGGCCACCATTTTCCAGATACGGATGCGGCATTTAAAGGCATAGATAGCCGTATTTTATTACGAAAAGTCTTTGCTGATGTTAAAGCGCTGGGCTATCAGATTGGCAATTTGGATGTGACCATCATGGCACAAGCGCCAAAAATGGCGCCACATGTCGTCGCGATGCGTGAATGTATTGCGGCCGATCTGCAGTGTGGGATCGATCAGGTAAATGTCAAAGCGACCACTACTGAGAAACTTGGGTTTGTCGGCCGTAAAGAAGGCATTGCGGTGGAAGCTGTTGTGCTGGTCGTGCGTCAATGAGCGATACCTTAAATTTCCCAGCAACGGCATATCTTTACGGTGAACCACAGGCGCGTGCTTTCCTGCGCAGCCAGCCCGAGGATTTTATCGTTGATGAAGAGCTAAGTTTCACGCCAACTGGGCATGGCGAGCATATGCTGTTGTGGGTGGAGAAAATTGGCCAAAACACCCAATATGTTGCCAAACAAATTGCTGCTGCCGCAGGCCTCAAAGCCCGGCTGGTTAGTTATGCGGGGTTAAAAGATCGCCATGCGGTAACTCGGCAATGGTTCTGTTTACCGGTGCCAATCAAGCAAGAATTGGCTTGGCAAGATTGGAATATCGAAGGTGTCAGGATCTTGGACACAGTGCGCCACCAACGTCGGCTAAAAATTGGTTCAATCAAACAAAATCGTTTTCAGTTAGTGCTGCGTGGAGTTAGTGATATCAATGATTTGCAAAGCCGATTGCAACTCATCGTCAATGGTGTGCCGAATTATTATGGTGAACAACGCTTTGGCCACAATGGCGGCAACCTGTTGTTAGCTGACAAACTCTTCCGTGGTGGCAGTATTCCTGATCGGGTATTGCGAGGCTTAGCGTTGTCGGCAAGTCGTTCAATGCTGTTCAATCAGCAAGTTTCTGCCCGAGTGCAGCAAGGCTTGTTTCAACAAGTTCAGCCCGGTGGCGTGGTGCAATTGGATGGCTCCGGTTCGGTGTTTCAAGTTGAACAACCGGACGAGACCATAACCCATCGACTGAACACTTTTGACATTCATCCAACGGCGTTACTTCCTGGAATTGGCAAAGAGTTGGAACAAGGCGAAGCTCTGGCTTGGCAACAACAAATCTTAGCGCCTTGGCAACATTGGGTGGATGCGTTGATTGCCTTTAATGTGAATACGGAACGGCGCAGTATTCGGCTAGTGCCGAAAAACCTTAGTTATCAATGGCAGCATGATACACTGCACTTGCAGTTTGCTTTGCCTGCAGGTTGTTTTGCGACTTCGGTATTAAGAGAACTTGTTAATTATCAAGATATTAGTCGTGATTTGGCATTTCTGGAGTCTTAAATGCGCATTTTATTAAGTAATGATGATGGCGTTCATGCCAAGGGCATTGCTGTGCTGCAACAGGCGTTAGCAGCTATTGCTGATGTCACGACTGTGGCTCCTGATCGAAATTGCAGCGGTGCCAGCAATTCGCTGACTTTGCTCAATCCATTACGAACGCATGTCATGGACAACGGGTTTACTGCTGTCAGTGGCACACCAACCGATTGTGTGCATTTAGCTATTAGTCAGTTGTGTAAGCCTGCGCCAGATTTGGTGGTGGCTGGGATTAATCATGGCGCCAATATGGGCGATGATGTGTTGTATTCTGGCACTGTTGCCGCCGCCACTGAAGGCCGGCATTTGGGCCTACCAGCCATCGCTGTGTCGCTTGCCGGACGCGATGAAGAGCATTTCGCTACCGCAGCCTATGTCACAGTCAAAGTGATAGAGCGACTGAAATCCCATCCATTACCAGCTGACCAGATTTTAAATATCAATGTGCCCTCCATACCATTGTCGGAATTAAAAGGCATTAGAGTCACGCGTTTGGGGCGTCGGCATAAAGCCGAAACTATGACCAGCACTACCGATCCTTGGGGTCGACAAATCTACTGGTATGGCTCGCTAGGGCCTGAGCTTGATGCTGGTGAGGGTACCGACTTTCATGCAGTTGCCAATGGTTATGCATCAGTGACGCCACTGCAAATAGATATGACCGCCTATCGCAGCATTGCCATGTTGCAAGATTGGCTGGCAGATGTTGGGCTGGAATAATGGCGGTAGCAACATCTCGCAGCGCTCAGCTGCTCGCGCAGAAATTGCAACAAGACGGCATCAAAGATCCAAAAGTGCTGGCGGCTATTGCTGCGATCCCGCGCCACTTGTTTGTCGAACTTGTGCTGGCGCACAAAGCTTATGAAAATACGGCGCTACCTATCGGTCAGGGACAGACGATTTCTCAGCCCTACATAGTGGCGAAGATGACCGAGTTGTTATTGCAAGAGGACGATGGCACCGTCTGGAAGCCAAAAAATGTGCTCGAAATTGGCACAGGTTCCGGTTATCAGACAGCTATTCTGGCGCAGCTGTTTTCACAAGTCTGTACGGTGGAACGCATAAAATCATTACAGTTTCAGGCTAAACGTCGTCTGCAGCAGCTAGATCTGCACAATGTTGCCATGAAGCATGGTGACGGCTGGTTAGGCTGGGCAACCAAAGCACCCTTTGATTGTATTATCGTGACTGCGGCGCCAACGCAGGTGCCCGATGCCCTGTTGCATCAGCTTACCGAAGGCGGTCGATTAGTGATCCCTGTCGGTGCGCAAGAACAAGTCTTAAGAGTTTATACCCGCCGGCAAGATGAATTTCCGGTTATTGAAGTTGAAGCGGTTCGATTCGTCCCGTTAATTCCTGGCGAACTTGCCTAATTGTCTCGGAGTTTGTGTTGAAAATTTTCCAAAAAATGTACGATAAAGCGCTGCTGTGGGCTAAACATCGCCATGCTCCGCGTTATTTGGCGCTACTAAGTTTTACTGAGTCAGTGATTTTTCCAATTCCGCCTGATGTGATGTTAGCGCCGATGGCGTTGGCCGAACGTGATAAAGCATGGAAGTATGCATGGTTAACGACTATTGCTTCGGTGATTGGGGGGATTGTCGGGTATTGGTTAGGCTATTGGTTGTTTGATCCGGTGGTGCAACCGATCATTGAAAAAATGGGCTATCAAGACGTCTTTGCAAAAGTCGAACAATGGTTCCATGAATATGGTGTTTGGGTCGTGTTCATTGCTGGTTTCTCGCCAATCCCTTATAAACTCTTTACCGTCAGCGCCGGACTGCTGCATATGGCATTTCTGCCTTTTGTTCTCGCCTCTTTTATCGGACGTGCTAGCCGCTTTTTCTTGGTGGCAGGTTTGATGTATTGGGGCGGTGAACGCATGCAACAGAAGCTGCGGGACATTGTCGATTGGTTAGGCTGGGGCACGGTATTGTTAGCAGGGGCTTTGTATTTGATCTATGGCTAAATACTGGGCAAGTGCACTGACAATAGGATTCTTACTTGGCGGTTGCTCGAGTTCATATGCGCCTGCGCCAGTGGACGAGGTTGCCAGTGCGCGTGTGAAAAAACCGACAATTACCGCTCGCACTTATCAGGTGAAGAAGGGGGATACGCTTTTTTCCATCGCGTTTCGTGCCGGTATGGATTACCGCAGTTTAGCCAAACTAAATCGCATCCCTGAACCCTTTACAATTTATGTCGGCCAAGTGTTAGTTGTTGCTGAAGATAGTAGTTATCAAACTGTAATGCGCGGTCCCTCAAATCGGTCCAAAACGGCAAATGCGAATTATTCAAATCCAGTAAATTCAGCCACTTCATCAAAACAAGCTAAAGTTGTTGCGTCCTCAAATAAAAGCAGATATGGTCAATCTCAACAGGACAAAGATCCTGAAAAACCTAAGAATACCGCCTTCAATGCAAAATCTGGTCAATGGTTATGGCCAGTCAAAGGGCCGATTTTAGCCAAGTTCTCTCAACAGGAACATGGCAATAAAGGACTAGACATTGGAGGGGCACTTGGGACACCGATCAAAGCTGCGGCAGCAGGCCAGGTTGTTTATGCGGGCAATGCGCTGCGGGGTTATGGCAATTTGATCATCATCCGACACAATGATGATTTTCTAAGCGCCTATGCCCACAATCACCGTCTTCTGGTGAAAGAGCGAGATACGGTAACAGCAGGTCAGCTTATCGCTGAAATGGGTAACACCGATGCAGAGCGTATTCAGCTGCATTTTGAAATCCGTTTCCGTGGTCGTTCTGTCGATCCGCTGCAATATCTAAAATAATCAGATCCACACAAACTCATGACGAAAAGAAAGGAATTCTGGCAGTTAAAGGTGTGACCACCCTTTGTAGATTTGGGAGAAGGATATGGGACATAAAGATGAAGATGATGTAGTCGACTTTAAAGAGTCGGAGATGACTGATGATGTGGTGCTGTTGGATGACGATACGGCAGAGCCTGATTTAAATGCATTAGCCGCTGAAGAAGATAATACACCCGACGACGTTTTTACCCGCGATGATAGCCAAAGAGCCATGGATGCCACTCAGATTTATCTGGGCGAAATCGGTTTCTCGCCTCTACTTTCCGCTGAAGAAGAAGTTTATTTTTCAAGACTAGCCCTTAAAGGCGACCAAGCCGCTCGTAAACGTATGATTGAAAGTAATCTACGGTTAGTGGTTAAAATTGCCCGACGTTATATTAATCGTGGTCTGGCACTGCTTGATCTGATTGAAGAGGGTAACCTCGGCCTAATTCGGGCTGTAGAAAAATTCGATCCTGAACGCGGTTTCCGTTTTTCGACTTATGCTACTTGGTGGATCCGTCAAACCATTGAACGCGCGATCATGAATCAAACGCGGACAATTCGGTTGCCCATCCATGTGGTGAAAGAACTTAATATTTATTTAAGAGCGGCTCGCGAGTTATCACAACGACTCGATCATGAGCCAACTCCAGAAGAAATCGCTGCAGCGTTAAATCGCCCAGTGGAAGAAGTCAGGAAGATGCTGAAGTTAAATGAAAAAATTACTTCAGTTGATACACCTGTCGCTGGTTCCTCAGAGAAGCAGTTACTGGATGTGCTCGCAGACGAAAAAGAGCTTGGGCCGGAAACAGAGTTACAAGATGCCGATATTCGTCAGCATTTGGTAATGTGGCTAGAAGAGCTCAATCCAAAACAACGCGAAGTCTTGGCTCGTCGTTTCGGATTGTTAGGCTTTGAGCCGTCGACATTAGAAGATGTTGGTCGTGAAATTGGTTTGACGCGGGAACGCGTGCGCCAAATTCAGGTTGAAGCCTTGCGTCGGTTACGTGAAATCGTGACGCATCAAGGGCTGAATATCGAGACATTATTCCAAGAATAGTTATTTTATTCGCGTTTTAACCCCGCTTCGACATCGACGTAGGGAATTACCAAGCCAACAGCTCGCTGTTGGCTTTGTTTTTTCCAACTGCTAAATCCCTGATCCGACGATATTTGCCGCGATTACAGCCGTTGGCATACCCCTTGCTCTACTTAAGCTAGCTCGGCAACAGTGCCGATTGCATAAAAGCAATAAGTGGTCGCGACAGACCGCGTTTGTAGGGGGATAGCATGCACCATCAACAATTTTTGCCAGGTGGTTATGAACGGACACCTGACTGTTTCGATGAGTTAGTCGCAGAAAACGGCTGTGCGCGAGCACCAGCTGCTGCCATCGCGAAATTTATTGAAAAACACGGACCAATGGAGCTAAAGCGTCGGCAATTTCAATTAGATCAGACAATTAGCACCATGGGAGTGTGCTTTACTCTCTACAACGAAGGCCAAAATATCGATAGAGCTTGGCCGTTAGATGTGATGCCTCGCACCATTCCATACAGTGAATGGCGTAAAACCAGTGCAGGGCTCACCCAACGGCTGACCGCACTAAATTTGTTTATCGATGATTTGTATCACGATCAACGCATTCTCAAAGCAGGAGTAGTTCCCGCTGAGTTGGTGTTGGAATCGAAAAACTTTCTTGCACCATGTCAGGGCAAGTCGCCCCGTTTTGGCGTTTGGGCCAATATCTGTGGCACTGACTTGGTTCGTGACGAACATGGCCAATTTTTAGTTCTCGAAGATAACTTACGCGTCCCATCAGGCGTGTCCTACATGCTAGAAAATCGCACAGTGATGAAAAGGGTATTCCCTGAGTTATTTGCAGACTCCACCATAGTGCCAGTGGATGATTACCCGTATCAGCTATGGAAGATGTTGGCATCGCTATCGCCACGCCCTGGTGATGTGCCGTGCATTGTGGTGCTGACGCCTGGAATTTTTAACTCTGCTTATTTTGAGCACAGCTATTTGGCGCAGCAAATGGGCGTCGATTTAGTCGAAAATTCGGACCTGTTCGTCACCGAGCAAGGGGTATTTCTGAAAACCTTGCATGGCGCTAAACGGGTTGATGTGATTTATCGCCGCGTTGATGACATTTTTCTCGACCCATTAGTGTTTCGCAAAGACTCAGTACTTGGTGTGCCGGGATTATTTCAAGCTTGGGCCGATGGTTTAGTGTCGATTGCTAATGCGCCTGGTTCTGGCGTTGCTGACGATAAAGTGATTTACGCCTACGTACCGCAAATAATTGAATATTATCTGGGTGAAAAACCGCTCATCGACAATGTTGAAACCTACCTGTGCTCGGAACCTGCGGCGCGTGGTTATGTGTTAGCAAATCTCGACAAGTTAGTGGTGAAGCCTGCCAATGAATCTGGCGGTTATGGCATTTTGATTGGCCCTCGCTCCACTGAGCAAGAACGCGCCGATATGGCGAAGGCTATTGTTGAAAACCCTCGAAATTTTATCGCACAGCCGACATTAAAACTGTCGACCGCACCGACCTTATGTGATGGTTTCTTGGAGCCACGCCACCTTGACCTGCGCCCATTTATTTTGCAAGGCGCAGAACTGTATTGCAGCACCGGTGGGTTAAGCCGAGTCGCGCTACGCAAAGGGTCGCTGGTGGTGAATTCATCGCAGGGTGGTGGTAGTAAAGATACCTGGATCATCAATGATGAGGTGTGAGTGATGTTATTAAAATCTGTAGATCATATTTTTTGGTTGGGTCGTTATTTAGAACGCCTTGATGATACGGCGCGATTGGTTAATGCCACCAGTCACTTGTTGATTGATAGCCATCAGGATACTCAGTTTAGCTGGCCGATTTTATTGCAAGTGCTTGGACAAACAAGTGTCGCCTCGCATTTAACGGCGACAGCAATAGGGCCGGAAGTTGCTAAGGTTGAGCAAGAGGTGATGCATCACTTAATTAGTGATCCACAAAGTTCCCTGTCGATCCGCTATACCTGTACCGCGTTAAAGTATAATGCACGCACTTGTAGGCCGCTTATCCCACGCGATATGTTCGAAGAGCTGAACTCATTGGAATTGCACTTACAGCAACAATGCAGTGCGAATTTGTCGCGCCAGCAACGTTATCAGTTGATGAGTGAAATTAGTCGGCGTTGTCAGATGGTAGTTGGTGTATTAGACGGTACAATGCTGCGTAGTGAAGCCTTTGATTTATTTAACATTGGTCGGCATTTGGAACGCGCTGATATGACAACCCGCATTATGGATGTGATGGTGTTGAAGCAGTTGCAGCCGACTCAGATCAAAAGGCCAAAATTTCGCTGGACTTCAATTCTGAATGCATTAGGCGGGGTTGAATCCTACCAATATTATGTCGCACACCAAGCCGCCGATGTCGATGCCATTGACTATTTGCTGACCTATGCTGATTTTCCGCGCTCAATCGCGTACTGTTTAAACCGAGTTGCGGCATCGGCGCGCGGTCTGCCGCATGCGGGTGCGATTTTGCAGCAGGTGAAACAATTACAAGCGCTTATCGAAGATAAGGCATTGCCAGATCTGTCGACCGAACAGTTGCACCAACTGATCGACCATATTCAGACTGGGATCACGGTATTACATCAGGTGATTTGTAATCCGTCGGTGCAATTTAATACAGAACAACAGATCTCTGCCTAAGGCAGTACGGAGCTTTTTTGCAGCAGTGGTGGCAACAGTTGAGTTCGGCGCAGCAAGGTCAAATTGATGCCATGCTGCAAGCCGAGCTGCGCGATCACAACTATTCAAGTGTTACTGATGCTAATCGCCAGTTAGACGCTTTGCCTTGGTGCGTGAGCGAACAAGATTGGCAGCAGCTAGAACTGGCGGTGAGTCAGCGCCAAAAGTTATGGCAGATGGTGTTAGCGGATCTATATGGGCCGCAGCAACTGCTGCAAACTGGGCTAATTCCGCCGTTATTGGTGTTACAAAACCCAGAGTTTTTGCCACCACTGATGACCTTGAATCCACCACATTGGTTGCCGTTGTTGACCCTGGATGTGGGCTTTGACGCGGAAGGACATTGGGTTTCTGTACGCGAACATGCCAGCCAGGTGCAGGGTTTAGGGTATTTACTGCAGCATCGATTGGCGTTTAATCAGGTCACAGCAGGCCACCCCGATCTGCCAAATAAAGCGCATCTTGCCGGATTTTTCCGCGCACTACTGCAGCAATTGCAACAACCACAAGCCGGTCAAACTGCAGGGATCGCCGGTATTTTAGTGCCACCTGGTCGAACAGCGGCTTACTTTGAACAGTCGTTTTTAGCCAGCTATTTGGATATCCCCTTGATGCAAGGTGCGGATTTACTGATGCGGGATAATACGCTTTGGTTAAAAACCCTCACTGGGCTGCAACGGGTTAGCGCTATTTTGCGACAACTACCGGACGCACAATGTGACGCCTTGGAGCTTGATAGCCTTGGCAGCGGCTGTGCTGGCTTTTTACAAGTGCTGCGACAAGCAAATCATTGCCAGTGTTTAAATCCGCCTGGCGCAGGGTTGATTAACTCAGCTATGTTGAAGCCATTTTTGGCGGCGCTGTGCCAACATCTACTTGGTGAGTCATTGTTATTGCCCCCTTTGCCAAGTTATTGGTTGGGCGATAGCGGCTCATTAGCAATGGTGCTGGCTCAGCCTGACAATTTTGTCTTTCATGAACTGCAAAGCGCGCAAGCCCGAGTATTCGCGCGTTTGAGCGCAGCGGAGCAAGGGCTATTATTCGAACAAATCTCCGCAAACCCATATTATTTTGTCGCAGAACAACGAGCGCAGTTACAAACGCAGCCACAGGCATTAATACCAAACAAAGAGTTGCCTGCAGTGATGCGGGTGTTCGCGCTTGCCACTGGCAATAAAAGCAGATTGTTGCCAGGCGGGCTTGGTATGTTGCAGGTAAACGCCGAGGACTTTTTACTGACCACGTTAGCGCCGTTGTTTAAAGACGTATGGGTGCTCGCTGATCGCGGCAAAGCCCGTAGTTTATTGCAAAGCAGCGACAATCCGCTGCTGTTGTCGCGTCATAGCGGCCTAGTGCCTAGCCGCGTTGCTGATCATTTGTTTTGGATGGGACGCTACAATGAGCGATTAAATCTGATGGCCAGATCATTACGCGCTTTGCTGCCACTTTTAACCAATAACGAGTGGGTTGCGACTGATGACGCGCAAGCGCTATTACAGTTTTGCTTAAAAGCCAACGGCAATATGTTGAGTCCGGCTGACCAAAGCGCCATAGGCTTATTAACGCAAATATTTGCCACTGATCACGCGAATGGCATAGTCGCAGTTCTCGAACAACTGCTGTTTAATGCGCAATCTGTGCGTGAGTATTTCGCCGAAGATACCTGGTTCGTGCTCGATAAATTACAAGACACCATTCATAGTTGGCCAACGCATTTGAGTTCGCAACAACCAGCGCAGTTATTGCGTCAACTTGATGAAGTGGTGTTATTACAAAGCGCAATTTATGGTCTAAATAACGAGACGATGAGTCGCACACAAACCCTGCGCTTATTAGATTTAGGTCAGCATTTAGAGCGGGCGTTACAGACTTGCGCCTTACTCGAGTTAGTGTTTGTGCGACGTCGGCCAGGGGCCGGGGTGCTGGAGGCCTTATTGAAAATGGCAGATACGGTGATGACCTATCGTCGCCGTTATCGCAGTGAATTACATCCGTTGGCGGTAATCGATTTACTATTGCTAGATACCACGACGCCGCGCTCGGTCGGTTATCAGTGTGCGAGGATCTCGCGGCAATGTAATGCGTTGCCTTCGTTAAATCCAAGTACCGGTTTAACGGCAGAGCAGCGCATTGCCCTAGAAATCACCTCGTTGTTGCAGTTAGCTGAACCGCAAAGTCTGCTTACTGATGATGGCGCTGGTGGTGAAATAGGCAGCGAAGCGCTGGCGGAATTATTACAAGCGCTACAAAAACAATTACGTCGTTTATCCGATAGCATTACTTTGTCTTATTTTAATCACGCCACTGATCGGCGACTCTGGCAGAGTTTCTAATGGGATCACCAATGAAATATCAGCTACGTCACCTGACCCGTTATCGATATCAACATCCGGTGGCGAATAGTTATAACTTGGCATGTTTAGAGCCAAGAGCTTTGGCGCATCAACAGGTGCAAAATGCTTGGATTGAAGTGCAGCCATTGGCGCAACAAGTGAGTCGGTATATTGATGGTTTTGGCAATGTTCGCCATTTATTGCATGTACAAGCACCCCATGCTGAGTTGGCGGTGTTGTCTTGTGCGGAAGTTGAAGTCCAGCCCCGAAATTACCCTACAAGTTTTACTGACGCGACGTCGATTACTGAGCTTGCTCGGTGTTTGCAAACGCCAAAGGATCAACAAGAGTTATTTGCGCTTTGGTGTACACAACCGAGCAAAATGATCCCCATTTTGCCAGAGGCCAAGCGTTTTATTGCGCAGTTGCAAAGTTCCGAACAGTCCGCATTGGCGTTGGCGCTTAGGCTCAACCAATTTATTTTCGAAAATTTCCAATATGATCCGCAGTTTAGTTCGGTAGTGACGCAAGTTGATGAAGTGCTCAAGCATCGACGTGGTGTTTGTCAGGATTTTGCGCAATTGGCGATTAGTTGCTTGCGATCTATCGGCGTGCCAGCCCGTTATGTCAGTGGTTATTTGCAAACATTGCCGCCAGAAGGTCAAGCCCGCTTGATGGGCGCTGACGCGTCACATGCTTGGTTTTCGGTGTACGACCCGATTTATGGTTGGGTTGATTTTGATCCAACCAATAATCTGATCGTGGATACAGCACACATTACGCTGGCCTATGGTCGCGATTACAGTGATGTAGTGCCATTAAAAGGCGTGTTACAAGGCGGCGGTGAGCATGAGCTAAGTGTCGCGGTCGATGTGATCCCGCAATAAGCACCTTTGATGGCGAATGAGTCGAAAAAAGGCAATCGAAAGAAAGGTAAAGAGCAATGCAAAGGTATGTCTGTATTGCTCTTTCGCCAATTACAACTGACGTTTCAGCTGATAAATCAAATCGAGCGCTTGGCGTGCGGTTAGCTCGTCTGGATCTATGCTCGACAGTGCTGTTACAACAGGATGCTCTGCGGCTTCAAGCGGCAATTGCTGTTGCAGTGCTTGGCTTGGCATCGTATGGCTTGGCATGGTTTGTTGGGCACTCGAGGGCTTAGCATTTTGTGCTGGCAGAACATTAACTTGCGCTGCTTTGGCTTGCGAAACTTGTTCTGATGAAACCACGTTGTCGCCCGTGCGCAGTGCTGATTGTTGCTCCAGCTCGGCCAGCTTTTGTTTGGCCATCTCGATCACTGTTTTTGGCACGCCCGCCAACTGGGCGACCTGCAAGCCGTAGCTTTTGCTTGCAGCGCCATCTTGCACTTGATGCATAAACACGATGTGCTCATCATGTTCAACCGCGTCGAGATGGATATTGGCGACACCAGGTAATAATGCAGCCAAATCTGTCAGCTCAAAATAGTGCGTGGCAAATAGCGTTAAGGCTTTGAGTTGTTCACTCAAATAACTGGCGCAAGCCCAAGCTAACGACAACCCATCATAAGTGCTGGTGCCGCGGCCAATCTCATCCATCAGTACCAAACTTTGCGCAGTGGCATTGTGTAAAATAGTCGCGGTTTCAGTCATCTCGACCATAAAGGTCGAACGACCAGACGCTAAATCATCCGAAGCGCCAACTCGGGTGAAGATCCGATCGATCGGACCAAGCACCGCTTGTGCGGCAGGCACAAAACTACCGATATAGGCCATCAACACAATGAGTGCGGTTTGTCGCATGTAAGTCGATTTACCGCCCATATTGGGTCCAGTCACAATCAATAAATGACGATTTGGCTCGAGCCTGACTGGATTGGCGATAAATGGCTCGCTAATCATTTGCTCAACAACCGGGTGCCGACCATCTTGAATTTGAATACCGGTACGAGTGCTAAAAGTAGGCGCTTGGTAGTTTAGTGCCAGCGCGCGTTCGGCAAAGTTGGTCAGGACGTCGAGCTCAGATAAACTTTCTGCCAGCAGCTGTAAGGCCGGCAATTGCAGCGAAATAACATCAAATAACTGATCGTACAGTTGTTTTTCTAAAGCCAGTGCCTTGCTCTGACTGCCAAGCACTTTGTCTTCATATTCCTTGAGTTCAGGAATGATGTAACGCTCGTTGTTCTTTAATGTTTGACGACGAATATAATCGGCAGGCACGGCATCGGCGGCAGCTCGACCAGTTTCAATGAAGTAGCCTGCAACTTTGTTGTAGCCGACTTTCAGTGAGGCAATGCCAGTTCGTGCTTTTTCCCGCTGTTCGAGCATCTCTAAATAGTCGGTCGCCCCAGTAGCTAAAGCCCGCCATTCATCTAGCGGGGCATGATAACCCGGAGCAATGACACCGCCATCGCGAATGAGCATTGGTGGGTTTTCAACGATAGCTCGTTGTAATAATTCGCATAAATCTGGCAACGGCTGACAATGTTGCTGTTGTTGTTGTAACAGTGGGCTTTGCAGTTGCGTCAAACTTTGGCTAAGTTGCGGCAGTTGCTCCAAGGCTTGCCGCAGTCTAGCAAAATCGCGAGGACGGGCTGAGCGCAGGGCGATCCGAGCGATAATTCGTTCAATATCGCCAATTTGTTTGAGTTGTCCCTGCAACTCTTCGTGATGTTCTTGTAACTCGTGAACTGCTTGATGGCGAAGTGCAACGGTTTGCTGGGCCCGCAGTGGCGCATGGATCCAGCGTTTTAATAACCGACTGCCCATGGCGGTTTGGCAACGGTCAAGCACCGCCGCAAGGCTATGTTCGTATTGGCCGTTGAGCGTTTGCGTCAGTTCCAGATTTCGCCGTGTTGCTGCATCCAGCACTATATGATCTTGTGAGCGCTCCAGCGCAACCGCTCTAATGTGTGGCAAAGCACTGCGTTGGGTATCTTTGACATATTGCATCAAACAGCCAGCCGCCAAAAGTGCGATTGGTGCTTCGCTGATGCCAAAACTCTGCAGATCTTTGGTACCAAATTGTTGGCAAAGCACGCGCTCAGCTGAGGTTCGTTCAAATTCCCAAGCCGGACGGCGACGCACACCTTTGCGTTTTTGCATGGCTTCGGGCAAATCTATATCTTCGCTATAAAGTAGCTCTGCTGGATTTAACCGTTGCAGTAGCGCATACAGGTCATCTAAGCCATTGACTTCAGTCAGCAAAAAACGACCCGCACTTAAATCTAAATAGGCAAGGCCAAAGCGTTGTTTATGGCAAGATAATGCAGCTACCAGATTATCGTGGCGTTCATTGAGTAACGCTTCATCGGTGACAGTGCCCGGCGTAACGATGCGAACAACTTTGCGTTCGACTGGACCTTTGCTTAGCGCCGGATCGCCAACTTGCTCGCAAATTGCAACTGATTCACCCAACTGGACTAAACGCGCGAGATAGTTTTCGATGGCATGATGAGGCACACCCGCCATAGGAATAGGTGCGCCGGCAGATTGTCCGCGTTTGGTTAGGGAAATATCCAGAAGCGCCGCAGCTTTTTTTGCATCGTCATAGAAAAGCTCGTAAAAGTCGCCCATTCGGTAAAACAATAAAATTTCTGGATGCTCGGCTTTGAGTCCCAGATATTGTTGCATCATTGGTGTATGCGCGCTTGTCGCTTGTGCGCTTGGCTTTTCTGACGGCATAATGAAATTCTGCTTTCCTGCTAGAGATAAAACATGACAGTACCCACGGTTACCCAACAATTGGCAACTGAGCTTGGGCAGCTATTATTACGGAAAAATCTCAGTATAACCACCGCAGAATCATGCACTGGTGGCGGTATTTCCTATGCAATTACGGCGATATCGGGTAGCTCTGCTTATCTCGACCGCAGTTTTATTACTTATAGCAACAAAGCAAAACAACAAATGCTCGGGGTGAAAAGTGCCACTTTGTTGCAGTTTGGCGCGGTGAGTGAGGAAACTGTAGTAGAAATGGCTCGAGGCGCTGCACTCGCGGCAGGCTCCGGCGTGGCGATTGCAGTTTCAGGTATTGCTGGACCAACCGGCGGTTCTGCCCAGAAACCTGTAGGCACTGTCTGTTTTGGTTTTGCGGTCGAAGGGCATGTGGTCAGTACGACTTTAGTGTTTGCGGGAGACCGGGAGCAAATTCGCCAACAAAGTATCGATTTTGCGCTGCAACAAACCATCTTGTTGTTGACAGCCGAATTCACTTAGACTACTGTATGAGCATACAGCATTTTGTGGCGACGGCTAAATCAGCGACAAGCCACCCGAACTGAGATACCAGATAAAATGGCGGAGAAGAAAATGGACGACAACAAGCAAAAAGCGCTAGCAGCAGCCTTAGGTCAAATTGAACGTCAATTCGGTAAAGGCTCAATCATGCGTTTAGGTGATAACACTTCGCTGGAAATTGATGCCATTCCAACAGGTTCATTAGGTTTAGATATTGCGTTAGGAATAGGTGGTTTACCTTGTGGCCGGATCGTCGAGATCTACGGTCCTGAATCTTCAGGTAAAACAACCTTAACGCTGCAAGTTGTTGCTGAAGCACAAAAAATGGGTAAAACCTGTGCCTTTATCGATGCTGAGCATGCGCTTGATCCATTATACGCAGCCAAGCTTGGCGTGAACGTTGCTGATTTGTTGGTATCGCAACCAGACACAGGTGAACAAGCTTTAGAAATCTGCGACATGTTAGTGCGCTCTGCTGCGGTTGATGTGATTATTGTCGACTCAGTAGCTGCCTTAACACCAAAAGCCGAAATCGAAGGCGATATGGGTGACAGTCACGTTGGTTTGCAAGCGCGTCTAATGTCTCAAGCTTTGCGGAAATTGACTGGTAACATCAAGCGTTCAAACACATTGTGTATTTTCATCAACCAAATCCGGATGAAAATTGGTGTGATGTTCGGTAACCCAGAAACGACCACTGGCGGTAACGCCCTTAAGTTCTATGCGTCAGTTCGTTTAGATATTCGTCGCATTGGTTCAGTGAAAGAAGGCGAAGAGGTTGTTGGTAACGAAACACGCGTGAAAGTTGTGAAAAACAAAGTTGCGCCTCCGTTCAAACAAGCCGAATTTATTATTCAATATGGCGCTGGTATCAGCAAAAATGGCGAGTTAATCGACCTTGGTGTTGCTGAGAAATTGATTGATAAAGCTGGCGCTTGGTATGCCTATAACGGTAATAAGATCGGCCAAGGCAAAGCGAATGCGATGAAGTTCTTAGTTGAAAACCCTGCAGTCGCGAAAGAAATTGAAGATGAGTTACGTCGTCGCTTATTGCTACAGCCAACTAAAGGTGCTGCACCAATTGGTGTTGAGCTTGCGGCAGAACCAGATGAAATGCTGGATGACGAGTTCTGATTAATTAACAGAGCCTAGTCGAATTGAGCGTAGTAAGGATTGCCTTCTACGCTCTGCTAGTTTGATAATTTTCGCAACTCGCAACTCGCAACTCGCAACTCGCAACTCGCAACTCGCAACTCGCAACTCGCAACTCGCAACTCGCTAACTATTAGCATGACGCTAAGGTGTATCTTTCGCTTTAAGCCCTACCGCCGAATTTAAAATTACGTAATTTTTCGGTTCTATTAGAAATCCAGCTTGGCGATACATTTTTTCAATCTGTCCATTATCCCGCAAAATCTTAATTCCCTTTTGAATGGCATTGAAAGCTGTCGTCCCATTAGGATGTGCTTTGCTGATGACAAAATGACGGCTGTCATCTAGCAGCACTGCAACGCCAGGTACTCTTTGCAACTGAATTTGCTCAAGTTTATAACTTCCATCATTTGAAGTGAAAAACGGCATCAGCATAAAATCAACCCAGCCCATGTGCACAACTCGAGCTTGGCTTAACCATTCATCGTCGCGAACCAATTTTTTAAGCGGTAATGCTGACATAGTATTCCAATCCGTTTGCCACTTCGGCGTCGAAATTCCACTTAGCTCGCGCAGGTCTTCCAGCGTTTTTAACTGCATGGCTTTTTGGTTGGTAGGGCTCGTGTAAATGCCTGCAAAATATTCACCGCGGCGGATAACTGGATCGGATATATATACCGCAGAGCCCATGATTTTGGCGTCACTTAGCCAATAACTATCAAAACTTAGCAGGAGTTCGCCGGTTTCCAGCATTTTTGTATTTCGGAAATTGACCTTCCCAGGGACATAAGAAAAACTTCCTTTGAAGCCGCCTAGTGCCAGTGATTGTTGCAGCAGCACCATATCAGCGACATCGCGACGCATATTCTTATGCTGAAATTCATGAATACTTAGGACATCACGCCCTGCTAAAAATTGCTGATAGTCTTCATAAACATCATCGCGAATAAAGATGACAATAGGTTCTGCAGGTGAGGCTGCGACAATTGGAAATGAAAACAAAAGCGTCGCAAAAAAAGCAAAAAAACCAAGCAGCCTGCTTGTTGGCAGCAACCACATAGAGTCTCTCCGATCGACAATTACAAATTAAGCTTAGAGTAGATTTTACGATAAGGTATCACAATGAACAAAATAACGTGGCATTTAGACATCTAAACGTATAGAAGTTGACATTCTGAGGTGGATTCGGCAAAGTAGCGCCTGTTCAGTTTTGTTAGTGGAGTTATTATGCCAATTAAAGTGGTTGATCAGTTACCAGCCGTCGAGGCGCTATCGGCAGAAAACGTGTTCGTAATGACTGAAAGTCGTGCATCTAAGCAGGATATTCGGCCGTTGCGCATCGCCATTCTCAATTTGATGCCAAATAAAGTAACTACAGAAATTCAACTACTTAGATTGCTTGCGAACAGTCCGTTGCAAGTTGATGTCGATTTAATTCGTTTGGACAACCATGTCAGTAAACATACGTCGGAAAATCATCTGAACTGTTTTTATCGCTATTTTTCCGATGTACAGAGTCAAAAGTATGATGGATTGATCATCACTGGTGCGCCTCTGGGCCTCGTCGACTATGAAAATGTAAGTTATTGGCCGCAGTTATCTGAGATCTTGGCTTGGGCTGATCGTCACGTAACTTCGACTTTATTCCTATGTTGGGCAGCACATGCTGCCCTCTACTATTACTATGGTTTACAGCGCGAAATTCGTGGTGACAAACTATCCGGAGTTTACTGGCAGCAGGTTGTGCAGCCATTAAGTCCGTTAGTCCGTGGTTTTGACGATGAATTTTTAGTGCCACATTCGCGATATGCTCAGGTGCCAACTCAGAAATATCGGCATCATCCGGATATCCACGTTCTTGCTGAGGCCGATGTGACAGGCGCTTATTTACTGCAGAATAGTTCTGGCAGTCGGGTATTTGTCACTGGTCATCCGGAATACGATTTAACGACACTCAATGATGAGTACCAAAGAGATCTTGCAGCTGGTTTGGTGCCAAAAATCCCCGAAAATTACTATCGCCAAGACGACCCGACGTTGCCACCACGAAAACTGTGGCAAAGCCATGCGTTTTTGTTGTTTAGCAATTGGCTCAACTACTATGTCTATCAGGCGACGCCGTTTAATATCGAGCAAGTCGGTCAAGGGAGAAATCAATGAGCACGCAAAAACTTACCGCTGATGCGCTCAGAGATATTTTAAATGAGCGAATTTTAGTGCTTGATGGTGCGATGGGCACCATGATCCAAGCATATCGATTGCAAGAAACCGATTATCGTGGCGAAGAGTTTGCCAACTGGCCGTCGGATTTAAAAGGTAATAATGACTTACTGGTTCTAACGCAGCCACAGATTATTAGTGAAATCCATCGGCAATATTTAGACGCTGGTGCGGACATCCTAGAAACCAATAGTTTTAACGCTACCACCATTGCGATGGCTGATTACGACATGTCGCATCTTGCTGCGCGCATCAATTTTGAATCAGCGAGATTAGCTAAGACTTTGTGCGAAGAATTCACCGCCAAAGATCCAAGCAAGCCACGTTATGTCGCTGGGGTACTCGGACCAACGAATAGAACAGCCTCTATTTCTCCAGACGTCAATGATCCTGGCTATCGGAATGTCGATTTCGATACCTTAGTTCTGGCCTATTCGGAAGCTACTCGCGCTTTAATCGAGGGCGGTGCCGATATTATTATGCTGGAAACGATTTTTGATACGTTAAATGCCAAGGCTGCAGCTTTTGCAGTTCTGCAAGTGTTTGATGAAATTGGCTATAAATTGCCGGTGATGATCTCAGGCACCATTACTGATGCTTCTGGTCGCACTCTGTCTGGGCAAACCACCGAAGCATTTTATAATTCGCTGGCTCATGTCGAACCTGTGACATTCGGGTTGAACTGCGCGCTTGGACCGGATTTGCTGCGTCCTTATGTGGAAACTATGTCAGGTATTGCTGAGTGTTATTGCTCTGTGCATCCCAACGCAGGTTTGCCCAACGAATTTGGTGAGTATGATTTAGCGGCTGACGAAATGTCCGTAGAAATTAAAGATTGGGCACAACAAGGTTTTTTAAATATTGTTGGCGGTTGTTGTGGCACCACACCATCTCATATCAAGGCAATTGCTGAAGCGGTAAGAGGTTTAAAACCTCGTCAACCCAAAGCGGTGTCCAACCAATTTAATCTTGCCGGATTAGAAGCTTTTAGTTTGGAGTGGTGATGCAAAAGCAAGCACGATTTATAAATATCGGCGAACGGACCAACGTCACCGGTTCTGCTCGATTTAAAAAGCTGATTTTGGATGGGAAATTCGAAGCTGCTTTACAAGTAGCACGTCAACAAGTCGAGAATGGTGCGCAAATCATCGATATCAACATGGACGAAGCCATGTTAGATAGTAAAGCTGCGATGGTGCGTTATCTGAATCTCTTGGCGTCTGAACCAGATATCGCCAGAGTGCCGATTATGGTCGACTCGTCAAAATGGGAAGTCATTGAGGCGGCTTTAAAATGTATCCAAGGCAAGGCTGTCGTTAATTCTATTTCCTTAAAAGAAGGCGAAGCGCCATTTTTGCATCAAGCTAAATTGCTACGACGTTATGGCGCAGCTGTTGTCGTGATGGCATTTGATGAAGTGGGGCAAGCAGATACTAAAGCGCGCAAAGTTGAGATATGTGAGCGAGCTTATAAATTATTAACTGAACAAATAGGTTTTCCACCACAGGACATTATCTTCGATCCGAATATTTTTGCAGTAGCAACGGGTATAGAAGAGCACAACAACTACGCTGTGGATTTCATTGAAGCTACCCGAGAAATTAAGGAAAGATGTCCTCACGCCAAAATATCCGGTGGCGTATCTAATGTGTCATTTTCATTCCGCGGTAACGATGCGGTACGAGAGGCAATCCACTCAGTATTTCTATACCACGCAATTAAAGCCGGTATGGACATGGGCATCGTCAACGCTGGGCAACTAGCAGTTTATGATGACATCCCGGAATTACTTCGGGAGCGTGTTGAGGACGTTATTCTTAACCGCCGTGATGATGCCACTGAACGCTTACTCGAGATAGCTGCACAGTTTAAAGGTGACGGTGCCGTTGTCGTAAAAGAAGACGAAGCTTGGCGAAGTTGGCCGGTCAACAAACGGCTTGAACATGCCTTAGTCAAAGGTATTACTGATTTTATCGATATTGATACTGAAGAAGCTCGGCTCCAAGTCGAGAGACCATTGCATGTCATTGAAGGTCCTTTAATGGACGGGATGAATGTGGTTGGTGATCTGTTTGGTGAAGGTAAGATGTTTTTACCTCAGGTAGTAAAGTCTGCACGGGTAATGAAAAAAGCTGTTGCGTATCTGCAGCCATATATAGAAGCAGAGAAAGCCGGTTCAGGCGCAAGCACTCAAGGTAAAGTGCTGATGGCAACAGTAAAGGGCGATGTGCATGACATAGGGAAGAATATCGTCGGTGTGGTGCTGCAATGCAATAACTATGAAGTCATCGATCTTGGCGTAATGGTGCCTTGCGCAACATTGCTACAAAAAGCCAAAGAGTTGAATGTCGATATCATAGGACTCTCTGGCCTTATTACGCCATCGTTGGATGAAATGGTGCATGTCGCAAAAGAAATGACGCGTCTCGGTTTTACCATTCCACTATTAATAGGTGGCGCGACGACATCAAAAGCGCACACAGCAATAAAAATCGCACCAAACTACGAGCATGGTGTGGTTTATGTGCCTAATGCTTCAAGAAGTGTGTCGGTTGTGCAGTCACTGATTAGTCCAACACAAAAGCCTGAATTCCTAGCTCGTGTGAACGATGAATATCGTCGTGCAATTGAACAGCATCAACGTAGCCGTCCGGGTGAGTCGATGCTGACGTTGGAGCAAGCGAGATCGAATCGCGTCAAGTTAGATTTAACCAAAGTTGCCCCGAAACCAAAGAAATTGGGAGTGCATGTTTGGCAAGACGTAAATCTAACTGTGCTGCGGGACTTCATCGATTGGACGCCATTCTTCTTGACTTGGCAATTATCAGGGAAATTCCCGGCGATACTCAATCACCCTGAGGTTGGACTTGAGGCGCGTAAGGTTTACCAAGATGCCAATGACATGTTGGATCTGATGATTAAACAGCGAAAAGTTACCGGAAAAGCGATTTTTGGACTATTTCCAGCCAACAGCAAGGGCGATGACATTGAAGTTTATGCTGATGATGATCGTAATACAGTAGTAGCGGAGCTCTATAATTTACGTCAGCAATTACAACTTAGAAACAATGCACCAAATAGCTGTCTTGCCGATTTTGTCGCTCCCGTTGACTCCGGTGTTCCAGACTATATTGGAGCCTTCGCAGTATGCACTGGCTATGGTGCTGATGAATTGGCTGCGGAATTCGCCGCGGCCCATGATGACTATAACAGTATTATGGTTAAGGCCTTGGCTGATCGGTTAGCAGAGGCACTAGCGGAATACCTGCATCAACAAGTAAGAAAAGAGTTCTGGGGTTACGCATCTGATGAGAAGCTGGATAATGAACAGCTGATCCGCGAAGCTTACCAAGGTATTCGTCCTGCCCCCGGATATCCGGCTTGTCCAGAGCATACCGAAAAAGGTACTTTGTTTGAGTTATTGGATGTGACAAAGCAAATAGGTCTTGAGTTAACGGAAAGTTTTGCCATGTGGCCAGGCGCTGCGGTGTCTGGCTGGTATTTTGGACATCCAGATGCGAAGTACTTTGCGGTAAGTAAAATAGGTCAAGACCAATTACTTGATTACGCAACTCGCAAAGGGTTTAGTCCGGAAGAAGCAAGTATGTGGTTGGCGCCAAATTTACGCTAAGTAAGCCACTAATTAGCATTGCTTGAATAGATAGAGCCAAAAGACTTGTTTCAATCATATTAAGAGGCCAAATAGTAAAACTATTTGGCCTTTCTCATTAAAGCAACATATCTAAATCCCAAAATACTAGCAATGAGATGAGCGTCGGATCTGTATTGTGCACAAAATTGGAATAAATATAGCGATCAATTGTGGATAACTAGGTCAAAATTTCCTCTTTTAGCTGAAATTAACCACAAATTGTCGATAAAACCTGCAGTCAGTTTAAAAACTTCAAATTCTCGCTTGCGCCTTTAGGAAAACTCCCTATAATGCGCACCATGCCGACGGGGTGATGCGAAAGCGAAACGCCGGGTGAGTTTGAAGAAAGTGAAAATAGTCGATAAAAAGACGCTTGACACGAACTGAAAACTGACTAAAATGGCCGCCTCGCAACGACGCAGGGTCGAATGACCTGAAAGTGGTTGTCGGGGAAGTGAAGTAGGTTAAGCAGAGAAGCTTGTTAGAATAATGAATTTCTCTGCTTGACTTAAAATCTGGGAAGTGTATGATGCACGTCCCGCTTCGT
>JACCDH010493210.1_pt1 | contig 27646 bp, 29 predicted proteins | sample 7442481 | NCBI WGS metagenome assembly JACCDH01 (sample SAMN15323433, study PRJNA562643) | freshwater metagenome | isolation source: river surface water | place: USA:Blue River Watershed | collected 2017-08-15 | reverse complement strand
GCGCTGCCGGACTTGCTGCTCACGCTGCGGTTGCCGTGCTTGCTGATCTTGGCGCCGGCCGCCGCGGCCACGAACATCGCGCAGGTGGAAATGTTGAAGCTGTGCGCGCCGTCGCCGCCGGTGCCGACGATGTCGACCAGGTGGGTCTTGTCGGCCACCGAGACCTTGGTGGAGAACTCGCGCATCACCTGGGCGGCGGCGGTGATTTCGCCAATCGTTTCCTTCTTGACCCGCAAGCCGGTGAGGATGGCCGCGGTGAGCACGGGCGAGATCTCGCCGCTCATGATGAGACGCATCAGGTGCAGCATCTCGTCATGGAAGATCTCGCGGTGCTCGATGGTGCGCTGGAGCGCCTCCTGGGGGGTGATGGGCATGGTATCTCCGTGCAGGAAGCGGCTCAGCGCTGCTCCAGGAAGTTCTTCAGCATGGCGTGGCCATGCTCGGTCAGGATGGATTCGGGGTGGAACTGCACCCCCTCGATGGCCAGCTCGCGGTGGCGCACGCCCATGATCTCGCCGTCCTCGGTCCAGGCGGTGATGGCCAGCTCCTTGGGGCAGCTCGCGCGTTCGATCGCCAGCGAGTGGTAGCGGTTCACGGTGAACTGCGCGGGCAGGCCGGCAAACACGCCCTGCTGCGTGGTGGTGATGACGCTGGTCTTGCCGTGCATCAGTTCCTGCGCGCGAACGATCTTGCCGCCGAAGGCCGCGCCGATGCTCTGGTGGCCCAGGCACACGCCCAGGATCGGGAGCTGACCGGCGAAGTGGCGAATCGCCGCGACCGAGATGCCGGCCTCGGCCGGCGAGCAGGGCCCAGGCGAGATGACGAGGCGGTCGGGCTTGCGGGCCGCGATGCCCTCGAGGGTGATCTCGTCGTTGCGGAACACCTCGACCTCGGCGCCCAGTTCACCGAAGTACTGGACGATGTTGTAGGTGAAGGAGTCGTAGTTGTCGACCATCAAGAGTTTCATGACCGTCTCCTTCACTCCAGACCTTCTTCGACCAGCTCGCTGGCGCGCAGCAGGGCCCGGGCCTTGGCCTCGGTCTCCTTCCACTCCAGCTCGGGCACCGAGTCGGCGACGACGCCGGCGGCGGCCTGCACATAGAGGGTCTGGTCCTTGACGATGCCGGTGCGGATGGCGATCGCCACGTCCATGTCGCCGGCATAACTGAGGTAGCCGCAGGCGCCGCCGTAGACACCGCGCTTGCTCGGCTCGAGCTGGTCGATCAGCTCCATCGCATGCACCTTGGGCGCGCCGGTGAGCGTGCCGGCCGGGAAGGTGGCGCGCAGCACGTCCATGTTGCTCATGCCGTCGTGCAGGATGCCCTCCACATTGCTCACGATGTGCATCACGTGGCTGTACCGCTCGACGACGAAGGCCTCGGTCACCTTGACGCTGCCGGTCTTGGCGATGCGGCCGATGTCGTTGCGCGCCAGGTCAATCAGCATCACATGCTCGGCGCGCTCCTTGGGATCGGCCAGGAGTTCGACCTCGGTGGCCTTGTCGGCCTCGGGGCTGGCGCCGCGCGGGCGGGTGCCGGCCAGCGGCCGGATGGTGATCTTCTGTCCCTCGGGCGTGCGCTCCTGGCGCACCAGGATCTCGGGGCTGGCGCCGACCACATGGAAGTCGCCGTCCTTGCCGTCGTAGCCCGTGAGGTTGTAGTAATACATGTACGGGCTCGGGTTGAGCGAACGCAGCGCCCGGTACAGCGACAGCGGCGACTCGGTGTAGCGCTTCTTGATCCGCTGGCCCACCTGCACCTGCATGAAGTCGCCGGCGGCGATCAGCTCCTTGGCGCGTTCGGTCGCCTTCAGGTAGTCGGCCTTGGCGAACTCGCGCTCGGCCGGGTAGCCCTGGGTCTGGCGCACCGCCGGCGCGCTGACCGAGTACTTCAGCAACTCCTTCAATTCGCGCAGGCGCTTCTTGCCGTTGGCATAGGCCTCGCCCTGAGACGGGTCGGCGTAGACGATGAGGTACAGCTTGCCCGAGAGGTTGTCGATGACCGCCAGCTCCTCGCATTGCAGCAGCAGGATGTCGGGGCAGCCCAGGGTGTCGGGCGGACAGGTGGTCTCGAGCTTCTTCTCGATGTGGCGGACGGTGTCGTAGCCGAAGTAGCCGGCGAGGCCGCCGCAGAAGCGGGGCAGGCCCGGGCGCAGGGCGACCTTGAAACGCTTCTGGTAGGCCTCGATGAAGTCCAGCGGGTTGCCGGGCGCGGTCTCGATGACCTGGCCGTCGCGGACGACCTCGGTGCGGGCCTCGGCGCCGAAGCCGGTGGCGCGCAGGAAGGTGCGCGCCGGCAGGCCGATGAAGCTGTAGCGGCCGAAGCGCTCGCCGCCGACCACCGATTCCAGCAGGAAGGACAGGCGGCCGTCGCCCTTGGCATGGGCGAGCTTCAGGTACAGGGACAGCGGGGTTTCGAGGTCCGCAAAGGCCTCGGCAATGAGGGGAATGCGGTTGTAGCCGGCCTGGGCCAGGCTCTTGAACTCAAGTTCGGTGATCACGGGATGAGCCTCCACTCGCTCGTGCCGGCCCGGGATGTGAAGGGGGCCGGCAGGGGTTTGATCGGGGGCCAGTCAGGCACTCGCGGAGAGGATGCCCGGCATTCGGGGGGCTTCCGCGGCGTTCATCAGGCCCGGGGGTGCACGGGGACACCCCGTGCGATCAGGCGCGCAACGTCAGGGGCCGGCGCCAGGGCCAGGCTCCCCGGTCGGACTGACCTGTGATCAGGTTGCGGTGGATGAACATGCGGGCCAGTGTAGCAAAGGCCGGGGGCCGTCCGGCCCCGGGCACGGTCCGGCCGCCGCTCAGAGCGCGGCCAGGGAGTCGACGATGCCGTCGGCGCCGGCCGAGGTGACCGGTTCGCCGTGGTTGTAGCCGTAGGTGACCAGCACCACCGGGCAGCCGGCGGCGCGGGCGGCCTGGGCGTCGTTGCTCGAATCGCCCACCATCAGGGTGCGCGCGGGCGCGCTGCCCAGCGCGGCGCAGGCCGCCAGCAGGGCCTCGGGATGGGGCTTCTTGCGCTGGACGTCGTCGCCGCCGAACACATGGAGGAAGGCGCCCGACAAACCCTTGGCGGCCAGCAGGCCCAGGGCGAAGGCGCGGGGCTTGTTGGTCACGCAGGCCAGGCGCAGGCCGGCCGCCTGCAGGCGCGTCAGCCCTTCGCGCACCCCCGGGTAGACCTCGGAGTGGTGGCCGTTGATCAGGGGGTAGTGCCGGTGGTAGGCCTCCCAGGCGGCGGGGAAGGCGGCTTCGCCGCTGCCCACGGCCTGCAACGCGGAACGCAGCAGGTGCTCGGTGCCCTTGCCGACCATCGGCTCGATGGCAACGCGGTCGAGGACCGGCAGGGACAGGTCGCGCAGGGTGGCGCCGAGCGCGGCCTCGAAGTCACCCAGGGTGTCGACCAGGGTGCCGTCGAGGTCGACGATGGCGGCTTCGAAATGGGACAGGGGCGGCAGCGGCATGGCGGCGAGTGTGCCTCACGCGCCATGCCCCGACCGAGCGCGGGCCACTGCGCGAGAGCACCCTGGCGCTTCTTGCGGCTCCCACCGACGCCAGCACCTCGCCGCCCCGTCCGGTCAGCGCTGTTGCCCGCCGCGTCCGCTGCTGCCGCCCCCGGATTCGCCGCGCACCTCATTGCCCCGCGCCTCGCCGCCCTTGCGGCCGGCCTCGCGGGCCTCCTCGGAAGTGAACTCGTGGGCGGTGCCCTTCTCATGGGCCGCCTTGCCGCCCTTGCTGCCGGCCTCGCGCGCCTCCTCGGGGGTGAACTCGTGCGCGGTGCCTTTCTCGTGGGCCGCCTTGCCGCCCTTGCTGCCAGCCTCGCGCGCCTCCTCCGAACTGAACTCGTGGGCGTGGCCGCTTTCGTGAGCGGCCTTGCCGCCCTGGCTGGCGATCTCGCGCTGGCGCTGCGGGTCCATCGAGGCAAAGCCGCGGTTCGAGCCGCCCAGGCCGCCTACCTGGCCCTCGTCCTGCTGCTTGTTGCCCTGGTTGCCCTGGTTGCCCTGGTTGCTCGTTGCCATGGTCGGTACTCCTGCGTCGTTGACGATGAGCGACCGGCACCATGCCGGCCACGTCCTGCATTGGGAGCCGGGCGCGGGCATGGCCAAGTCGGCGCGCAAGGCGAGCCGCCGTAGGACGCGCGCCGGGCGGCCGTCGGAGCCTGCAGGCCTCACGCAGTGGCGCAACGGCGGAACAGCCCGCTCAGGCCGGCGCCGCCTCGGCGCGCGGGCGCCCCCAGTGCCGGTGCTGGGCCATCGCCTGGATGAAGGCCTGCACCATGGGCAAGCGGTCGGCCGGGTCGTTGCGCCCGGTCACCACGCCCGGCAGGGTCTCCCCTTCGGGCATCGCCCGCCGCAGCAGGCGCGCGCCCTCCCCGATCAGGCACAGCGGCTTCCCGTGGCGGTAGGCCTCGAGGACGAAGTGCACCGCCTCGCCCTGGCTCGCCAGGAGCTCGCTGCTGGCGGCGCCGGCCGGGACCATCACCGCGTCGAACAGCACCGAGGGCATGCCGGCGAAGGTCTGGTCGACCGGCAGCTGCTGGCCCGAGGAGGTGGGCACCACGCCCAGATGGGCGGCCAGCACGCGGGTGAAAGCGCCCTGCTCGTGCAGGGCCTGCTGCAGCACCTTCATCGCGCCGACCTCGACCCCCTGCGCCACCAGGATCGCGACCCGGCGGCTGGCGATGCCGGCGGGCGGCGCCTCCAGGCTCAGCGCGGGCGAGCGCTCCTGGCCGGTGGCTGCCAGCCCCTCGGGCGGGCTGCGAAAGCCGGCGCGGCCGGCAGCGGCGCGCGGGTCAGGTGGCGCCAGGCCCAGGGGCTCGGCCACCTTGCGGGCGAGGCGGGCATCCACATGGGCGAGGTTGTCGACCATGCGCTGGCGGATCGCCGCCGACTCCACCCGGCCCAGGGCCTGCGCGAAGGCGGCCACCAGGTGCTCGCGCTCGGCGGCGGACTGGCTGTTCCAGAACAGGGTGGCCTGGCTGAAGTGGTCGTCGAAGCCGGGCGGACGGCGCCGCAGCTTGGGCGAGTCCACCGGGTCGGGCAGGGACTGGAAGCCCTGCTGCCCGCCGTCGGCGCGGAACTCGCCGCCTTGCGCCAGCGAGTTCGGCTCGTAGTTCACCGGGCCGCGGGCGATGAGCGCGCAGTGCGCGCCATCGCGCTGGAAATGGCGCACCGGGCACAGCGGCCGGTTGATCGGCAGCTGCGCGTGGTTGGGCCCGCCCAGGCGGCCGATCTGGGCGCTGCCGTAGCCGGCCAGCCGCCCCTGCAGCAGCGGGTCGTGGGTGAAGTCGATGCCGGGCACCAGATGCCCCGGGTGAAAGGCCACCTGCTCGGTTTCGGCGAAGACGTTGTCCGGATTGCGATGCAGCACCAGCTTGCCCACCACCTGCACCGGCACCTCCTCCTCGGGCAGCAGCTTGGTCGGGTCCAGCAGGTCGACGCCGAGCTCGTGCACCCGGGCCTCGTCGACCAGCTGCAGGCCCAGCTCCCACTCCGGGTGCTGGCCGCGGGCGATCGCCTCCCAGAGGTCACGGCGCAGGAAGTCGGGGTCGCAGCCGGCGATGCGCTGGGCCTCCTCCGCCAGCAGGGCGTGGCGGCCCAGGCGCGGGCGCCAGTGGAACTTGGCCCAGTGCGCGCCGCCGTGCGGGTCGACCAGGCGGTAGCTGTGCACGCCGTAGCCGGCCATCATCCGCAGGCTGCGGGGCAGCGCGTGGTCGGACATCAGCCACATCAGCGCATGGGTGGTCTCGGGCAGCAGCGAGGCGAAGTCCCAGAAGGTGTCGTGGGCGGCGCTTGCCTGCGGCATGCCGTGATGGGGCTCGGGCTTGATTGCGTGGACGAAGTCGGGGAACTTCATCGCGTCCTGCACGAAGGCGACTGGAAAGCTCGCGCCCACCAGGTCGAAGTTGCCGTCGCGGGTGTAGAAGCGCACCGCGAAGCCGCGCAGGTCGCGCACCGTGTCGGCCGAGCCGCGTTCGCCGGTCAGGTTGGAAAATCGCACGAAGACCGGGGTGCGCCCGCCCGCCTCCTGCAGGAAGTCGGCGCGGGTGTAGGCCGAGAGCGAGCGGTGGCACTCGAACCAGCCGTGCGCCGCGACGCCGCGCGCATGGACCACCCGCTCGGGAATGCGCTCATGCCCGAAGTGGGTGAGCTTCTCGCGCAGGATGAAGTCCTCCAGCAGCGTCGGTCCGCGCAGGCCGGCACGCAGGCTGTTGTGGTTGTCGGGGATGACCACGCCCTGCTGCGTGGTCAGCGGCCCCTCGGCCTGGAGCTGGCTGGCCTCGAGCTGGCGCTGCTGCAGGGCGACGCTGTCGCCGGGCTTGGCCTTGCGGGGCGGGTCGATGCGGGGGGTGACCATGGTCGGGCGTTCGTTGGTGCCGGACTCAGTGCCGGCCCATCTCGAGCGCGGCCTCGACCACGTAGACCACGATCGCCACCGCGAGCGCAGCGCCCGCGCCGACGCCGCACCAGACCAGCCACTCGGGCCATCCCGCCAGGAACTCCATGCCGCACCCCTTGTATTGGACCGGCGGCAGCTTAGAAAAGCTCATGGGGCCCCGCCGTAGCCTGCCGACGGGCCACCCTGTCGTCCGGCCCGGCGGCACCTGGTAGGAGCGCGCCGACCGGCCCGCACCCGCGATGGCGCTGGTGTCCTACCCGCCGAAGCAGGAAAAGGGGTGAGGGCCGGGCCTCAGCCCGCCAGCGCGGCCCGCATCGCGTCGATGACGGCGCGGTAGTCGGGCTTGCCGAAGATGGCGCTGCCGGCGACGAAGGTGTCGGCGCCTGCGGCCGCCACCCGGGCGATGTTGTCGGCCTTGATGCCGCCGTCGACCTCGAGGCGGATGTCGCGGCCGCTGGCCTCGATGCGCTTGCGCGCCTGCTCGATCTTGCGCAGCGCCGAGTCGATGAAGCTCTGGCCGCCAAAGCCCGGGTTGACCGACATGATCAGAATGAGGTCGATGTCGTCGATCGTCCAGTCGAGGACGTCGAGCGGCTCGGCGGGGTTGAACACCAGGCCGGCCTTCACGCCGCGCGCCTTGATCGCCTGCACGCTGCGGTGCACGTGGGTCGAGGCGTCGGGGTGGAAGCTGATGTAGTCGGCGCCGGCGTCGGCGAAGAGCTGGGCCAGGGCGTCGACCGGCTGCACCATCAGGTGCACGTCGATCGGCACCGGCGTGCCGTCGGGCCGCCTGGCGTGGGGCTTGAGCGCCTGGCACACCATGGGGCCGAAGGTGAGGTTGGGGACGTAGTGGTTGTCCATCACGTCGAAGTGGATCCAGTCGGCGCCGGCGGCGATGACGCCTTGCACCTCCTCGCCCAGGCGGGCGAAGTCGGCCGAGAGGATGGACGGGGCGATGCGATGGGTGGAGCTCATGCCCCGATTGTCGCAAAGGTCCGGGCCCGGGCCGCCACGGCGGGTGCGGCTTGCCGGGTAACATCCGCCGCATGCCCAAGTACCAGCTGCAGGTGGAGGTCAAGCCGGAGTTCCTGCCGGACCAGTCGGCGCCCGAGAAGGGCGTCTTCAGCTTCGCCTACACGATCACCATCACCAACACCGGCGAAGTGCCGTCGCAGCTGATCTCGCGCCACTGGCGCATCACCGACGCCAACGGCCAGGTCGAGGAGGTCAAGGGACTGGGCGTGGTGGGCCACCAGCCGCTGCTGCGGCCCGGGGAGTCCTTCCAGTACTCCAGCGGCTGCCGCCTGCGCACCCCCTCGGGCACCATGCATGGCAGCTACTTCTCGGTGGCCGAGGACGGCGAGCGCTTCGAGACCGAGATCCCGATGTTCGTGCTGGACGACGGCAGCCGCCGCATCCTGCACTGAGGCCGCGGCCGCTCCCTCCACGTCCATGGGCGAGTTCGACCTCATCGCGCGCTACTTCAAGCGGCCGGTGCGCCGCAGCCCGCTGGGCGTGGGCGACGACTGCGCGCTGCTGGCGCCGGCGCCGGGCATGCAGCTGGCCGTGTCCACCGACCTGCTGATCGAGGGACGGCACTTCCTCTCCACCGTCGACCCACGCCGACTGGGCCACAAGTGCCTGGCGGTGAACCTGAGCGACCTCGCCGCCTGCGGCGCGCGGCCCCTGGCCTTCACCCTGGGCCTTTCATTGCCCCAGGCCGACGAGGCCTGGCTCGCACCCTTCTCGCAGGGGCTGCTGGGGCTGGCCGACGAACACGGCTGCGAGCTGGTGGGTGGCGACACCACCCGCGGGCCGCTGGCCATTTCCATCACCATCTTCGGCGAGGTGCCCGCCGGCCAGGCCCTGCTGCGCTCGGGCGCGCGGGCCGGCGACGAGGTCTGGGTCAGCGGACACCTGGGCGACGCCCGGCTCGCGCTGGAGGTGTTCCGCGGCACGCGCCAGGCACCGCAGGCGGCCTTCGAGGCGGCGCGCGCGCGCATGGAGCTGCCGACGCCGCGTGTGGCCCTGGGCCTGGCGCTGCGCGGCATCGCCAGCGCCGCCATCGACGTGAGCGACGGCCTGGTGGGCGACCTGGGCCATGTGCTGGCCGCCTCCGGCGTGGGGGCGACGCTGCGCGCCGACACCCTCGCCGCCCTGCCCGCGCTGGCCGAGGCGATGGCCCCTTCCGACCGACTCGACTTCGCACTCGCAGGCGGCGACGACTACGAGCTCGCCTTCACCGCGCCGGCCGCGGCGCACGAAGCCGTGCGGGCCGCCGGCCGCGCTTGCGGCACGCCCGTCAACTGCATCGGCGCCATCGAGGCCGCGCCGGGCCTGCGCCTGGTCGATGAAGCGGGCCAGCCGCTGGTGCGACGGCTCGCCACCTTCGACCATTTCGCCTGAGACTGCCTGAGACTGCCCGACATCGAATGAGACCCGACGCCCGCTTCCTGCTCTCGCACCCGGCCCACGCGATCGCGCTGGGCTTCGGCTCGGGCCTCTCGCCCAAGGCGCCGGGCACGGTGGGCACGCTGTGGGCCTGGGCCAGCTTCCTCATGCTGCAGCAGTGGCTGACCCAGGCGCAGATCGGCTGGCTCATCGCCGCCAGCCTGCCGGTGGGCTGGTGGGCCTGCACCCGGGCCGCCGAGCGCCTGGGCCTGCTGGACCCGGGCTGCATCGTCTGGGACGAGGTGGTCGCCTTCTGGGGCGTGCTGTGGCTGCTGGCGCCCGCGGGCTGGCTCACCCAGCTCGCGGCCTTCGGCCTGTTCCGCTTCTTCGACGCGGTCAAGCCCGGGCCTGTCGGCTGGGCGGACCGTCTTTTTCACGGCTTCGGCTGGCGTGGCGGCCTGGGCATCCTGCTGGACGATCTGGTCGCCGCTTTCTGCACCCTGCTCGTGTTCGCCGTCTGGAGAACGATTTGAACGACACCCTGGACACCCCGGCCCTGGTGGCCGCCCTGGCCGACCAGCTGCGTGGACGCGGCTGGATGATGGCCACCGCCGAAAGCTGCACCGGCGGCGCGATCGCCGCCGCCTGCACCGACCTGGCCGGCTCGAGCGACTGGTTCGAGCGCGGCTTCGTCACCTACTCCAACGAGGCCAAGACCGACATGCTCGGCGTCGACGCCGAGCAGATCAAGGCCCAGGGCGCGGTGAGCGAGCTGGTGGCGCGGGCGATGGCCCACGGCGCGGTGCGGCACTCGCGGGCGCGGGTGGCGGTGGCCGTCACCGGCATCGCCGGGCCCACCGGCGGCAGCGCCGACAAGCCGGTGGGCACCGTCTGGTTCGGGTTCATGGTCGATGGCCGTCTGTCCAGCGAAGCGCGGCGCTTCGACGGCGACCGCGCCGCGGTGCGCACGGCCACTGCACGGCATGCGCTGGCGCGGCTCCTGGCGCTGGTCGAATCGACCGAGGGCTGAATCAGGCTTGGGGCGCGCGCAGTGCGTGCAGCCAGGCGAGACCGCGGGAAGTGCCACCCGCTGAGGAATCGGCTGGCAGGTACTCACAGCCGACCCAGCCGTCCCACTTTCCTTCCGAAGAAAGCCGATCGATCAGCGTGAACAGTTGCGGCCAGCGGATTTCGCCGGTGCCGGGCTCGTGGCGGTCGGGCGTGTCCGCGATCTGCAGGTGTCCCACACGACCCGTCGGGAGGGCCCGGGCCACTTCCTGGTACAAGGCGCTGCCTTCCTCGCCTGGCGCGACCCCCTTGGTCTCGGCGCCCTCGACACGCTGGCAGTGAAAGAGGTCGAGCTGCACCTTCAGATGGGGCGAATCCACCGCCTGCACCAGGGCGTGGGCATGATCCTGCCGCTGGAGGTGGAAGCCCGGCATGCTGCGCGGGTTGATCGGCTCGACCATCAGGGTGCGGCCGGCGCTTGCGGCCAGGCTCGCGGCCCATCGCAGGTTGGCCACCAGCGTCGCATCCGCCTGCTGGGCGCTGCATCCGTCCGGTCGTATCCCCACCATGGCATGAATACGCGGGCAATCCAGAATTTCGGCATATCGCAGCGCGGCCTCGATGCCCGCGCGAAATTCGGCCTCACGCCCCGGGACGCAGGCCGTGCCCCGTGCGCCCTGCTGCCAGGCCGCGTCGCACTGCGATGGCTCAAGACCGCCCGGTGGCGTGTTGAAAAGCACCTGCTGCAGGCCATGGGCGAGAAGCCGCGCCCGGATCTCGGGCGCCGGATAGGCATAGGGAAAGAGGTACTCCACGGCCTCGAAGCCGTCGGCCGCCGCGGCCTCGAAGCGGTCGAGGAAAGGCCGGTCGGGGTACATCATCGACAGGTTGGCGGCGAAGCGGATCAGGGTCATGGGTACTCTTGGCAGGGAAGCGGCCTCAGGCACTCGGCGATCACCAAGGCGTGGCGAATGCCTGCCGGAGATCTTCGAGGGACTCCGGCCCCAGGGGCGATGCATCCGGCACGAGCAGCGAAAGCCGGGCGGTTTCCTCCAGTTCTTCCAGGACCGCCATGGCTGCCTCCGGGCTGTCGTGCCAGACATTGGGGCCCAGCCTGGCCAGCATGACCGCGCGCAGCGGCGCCCCCTGCCGCCCGTGACGGTGAATGGCCTCGACCACGTCATGCGCGGCCAGCGGGCTGCCCGGCGGCCGGTAGGGGAGCAGGGGCACATGACCGACCTTCATCACGAAATACGGTGTGATGGGGGGAAGGAGCTCGGGCCCGGATGCCTGCAGGCTCCGCGCCACGCAATATGTGCTGTGGGTATGCAGGATGCTGCGGGTGCCGGGCTGGTAGGCGCTGGCTGCCTCATAGATCGCGCGATGAAGGGTCAGGGTCTTGCTCGGGCGGGCCCCTCCCCGCACTTGCCCCTCGCTGTCCACGCGTGCCAGCGCCGCGGGGTCGAGACGGCCGAGGCAGGCATCGGTGGGCGTGATCAGAAAGCCATCATCGAGGCGAACGCTGATGTTGCCGGCGGTCGCATGGACGTAGCCCCGCTCGAACAGACTGAGGCCGATGCGGCAGATCGCTTCGCGGGCTTGGGATTCGGTCATGGGTACGGTCAGGCGGGAGCGAGGGGGGTATCCGGCGAGCCGGCGTCTTGGCAACGCGTCAGCGCCTTCGAGAAGAAATCTTCGGTGCCGAAATTACCCGACTTGAGGGCCAGCCAGAGAGACCGGCCTTCGACCCGGGTCCAGGGGACGGCGGGGTCGATGGTGCCACCGATGCGCAACTGGCTCACCCCCAGGGCCTGGGTCACCGCGCCCGAGGTCTCGCCGCCAGCCACGACCAGTCGGGTCACGCCCGCGTCCACCAGCGCCGCGGCGATGCGGGCCAGGCATTGCTCGATGCGCGCGCCGGCATCCGGCCCGAGCAGCGCCTGGCTCGCGCGAACCTCCTCCGGGCTGGAGGTGGCATGCACCAGGACGGGTGCGCCACCTTGTCCCTCAACCCAGGCCAGCATCTCGGGCAAGGGGTCGAGGCCTGCAGCGAGCCCGGCAGGGTCCAGTCGCCAGGCCGGCCTGCCGGTGGCGCGCCAGTGCGCCACCTGGGCGTTCGTGGCCAGCGAGCAGGAGCCCGAGACGATGGCCGCGCGCCCACCGGCCGGTGGCAGGGGCGCGGCGTCGATCCGCGGCTGACACCAGCCGCGTGCGGCATAGGCGGCAGGCAGGGCCAGCGCCAGGCCAGAGCCGGCCGTCACCAGCGCATGGTCGGCGCAGGCGGCCGCCAGATGATCCAGCGCGGAGGCGTCGACCGCATCGACCACCGCCAGCCGATGGCCCTGAGACGCCAGACGCTCGAAGTGGGCGGCGAGCGCCGCGGCGCCCTGGCGGACGACTGCGTGCGGCGCCAGGCCGACGCGGCCTCGGCACTGCGCCTGCAGCACGCGAACCAGGTTGGCGTCGGTCATGGGGGTGAGCGGGTGATGGCGCATGCCAGATTCACTGAGCAACTGCTCCCCGACAAAAAGATGCCCCTGGAACACCGTGCGTCCGTTCTCCGGCAAGGCCGGACACGCCACCGCGAACGAAGCGTCGAGGGCGTCGAGCAGGGCCTCGGCGACGGGGCCGATGTTGCCCCGTGGGGTGGAGTCGAAGGTGGAGCAGTACTTGAAATAGATCTGCCGAGGCGTGCCCTTCTGCAGCCAGCGCAGCGCCGCCAGGCTGTCGTCGATGGCCTGCTGCACGGGCGCCGTTCGGCTCTTGAGCGCCACCACGACCGCGTCGGCCTCAGGCGGCTGCGCCGCGTCCAGGTCCATGCACACCACGGCTTGCAGGCCCTGCCGGACCAGCATGCTGGCGACATCCGTGGCGCCGGTGAAGTCGTCGGCGATGACACCCAGGATCATGGCGTGTCAGTAGCGGAGGGCGCCGTGGCGCCCGGCAGCCTGCTCGAATGCGCGCATCACCAGGCTGCTGGCCACGTTGGCGAAGTAGCGGGCGCCCCAGCCAGCGTAGCGCCGGCGGGCCTCCTCGTCGAGGGTGAGGACGCCAGGGCATTTGCCGGCATCGGCAACCGCCCGCACGGCCCGCTCGATGGCGCGCTGCACCGGCGGCTCCTGCCAGCGATTTTCGTGGCCCATGGTGTGCGACAGGTCATTGGGCCCGATGAACACCGCATCCACGCCTTCCACCGCAGCGATCTCGTGCGCGCACGCGACTGCCTCGGGGGTCTCGATCATGGCGATGAGCGCCAGCGATTCATTGCTGCGATCCGTATGTCCCGGACCGCCGAAAGCGCCATAACCGGCGGCACGGGTGCTGAACGCGCTGCCGCGCCAGCCGCGGGCGCCGGGCTGGCCCGCGGGGCGCGGGTAGCGAATGCGTTCGGCCAGGCGTTGCGCCTGCTCCGGCGAGTTGACCATCGGCACCTTGACGCCGCTGGCGCCGGCGTCAAGGCAGCGAGGGATGTCCGCCTCGAAGCAACGCACGATCGGCGCGATGCCGCTGGCGCGGGCGGCGCGCAGCATGTGCTCGGTGGTCTCGAATCCGGCCGGGCCGTGCTCGTTGTCGATCACCACGAAGTCGAAGCCGGCGAAGGCGGCCATTTCCACCAGCGCAGGCAGCGGCAATCCGCAAAACAGGCCGTGCAGGCTGGCGGGTGAACGCAGCGCCGGACCGAGCCGCGTGTCCAGCGGCAGCCCGGGCGCGGGAGGAGGTCCGAGGGGAGAAGTTGATGGCTCCATGCCTTCAGGTCCTTTCAGCGCTGCGAGCGGTCGACGAAATGCTTGGGGGCCATGCAGTGGTTGGCGTCGATCGACCACCCCGCCGCGGCGGCGCCCGCCACCACCTCGGGATCCCACTCCACGTTCTTCTTCTCGTCGCCGGCCGTGAGGAGGAGCAGGTACGCCTCTTCGTGCGGGTCGCGATTGCGGAAAGCGCGCCAGGTGTCGGCGGGCGCCGAGTAGCTGTCCCAGCTGGTCGGCGTGCCGCGCAGGCGCTGGCTGAACAAACCATCGTCGGCACGCAGCTCGATGTCGACCCCGCCACGCTTGGCGATGATCACCTGCTTGCGATCCAGCCGGTGCCAGTCCACCTGGCCGCCCGGCGGAATGCGCAGCCACTCGATCGAAAAGCCGTGGGCATTGGCCACCGGCGGGATGACCGAGCGGCTCTGGCACATGCCGAGGCCGACCACGGGAGCCATGGTCGCGCCGTGTCCGGGCAGGACGCTGTCCAGGAGGGCATCGGCCGACCACTTCAGGTCGGCGAAACGCACGACCCGGCGGCTCATCGCCTCGGGCGACCAGTCCTCCAGGTCCGCGATCTCCTCGGGCGTCATCGGCTGGAGCAGGCGTGTGCCCGGGGGCACCACCTCGCCGCGCCGGGTGTCGATCATGCGGTAGTCCTCGGTCAGAAAGACCCCGGCCTGCTGCGCCGCCTCCACGGTCGAGGGTCCCCAGAGAATGCCGCCGGTGTCGTCACGGCCCAGGCCCGAGAAGAGGAAGCCGTCGTCCACGCCGACATTGCGGAAGGACCGGTAGATCCAGGTGGGGACCGAGGCGATGTCGCCCTCGCTGAAGATCGTGTGCTTCTCCTCGGGGTTGAAGCCCCACATCAGCCGCCAGTCGCCCCGAAAGCACATGAACACCTCGCAGGTGAAGTGCATGTGGGGCGGATTGGTCTTGCCGTGGGGCATGGACACGCCACCGACCTGGAAGCCATGGGGTTCGCGAAGGCTGACCGGCTGGTCGGGGTTTTGCGAGACCCCGGGGCCGATGAGCGCGTAGTTGTACTTGGGAGAGCACTCCTCGATCGCGTAATCGATGAACGCCTCCGTGGTGTAGCGGAGGCTGTCGAAAGGGATGAAGCGGGCGCGCAGTTGCTCTTTGTTCATGGGGAGGAAAGTTCAGGGAATGTCGGCTCTGAGGAATCGGTCGAGGGCGGCCGCCGACTCCGCGGGCCGCTCCAGCGGGAGGTAATGCCCTGCGCCGGGCAGGCTGATGAAGGACGCGTCCAGACGGTGCTCCAGGGCCAGCGCCTGTGTGGCAGGGCCGCACCAGGGATCGAGTTCGCCGCACAGAAGCAGCAGGGGTCCGCCCCAGCGGACCAGCGCTTCGCGTCCGTCCGGTCGGGCGGCGTTCAGGCGGGACTGCGCGAGGAAAGCAGGCTCGGGCGTCGCCTCGGCCATCATCTCCAGAGTTCGCGTCAGCTCCGCCGTCAGGCCGGCAGAGGGGACAGCCTGGGCCGCCATGTCGCGAACGACAGCGGCCGGGCCCTGCGCGCGCCACTGCGCCATTTGGGACTCGACACGGTCCCGATGGGCAGGGCCGCCGCCGAGCGCGCTGGCTGCCATGAGGCACAGCCGGCGCACCCGCTGCGGCGCCAGGCGCAGCAGCGCCAGCGACAGGACGCCCCCCAGGGAGAAACCGACCAGGTCGAATTGCTCAGGCAACTGCGGCAGCCGGCGCCGCCACCAGGTCTCGGCCTCATCGAGGTCATCGAGATCTGGCATCACCACATCCTCGGCACCGATTCCGTCGGCCGACCAGTGGGCAACCATCGGCGCGAAAAGGCGTCGGTCACACAAGGTGCCCGGCAGGAGCAGCCGCAGGGGCGTGCGCGAAGCCATGTCAGAAGCGCACGCGCTCGCCGGTGGTGGCGTCGAACCAGTACAGGCGTTCGGCGGGGAAGCGCACCGGCACCCGAACCCCGCGCTCGAGCCGCAGGTCCTTGGGCGCCTTGACGGAGACCACCCGGTCGTCCAGCTTCAGGTTGACCATGGTGCAGTCTCCCAGCAGCTCGAAGGTGAATACTTCGGCCATGAAACTGCCCGGACCCTCTTCGCCGACCTGCATGTCCTCTGCACGGGCGCCCAGGGTCCAGGCGCCGTCACCGGGACTGCGCAGGGTGATGGCCGGTCCGCCGGCCCAGCGGACGGTGGCCCCCTGCGCCTGCACCGGCAGGAGGTTCATGGCCGGAGAGCCGATGAAGCCGGCGACAAAGGCATTGGCCGGATCGTTGTAGATGTCCTCCGGACGGCCCAATTGCTGGATGACGCCATCGTGCATCACCGCCACCCGGTGGGCCAGCGTCATGGCTTCGACCTGGTCGTGCGTCACATACACCGTCGTCACGCCGAGCTCCTCGCTCAGGTTCTTGATCTCGGCGCGCGCCGTCACCCGGAGCTTGGCGTCGAGGTTGGAGAGCGGCTCGTCCATCAGGAACACGCGCGGATTGCGCACCACGGCCCTTGCCAGGGCGACGCGCTGGCGCTGGCCACCCGAGAGCTCGCGCGGCATGCGATGCAGGAAGGGCTTGAGGTGCACCCGGTCGGCGGCCCGTTCCACCAGGGTCCGGCGCTCCTCCATCGGCGTCCCCCTCAGCTTGAGGGGATAGCCGATGTTGTCGAACACGGACATGTGCGGGTAAAGGCCGTAGTTCTGGAACACCATGGCCACATCGCGGCCGCGCGTTGGCAGGTCGTTGATCCGCTCGCCGTCAAAGACGATGTCGCCGTCTGAGGGCTCTTCGAGCCCGGCGATCATGCGCATGGTCGTCGTCTTGCCGCAGCCCGAAGGCCCCAGCAGCACGAGAAATTCGCGGTCGGCGATTTGAAGGTTGAGATCCTTGACGACATGCGTGCTGCCGAAGCGCTTGTCCAGGTGCCGTAGGTCGATGACAGTCATGAAAATCTTGGATGGGGAGAGAGAGGTCAGCGCACCGAACCGGCGGTCAGACTGCCCACGAAATGCTTCTGCACCAGAAGGGAAATGAGGAACATGGGTAGCGTGATCAGCAAACCGCCGGCCGCCATCAGCTCCCACAGGTCGCCGCGCTCGGTGCGGAACCCGATCAGGCCGATCGGCAGGGTCAACGCGTTCTGCTTACCCAGGATCAAGGCGAACAGGAACTCGTTCCAGGTCAGCGTGAAGCTGAACACGGCGGCGGTGACGATGCCGGGCCAGGCGGCAGGGACTACGATTTCTGCCAGAACCCGCCAGCGCGGCGCGCCGTCGACCATGGCAGATTCCTCGATTTCCAGGGGCACGGCATCAAGGAAGCCCTTGATCATCCAGACGGCATAGGGCAGCACGATGGACAGGTTGACGAGCACCAGGGCAGTGCGCGTGTCCAGCAGGCCATAGGCCTTGAACATCAGGAAATAGGGAAGCACGACCACCGCCGCCGGGATGAACTGCGAGGCGATCACCAGCAGGAAGAGGAACTTCTTGAGGGGAAATTCGAAGCGGGAGAAGGCATAGGCGGCCGTCGTCGCCATGGGAATGGCAAGCAGCACCGTCCCACCTGCGACCAGAAGGCTGTTGACGATCTTGCCTCCCAGGTTCCAGGGATGGGCGAAGACGGTCGCCAGGTTTTCCAGGGTCGGCTGAAAGACCAGCGCCGACTCCAGCGTATAGACGTCACGAGGCAGCTTGAAGGCGGTCAGCAGGATCCACAGGATCGGAAGGACGATCACGCCCACCAGAAGCATCACTGCAGCCCCATGGAGAATCTGGCCGCTCCAGCGGCGCGCGAAGGCCACGCCTGGAGCAGGCGTGCGCAAGGTCACCGCATTCATTTCTTGAGCACCAGTCGCAGGTAGAACATCGCGACACAGAGGAGCGTCGCCGTGAGCAGGTAGGCGGCAGCCGCGGCATAGCCCATGTCGTAGTAGCCGAACGCGGTGTTGTAGACGTAGTAGGCCAGTGTCTGGGTCGAGGTGCCCGGTCCGCCGTTGGTCAGGGTGAAGATGCTGTCGAAGGCCTTCAACGCGAACACTGTCTTCAGAATCGCGACGATTCCGAGAACCGGCAGCAGCTGCGGCAGTGTCACGTCGCGGAACACCCGAACCGGACCGGCACCATCCACCCGGGCCGCCTCCTCTGTTTCAGGCGGAACGGCAGCCAGGCCGCCGAGCACCACGAGGGTCATGTACGGCGCCCAATGCCAGACATCCGCAGCGATCACTGCCGCCATCGCCAGCGTGGTATCGGCCAGCCAGACACGCCCCTGCAGTGCGGGAATGAGCAGACCGAACAGGTGTTGCCCAATCCCGTACTCCGCGTTGAAGAAGAATCGGAAGGAGATGCCGATCACCGCGGGGCTCATCACGAAGGGCAGGATCAACAGGACCCGCGCCAGCGAGGTGAGACGACCCTGGCGCTTGAGCAGCAGGGCCGCCCCCAGGGCCAGCAGCAATGTCACCGCGACATCCCATGCCACGAAGACCAAAGTGACCCAGACTGACTCCAGGAATTCCGGGTCATCGGTCAGCAGGGCGATGTAATTGCCCAGGCCCAACCAGTCACCCGGCGTATCGCTGCTGGCGAGCTTCCAGTCACGCAGGCTGAGGACGAAGGAGTACCCCAGGGGGAACACCGCCATGGCCAGGACGAAGACCAGGGCTGGCGACAGGAGCCAGACCCAGGCCGGGATGCGCAAGCGACCCATCATGCCCCCGCGATCAGGCCCGTAGCATGCGACGGGCGCGCTGCGCGGCGCCGTCCAGGGCCGACTTCACGTCACCCTTGCCGGCGGCCAGGTCATTGATCGTGGCTTCGAGCAGGTCAGAAATCTGCGGCCACTGCGGGAACAGCGGCACGCCGCGAGCCGCCTTGAGCGACTGGGCTGCGGCGACATGCATGCCGCCAAAGCGCAGGTTCACATCACCGTTGATCAGGTTGGAGGTCTGGACGGCCACCACCTCGTTCTTGCTGCGATCGAGCAGCAGGTCCCGCTCAATCTCGGGCTGAGTGAGCCAGGCGAGGAATTCCATCGCCGCGTCCTTCCGGCCGCTGTTGCGGTTCAGGCCATAGAACCAGGTGTTGGTGTAGGTGGTGCCGGCTTTGCCCGGCACGGTGGGCAGCGGCGCGAATCCCACCTGCTCCGGCTTGAGGGTGGAGGTCTTGGGGTCGGTCAGGTTGGCAAAACGCCACCACCACACCGGCACCATCGCGCTCTTGCCCTGCGCCATCGAATTGACTGCGTCGTTCTCATTGAACGAGGCACTGGCAGCAGGCGCAGCCTTGTGCTTGAGGAGGACGTCGATGTACTCCTGGGTGGCGCGCACGGCCTGCGGCGAGTTGAAAGCCGGCTGGCCCTTGGCGTCGACCAGGTCGCCACCGTGGCCCCAGAGGTAGTTCATCCAGATCATCAGGTTCTGGCCGCCGCCCTTGCCGTAGTACATCGCGGTGCCCGCGAGGTCGGTCTTGGATTGGATGGTCTTGCTGGCCGCCACCATGTCGTCCCAGGTCTCGGGAGCCTTCAGGCCCAGACGGGCGAAGATGTCCTTGCGGTAGAACATCAGCTGCACATGGCCTCGCAGCGGCAGGCCGATGTAGTTGGGCCCATTGCCCAGGCCGTCCCGAGCGGCGCGCAGATGGGCCAGTGGGTAGCGCGCCGGCATGTCGATCTTCTTGTCGGCGAGTCGGGCGTTCAGCGGCTCGAACAGGCTGTAGAGGCTGGGGCCCCAGATGTCCATGGCGCTGAGGACATCGTATTGATCGGTCTTGGCGACGAGTTCGGCGGTTAGCTTCTCTCGGGTGCTGGCGAAGGGCACGTACTGGTACTTGACCTTGATGCCGGTGAGCGCCTCGAATTCGGACAACCGGGCCTCATGGGCGCTGAACTGCGGCGCCACCACGCTCAGCACGTTCACCGTCTGGCCCGCGTAGGGCTTGCCCGGCTTGATCACAGCGCTTTGCGCCTGGGCAGCGCCGGCACCATAGGCACCGAGTGCCGAGGCACCCGCCCATTGAATCCATTCGCGTCGTTGCATCATGGTTTGTCTCCTTTTGTTGGCGAGGGAAATAAGGGGGTCGACGGGAAGGCTCACGCCGGCCCGAGGCGTGCCGAGCCGCGCTGCTGCAGGCGGCCGGTCAGAACCACGGCTTTTCCGCGGGGCTTTCGCGCCTTGTCGGCGCCTTGGGAGCCGAGCTGGACGCTCAGAAGCCGCATCACGGAATCGATCATTTCTGGCAGGGGCTGGGCATATGTCGTGAGTTGGTAGGCCGCCCAGGCGGCCTGGGGAACATCGTCGAAGCCCACGACTGAGACCTGCTCGGGCACCTTGATTCCGAGTTCGTGGCGCAAGGTGTCGATCGCGGCCAGGGCCATCTGGTCGTCGGCCGCGACGATCGCATCAGGGCATTCAGCGGCGGGCTTGCGGGCGCCGTCCTCGCGCATGAACCAGGTTCGCACGACGATTTGCGCCCGCTCGGCGCTGTAATCGCCCTCCCCATAGGCAAACAGGCGGCGGCGCGCCACGGACAACGCCTCTCGACAACCCTGCTCGCGCGCCTGGTTGGTCGAAGCATCCTGGCTGCCCGCCAGATAGGCGATCCGGCGATGGCCAGCCGCCAGGAGCAGATTGGTGAGCTGTCTCGCCCCCTCGCTCTGATCGGTCTGAACCGAGTGGAACCCCCGGTCCTGGGTATCAGCCACCCGGTTGAACAGGACGACCGGAATGCCCGCCTGGGCACAGGCGTTGGCCAGCTCCGAGTTGAGGGTCGTCGCCGCCAGCACGATGCCGTCGACCCGGTACTGCAACAGCTGCGCCACGAGGTCGGCCTGACGGCGCCCGTCGGCCAAGAACAGCATCAGCTGCATGCCCTCGGCCTGCAGGCGCTCGGTGAGCAATTGCAGGAAGCGCGGGTAGAACAGGTTGTCCAGGTGCGCGAGAACCACGCCGATGATCCGGGTGCGCCCAGTGATCAGCGTGCGCGCGTGCAGGTTGGGCCGATATCCCAGCTCCGCGGCCACTTTGAGGACACGTTCGCGCGTCTCCGGCGCGATGCTGGCGCCCGGCGTGAAGCAGCGACTCACCGCCGATTGCGAGACGCCCGCAGCGGCCGCCACATCATGAGAAGTGACATGCGCCGGCCGGCCGTCTGTGCGGCGCGCGGACTCAAAGATGGGTGCTGTGGGCATTTGAATTGGTTTGCATACGTAGTCTGCATACGTATGCATTGAACGTAATGTAACGCTGATCGCAGCCCAGTCGACCTAGAAGAAACCCGAGGGCAGGCCGATCGGCCCCGGCGACTGGCGCCGGTATTTCACCCCTGCAGGGTCAAGCGCCGTGGCACTTCTTGAATTTCTTGCCGGAGCCGCAGGGGCAGGGGTCGTTGCGTCCGGGCTCGGGCGCCTTGCGCACCGCGACGACGCGCGGACCCATGCTTTTCCAGAGCTTGCGCAGTTCGTAGACGCCCCAGAGCGCGGAGCCGTACTGGTCGATGCGGCGCTGGCTCACGCTGGGCGGGCCGTCCTCGCTGTGCATGGACAGCACCGGGGTGTCGGTGTCGGGGCGGGTCAGGTCCTCGATGTCGGCGATGGCGTCGTCCAGCATCTCGGAGGCCTCGCGGTCCCGCGGCGGCGCCCAGTCGTCGGCGAAGACCTGCACCGCGTGCAGGAAGCCATGGGCCCAGGTCTCGGCGAAGGAGGGCAGGTCGGCCAGCGCGGTGTCGCCACGCTCGGCTTCGGGCAGCGAGAGCAGGCCGCCGCGCACGTCGATGGCGGCGGGCTGGTAGGCGCGCTCGTCGTCCAGCATCTCGACGTCGGCGTCCAGGGCAGTGGCCACTTCCTGCCAGCGCTGCTTCCAGCGCAGGACGAACTCCATGTTGGCCATCGGCTTGAAGGAGGACCCCAGGAGGGGCGGCCAGTATTCCTCGGGCGGCACCTCGCGCCGGGTGCAGACCAGGGCGGCGAGGAAGCCCTCGCAGAACTCCCAGTCGGGCGTCTCGGGCTCGGTCTCGCGCAGCTGGTCGAGCGCCAGGTCCTGGGCGTCGAAGTCGTCGGGGCCCAGGGGCTTGAGGTCGGAGGTAGTGACGGGAGCGGAATCAGGCTGGCTCATGGAGGTCTTCGGGTTGGAGCGCGGGCCGGGCCTGGACGGACCAGGGCGCGAGGCGCTTTTTCATGGACAGGACCGCGCGGTCCTTGGAAAGCAGGAGGGCCTGGCGGGACACCGCCAGGTCGATGAACTTCTGGTCGTCCGGGTCGCTGCAGGTCAGGGGCGCCTTGGCGGGTGCGTCGACGAGGGTGGCGTGGCGGTCGAAGGCGTCCAGCACCGCCTGCGGCGCGAGTTCGTAGAAGGCCAGGCGCGGCGCGATCTGCGGATAGCCGAGCACCCGCGCGAGCTCCTCGCGCATCGCCGCCGTCGCCCACCAGCGCAGGCGGCCGGACTCGAGCGCGGCGCGCAGCGGCTTGGCGGCCTCGTCGGCGAAGACGAAGGCGTCGAGCACGATGTTGGTGTCGAGGACGGCGTTCATGCGGGCAGGTTCAGCGGTCGGCCGGCGGGGTGTCTGCGGACTGGGTGGCGGCGGACTGGGCGGAATCGCCTTCCCGCACGCGGGCCGAGCCGGCCACCATGTCGAAGCGGAACAGGCGGCATTCCAGCGGGCCGTTCCACATCGGGACCCGGCGCGATTCCTTCAGACGCATGCGGGAGGGCAGCTTGAGGTCGGGGGTGAGGACCCAGGCAGTCCAGCCGGCGTAGTGCTTCTTCCAGTGGCCGGCGAGGCGCACGAAGAAGTCGCCGGCGGCGTCCTGGCCGGATTCGTCGCGTGCGGTCTCGCGGCCGCCGCGCTCACCCCGATCGCCACGCGCGCCCCGTCCGGGCCCGGCCACACCAGCGGCCTCGATCCGCTCGCCATAGGGCGGGTTCACCAGCATCACCGCCGGCGCCGCGCAGGGCGGCATGCGCTGCAACGCGTCGCCGCCGCGCAGTTGCAGGGCGCGGGCGACGCCGGCGCGTTCGGCATTGCGCTGGGCGAAGTCGACCATGCGGAAAGCCACGTCGGAGCCGAAGATCGGCACCTGGGGCTCACGTCGCAGCGCCTGCGCCTCGCCCTTGAGCGAAGCCCACACATGCGCCTGGTACGGCAGCAGCTTCTCGAAGCCGAAGCGGCGCTGCAGGCCCGGGGCGATGCCGCAGGCCACCTGGGCGGCCTCGATGGCGATGGTGCCGCTGCCGCAGCAGGGGTCGTACAGGGGCATGCTCGCGTCCCAGCCGCTGGCGGCGATCATGGCCGCGGCCAGCGTCTCCTTGAGCGGCGCCTCGCCCTTGTCCTCGCGCCAGCCGCGCTTGAACAGCGGCTCGCCCGAGGTGTCGATGTAGAGCGTGCAGTGGGTGGAGGTGAGGTGCACGTACAGGCGCGCATCGGGCCAGCGGGTCTCGACGCTGGGCCGCTCGCCGGACTTGGCGCGGAAGCGGTCGACCACCGCGTCCTTCACCTTGAGCGCGGCGAAATTCAGGCTCTTGAGCGGGCTGTGCTGCGCGGTGATTTCCACCTTGAAGGTCTGGCGCGACGTGAACCAGATCTCCCAGGCCACGGCGGAGGCTGCCTCGTACAGGTCGGCCTCGCTGCGGTACGGCGTGTGCGAGAGCTGCACCAGCACCCGCTGCGCCAGGCGGCTGTGGAGGTTGAGGCGCAGGGCCTCGCGCCAGGGCGCGGTGGCCACCACGCCGCCGCGGCCGACCAGCAGGTCATCGCCCGCGAGGCCGGTGAGGCGGTGCACCTCGTCGGCCAGCAGGTCCTCGACGCCGGCGGCGCAAGGCAGGAAAAGCTGGAGGTCGTTCATCAGGTCGGAAGGATAAGGGCTGGCGCCAGTGGCGGCGAGACGGGGGAAGTGGAAGCGGACCCGCCGGAGCGGCCGCACGGGTCAGGGCCGGGGGTCAGAGGGCCTTGCGCAGGTTGGCCGGGGCGATGCGCAGGGCCTCGCGGTACTTGGCGACGGTGCGGCGGGCGCACTCGATGCCCTGCTCCTTGAGCATGTCGGAGATCTGGCTGTCCGACAACGGCTTGTTGGGGCTTTCCGCCGCCACCAGCTGCCGGATCAGGGCCCGCACCGCGGTGCTGGAGGCGTTGCCGCCGGTCTCGGTGCCCAGGGCCGAGCCGAAGAAGTACTTCAGCTCGAAGGTGCCGAAGGGCGTGGACATGTACTTGGCGGTGGTCACCCGCGAGATGGTGGACTCGTGCAGGCCGAGTTCGTCGGCGATCTCGCGCAGCACCAGCGGCCGCATGGCCAGCTCGCCGTGGGTGAAGAAGTTCTTCTGCCGCTCGACGATGGCGTTGGAGACGCGCAGGATGGTGTCGAAGCGCTGCTGGATGTTCTTGATGAACCAGCGCGCCTCCTGCAGCCGCTGCTGCAGGGCCTGGTGGCCGTCGCCCTTGTGGCCCTTGAGCGCGCCGGCGTAGATGTCATGCACCCGCAGGCGCGGCATCACGTCGGGATTGAGCTGCACCCGCAGGCGGGCCTGGCCATTGCGCATCGCGCGGGTGACGATCACGTCGGGCACCACCACGTTGCGCTCGACGTCGACGAAGCGCCGGCCCGGCTTGGGCTCGAGCCGGCCGATCAGGCCGATGGCGGCCTTCACCTGTGCCTCGGTCTCGCCGGTGGCGGCGACCAGGCGCTTGACGTCGCGCTTGGCCAGGAGCTCCATCGGCTGGCGCACGATGGCCAGGGCCGCGAGGCACAGCGCCTCCTCGTCGGCATCACCCGCCTCGGCCAGGGCCTTGAGCTGCAGCGACAGGCACTCGGCCAGGTTGCGCGCGCCCACGCCCACCGGCTCCAGGTGGTGCAGGAGGCGCAGGGCCACGGTGAAGTGGTGGACCATCTCCTCCTGCTGCTCGAAGTCGCCCGGGGCCAAAGACTCCGCCAGTTCCTCCAGCGTGTCCTCCAGGTAGCCGTCCTCATTGAGCGATTCGATCAGGAAGCGCAGCGCCGCCGCGTCCTCGCGCGCCAGGCGCAGGCCCAGGGCCTGGCGATGGAGGTGGTCCTGCAGGGACTCCTGGCCGCGGGCGAGGTCGGTGGCGTCGACGTCGTCGTCCTCGGCGCTGCCGGACTTGCGCGCGGGCGCGTCGCCGCCCCACTCGCCGTCATCGGGCACGACCTCGGTGCTGCCATCGCCTTCCCAGTCGCTCGGGCCGGACTCGGGGGCGGCATCGCCCTCGGAGGAAGAAGAGGAGGTCGCGGCACTCGCGGCGCCCTCGGAAAAACTGTCGCCGGCTTCGGCCAGGGTCTCGGCGCCCAGGCCGTACTCCTCGCCGGCCTCCACCACCTCGGCGGCCGGCTGGTCGGCGGCGGCGACCCCGAACTCCTCGCGCGGGGCCTGGTCCTCGGCCATCTCGAGGAAGGGGTTGTCGCCCAGCATCTGCTCCACTTCCTGGGCAAGCTCCAGGGTGGACAGCTGCAGGAGGCGGATCGACTGCTGCAGCTGGGGCGTGAGCGCCAGGTGCTGGGAGACGCGAAGGGAAAGGCCCTGCTTCACCCGCGCCCCTACATGCGGAAATGCTCGCCGAGGTAGACCCGGCGGACGTCCGCGTTGTTGACGATCTGGTCGGGCGTGCCTTCGGCGAGCACGTGGCCGTCGCTGATGATGTACGCGTGGTCGCAGATGCCCAGCGTCTCGCGCACGTTGTGGTCGGTGATCAGGACGCCGATGCCGCGCGACTTGAGGAAGCTGATGATCCGCTGGATCTCGATCACCGCGATCGGGTCGATGCCGGCGAAGGGCTCGTCCAGCAGGATGAAGCGCGGGTTGGTGGCCAGCGCGCGGGCGATTTCGACCCGGCGGCGTTCACCGCCAGACAGGGCCACTGCCGGCGAGGCCCGCAGGTGCTCGACCCGCAGGTCCTCCAGCAGCGAGGTAAGCCGCTGCTCGATGGCCGCCGGCTTGAGCGGCTTGCCGGCCTCGTCCCGCTGCAGCTCGAGGACGGCGCGCACGTTGTCCTCGACGTTGAGCTTGCGGAAGATGGACGCTTCCTGCGGCAGGTAGGACAGGCCCAGCTGCGAGCGACGGTGCATCGGCATGCGCTCGACCGGCTGCCCGTCGATGCTGATCTGCCCGGCGTCGGCGCGCACCAGGCCCACGATCATGTAGAAGGAGGTGGTTTTGCCCGCGCCGTTGGGACCCAGCAGGCCCACGACCTCGCCGCGGGACACGCCCAGGGACACGTCCTTCACCACCTTGCGGCTGCCGTAGCTCTTGGCGAGGTGACGCGCCTCCAGGCGGCTGCCGGCGGCGGCCGGCACCTGGTCGGACAGGGTGTCGGCCAGGGCGGCCTCGCTCACTTGCGCTCCCCGGCCAGGCTGGGGCTGCTTCGCAGCGGGGCGACCGTCGCAGACCCGGGGACCGGTGCAGCCGCCGAGGCGGCGCCGCGCGGCGCGAGCACCGCACGGACACGGCCACCCGGGTTGCCGGCGGCGGCCTGGCGCTGGCCAAGCGGCGCGCCGTTGACGGTGAACACGTCGGTGGTGTTCTCGTAGGTGATCAGGCTGCCCTGGGTCTCGTCGGCCAGGGTGGCGCCGCGGTAGCGGCGCATCTCGGCGCGGCCGATGAACTTCACCCGGTCGGCCTTGCCGTCGTATTCGATGGTGTCGCCCTCGCCCTCGAGGTACTCGTCGGCGCCCTCGCGCTTCTGGCGCCAGAAGGCGCGCTTGCCCGGTTCGGCGGTGACGGTGCCGAACTGGAAGCCTTCGGCGTCCTGCCGCACTTCGAGGCGCGCGCCGCGAATGACGATGGTGCCCTTGGTGGCGACCACCTTGCCGGTGAACACGCTGGTCTGCTTGAGGTCGTCGTGCCGCAGGTTGTCGGCTTCGACGTTCATCGGCTTGTCGCGGTCGGCCTTCTCGGCCCGGGCCAGGGGTGTCATCACCAGGGCGCTGGCGGCAAGCAGGTACGTCAGGAGGCGCAGGGTCATGTCGGGCTTAGGAGGGCATGAATCTTGCTGTTTTCAAGATCCTTCCGCATTGTAGCCACCCGACAGCGGTGTACGGCGCCCGAGGCACAGGAGCCCGGCCCGGACAGGCCAGTGGGCGCTGCGCGTGGTGCCGACGCTGAACGCGCGACGCCGCTCAGGCGCCCTGGCGCAGTCGGGCCACCAGGCTCTCGACCACCTGCACCGCGCGCGCCATGTCGCCGGCCATCTGGCCGTCGGTGTAGAAGCGCCCGGCCACGCCCAGGGCGGGCACGCCCTCCACCTCGTAGGCCTCCTGCAGCAGCAGCGCGCGCCGGACCCTGGTGGTGATGCCGAAAGACTGATAGGCCGCCTGCGCCTTGGCGCGGTCCACGCCCTGGGCCTGGAGCCAGGCGAGGATCGCTTCCTCGTTCTGCAGCGGCTGGCGATGCTGGTGGAGGGTCTGGAACACCTTGCCGTGCAGGTCCAGGCGCCCCAGCGCCTCCAGCGTGTAGAACAGGCGCTGCTGCGGCTCGAAGTCGGGGCGGAAGGCCACCGGCACCCGGCGCAGCACCACGTCCTTGGGCAGCCGCTTCGACCAGGACTCGAGCAGCGGCTCGAAGGCGTTGCAGTGCGGGCAGGAGTACCAGAAGAACTCCACCACCTCGATGCGGCCGGCCGGCGCGTCGACCGGCGCGGGCTTGGCCAGCGGACGGAAGTCCTGGCCGGCCTGGAAGCTGCGCTGGGCGTGCAGGGGGCCGGCGAGGGCCAGGCCGCCGGCCGCCAGCAGGCCGGCTTGGAAAGTGCGTCGTTGCATGGGGGACTCCGGGCGGCGGGGAGGGGATTCAGCGCTGCACGCGCACCACGGCGGCGTCGATGCTGGCGCCGTCCAGCTTGGCCTTGCTGCGGTCGGCGTCTTCCTTGCGGTCGAAAGGGCCGATGCGCACGCGGAACACGGCACGGCCGTTCTGCTCGCGCTCGCTCACCTTGGCCTCCAGGCCCATGAGCGAGAGCTTGGCGCGCTGGGCCTCGGCCTCGGGCGCGCTGCGGAAGGCGCCGGCCTGCACGAAGTACTGGAAGGGGTCGGCGGCCGCCGGCGCGGTGGCACCCGAGGCGCGGCGCGCGGCCAGGTCACCCAGCGGGTCGGCGCCGGCACGCGGCGCGGCGCCGG
>JACCDH010985600.1_pt1 | contig 27647 bp, 25 predicted proteins | sample 7442481 | NCBI WGS metagenome assembly JACCDH01 (sample SAMN15323433, study PRJNA562643) | freshwater metagenome | isolation source: river surface water | place: USA:Blue River Watershed | collected 2017-08-15 | reverse complement strand
TTTTTTAGGCAACCAATAAACTTTCAAATTTGTAGTTATTAGAAATAAGCTATCATGAAAAACTTACTTCTCACACTTCTTTGTATAGTTGGGATCAATTATACAACTAAAGCCCAACAGCGAATTGGTATTGATGTTTCATCGCGCCTAACAGATATTCACCTAACGGCAAATTATCAACGCGTGGTGAAAACTAATTTTTTACTGAATGGTGGACTAACTGTTGGTTCAATGGGTAGAAAATTCATCTTTTTTGATAACGACACAACACTATTAAAAAATGGATATGTGATTCAATCGCCTTATTCTGCTGTCCCAACCACGATCACTGATACCGCTTCATCAAATTTTCAATTGTTTCGGTATGACATGAATGCAACTGGCTTTGGTGCACTTTTAGGTATTGGATTTTTCAAAGAATTCTCTGTAAATCATGGAATTCGATTTTATTTGAATACTAAATTTCATTTTGTGCAATCACGGGTTCATTGTGGCTATTACAATATTCAACAATCGAACTATACCTATTCCGTTTTTCATCAAAACTATTTTGTTGGTTCGATTAGCCCGGAATTGGTTCACACCATCCGATTGAGCGGAAGAACAACTTTTTATTACGGTGTAAAAGTTCCCTATTATTTTTCTCTCGACAAGGGTAAATTTAGACCAACAACCACCAAAGAGCTACTTTCCGGATTCGAAGCGGATTTGTGTATCGGACTGACCTATGTGATTGGAAAATGTGATTAGAAAATCTTCGCTTGTTACTTTAAACGATATCAACATTACCATAGAATTCTTATTTTCGTTTTCATGATGGTATTGTCATTTGAGCCTATTTCTGAATTACCAAGTTGGTTAGTTGCGACCATTTTTGGCGTTCCATTCATTGGTGGACTTCTTTTTTACGCCTATAAAACAAGACATGCTCGCTCATGGAGAAAGGGTATTTTTCCCAATTCCTTGAAACCTAGTGATGATAATTTTTTGGAAGCTTACTTGGCTTTGGGTGCGAAACTAATTTTGCTTAACTATTCCGAATCTAAAGGCAAGACATCCTATTTAAACAACTATTTCAATCGGTATTTTAAGTTTTCGAATTATAATTTTGGAGATTCATTGCTGTTCTCATTAAAGTATCCAATAAAAATAGAAACAGTCACGGATTGGCTTAAAGAACACTATAAGGATGAACGTTCACGAAGTCAAGTTGTCTATTTTTTAGCAGGATTGGCCCTTGTAACAGGTTCAATTACAAAACGTGAATTGGCTTTTTTAATGGAAATAAATGTGCAACTCGAATTAAAACCCGAACATTTAAAACAAATCCTTGCCATTTATGCTTCCTATAAAGAAACTCATCAAAAAGCAAACAAACCCAATGAGAAGCAAAGTACAAGCGTAAACGATTATGCAATTCTCGGTGTTTCATCAACTGCGACTCCCGAAGAAATTAAAAAAGCATATCGAACGCTTGTAAAAATTCATCACCCGGATCAATTTGCTCAAGATTCAGAGTATCAACAAAAACTCGCAAGTGAAAAATTCATTGAAATTCAAAAAGCGTATGAGCGTCTTTTGAAAAAAGCTTAAACAAAAAAGGAACCCCGAAGGATTCCTTTTCATATCTAGAGAAATTTAATTCTAGTATCTGTAGTGCTCAGCTTTGTATGGTCCTTCAACCGCTACACCGATGTACTCCGCTTGATCTGGACGTAAAGTCTCCAATTCAACACCAATTTTAGCTAAATGTAAACGTGCTACTTTTTCATCTAAGTGTTTTGGAAGCATGTAAACATCATTACCGTAACTAGCGCTGTTTTGCCATAATTCTAATTGAGCCAATGTTTGGTTCGTGAATGAATTTGACATTACGAAAGATGGGTGACCTGTTGCACAACCTAAGTTAACCAAACGACCTTCAGCTAAAACGATAATATCGTTTCCTTTGATTGTATACATATCAACTTGTGGTTTGATTGTATTTTTTGTTGAACCATAGTTAGAGTTCAACCAAGCCATATCGATTTCGTTATCGAAGTGTCCAATGTTACAAACAATTGCTTTGTCTTTCATCGCTTCAAAGTGACGACCAACAACGATGTCTTTGTTTCCAGTTGTAGTAACGATAATGTCACCTAAACCGATAACTGTATCCAATTTTTTCACTTCAAATCCGTCCATTGCCGCTTGTAAAGCACAAATTGGATCAATTTCAGTAACAATAACACGTGCACCAGCACCTTTCAATGATGCAGCTGAACCTTTACCAACGTCTCCGTATCCACAAACGATCGCTACTTTACCAGCCATCATAACGTCAGTTGCACGACGAATTGAATCTACTAAAGACTCTTTACATCCGTACTTGTTATCAAATTTCGATTTTGTAACTGAGTCATTCACGTTAATTGCAGGCATAACCAATGTTCCGTTTTTCACACGCTCATACAAACGGTGAACTCCAGTTGTTGTTTCTTCAGAAAGACCTTTAATGTCTTTTGTTAATTCTGGGTAGCGGTCAAAAACCATATTTGTTAAATCACCTCCATCATCCAAAATCATATTCAATGGCTTTCCACCTTCGAATGCAAATAATGTTTGTTCGATACACCAATCAAACTCTTCCTCGTTCATTCCTTTCCAAGCATAAACTGGAATTCCTGCAGCAGCAATTGCAGCAGCAGCGTGATCTTGAGTTGAGAAAATGTTACATGAAGACCAAGTAACTTCAGCTCCTAAATCAACTAATGTTTCAATCAACACAGCTGTTTGGATTGTCATGTGTAAACAACCAGCGATGCGCGCACCTGCCAATGGTTTTTTACCTGCGAATTCTTCACGTAATGACATTAATCCAGGCATTTCAGCTTCTGCCAATGTAATTTCTTTGCGTCCCCACTCAGCAAGACTAATGTCTTTTACTTTGTACGCTAATTTTTCTGTTGTATTACTCATATTACTTATTGATTCCTATTTTAAAGTGTGCAAATTTACGAAACTACTTTGTTATATAAAAATTTGAATGATTTGAATGATTTGAATGATTTTCAAATAATCGAATTATCAAATTTTTGAATCACAATCGCTTTTCAATCATATCGACTAAACAGTCAATAAATCTCGGATGGTCGTTTGAGCTTGGAACCAATTGCACTTTCTCACCGCCATGCTCTTCAAATATTTCTTGGTATTCTCCGCCAATTTCAATGATGGTCTCAAGGCAATCTGCAACAAATGCTGGACTAAAAACAAGCAATTTCTTCGCTCCTTTTTTACCCCATTCCTCGACTACTTTATCCGAGAATGGAGTTAACCATTTTTTGTCCAAGCGTGACTGAAAACAAACCGTGTACTTATCCTCAGGAATATTTAATTTTTCAGCGATTAAGCGGGTCGTTGCATAACTTGTTGCCTTGTAACAAAATTTATTTTTATCATTCACTTCCAACTCACACGGCTGATCCGTACACAAATCGCTGCCATCATACACTTTATCAACCTGACGTTCTGGTAATCCATGATAAGAGAAAAGCACATGATCATATTCTTCCCAATTAAATGCTTTGGCTCGGTCAACAACTGAATCAATATACCCATCATGATCCCAGAACTGACTCACAATTTTCACTTCAGGAATCACCCACCATTTACGGATAATGTTCATTGCTTTTTCAATCGCGGAACCACTTGAAGCACTTGCGTATTGAGGGAAAAGCGGAATTATAATTAACTGATCGTAATTTGCTTTGCGCATTTTCTCTAATACAACATCCATACTTGGATTTTGGTAGCGCATCGCCATTTCAACCGTTACTTCTGAAGCATCAAAACGATCTTGAACCAATTTCACGACATTTTCGGTATGTGTCATAAGTGGAGAAACACCATTACCAAATTCCCACAATTCTTTATAGATCTTTGCTGATTTAGGCGCTCTGAAAGGAACTATGATTCCATTCACCAATAGTTTTCTCGCCAACCAAGGAATATCAATTACGCGTGGGTCATTCAAAAACTCACTTAAATAACGTCTAACATCGCTAGTACTTGGACTGTCGGGAGTTCCTAATTGGATTAAAAGTACGCCTGTTCTCATATGTTCTTGTTCATTTCAAAAGTGTTGAAGGAATAACATTCACTCACAACAAATGTTTTTAGTTCGAATAAAATAATTTTTGTTGCCACCCTTCAGCTTGATCTTCGCGCAACAAATCCAATTTTAACAAAAACCGAATCGTTCTATCAAATGCCAACGGATATTCGGTTCCATCGTAGGTCCAATCGGTTTCAATTAACCAGTTTTCAACCTGGCCTGAACGCAAATTATAACGCCATGAAATAACCTCAACCGTGTCCTCATCTTTTTTCACCTCAAGTGCTTTTTTGTTGACGATTTCACACATCTGCTTCAATAGATCAGCATTTGATTCCAAGACCTCATCTCTAACGGCTATCACAAAACAAGGCCACGGTGTAACTACTTCATCAATGTAGCGACATTTTCCTTGTTCTGTAAATGGAAAAGTCGTGTATTTTTCCCACAAAAACCCTTGTGCCTCATTGTTTTCAAGAGCCCAAAGTCCTCCGTAAATATCTCCAACAACATTGAATTTTAAATCTTCCGTATTCCAGCCTTCTTGACCAGCTTTAACATACGCCATAAGATGGGAGCCTGAACCTTCTCTAGAGATGGCAAATGTTTGACCTTTTAATTGATCAACTGTTTTAATATCTGATTTAAACGGAACATGAATCCCCCAATGCAAAGGAGTTACCACGTAAACTTGTAAAATTTTAGCCTTTAAGCCTTCAAGAATCGATTTGGTAATTCCTTCAGTTAGTAAAACTGCAATATCAAGACTTCCAGTTTCTAATCCACGGATCATTTGCCCGGTTCCACCACTCATGTCACTCCAATGCAAATCCAATCCAATTTCTTTAAATCTCCCTTCCTCAATGGCCAATTTCCAAGGCAAATTAAAATGCTCTGGAACGCCTCCAATTTTTAATCCTTTCATTCTTTTTCTTCTTTAAACTGCATGTCAAACAGTTTTCGATAATAGCCATCTTGTCCCAAAAGTTCAGAATGACTTCCTATTTCTTTGATTTCTCCTTTGTCTAGGACAACAATTTTATCTGCATTTTGAATTGTCGATAAGCGGTGCGCAATAACGATTGAAGTTCTTCCTTTCGTTAATTCTTCAGTCGCTTTTTGAATCATTTCTTCAGATTCATTATCAACACTGGAAGTTGCTTCATCCAAGATTAATATCTCCGGATTGTAAACACAGGCGCGAATAAACGACAACAATTGGCGTTGTCCAACTGACAAAACACCGCCTCGCTCACCTACTTCATAGTCATAACCACCCGGTAATTTTTGAATGAATTCATCAGCACCAACTATTTTTGCAGCGGCAATTACCTGTTCACGCGAAATTGATTCATCGCCTAAAGTAATGTTGTTATGAATTGTATCTGAAAAAAGAAAAACATCTTGTAAAACAATCGCTATATTTCTTCGTAAACAATTCAATTCTATTTCTCGAATTTCTGTATCACCAATGTGAATATCGCCTTTTTGAAATTCGTAAAAGCGTCCAAGTAAATTTACTATTGTAGATTTCCCTGCCCCCGTTGCACCAACAAAAGCAATTGTTTCTCCTGCTTTGATGTCCAAATTGATATTTTTCAACACCCATTCTTCTTCTTTGTAGGCAAAACTCACATTCGAAAAACGAATTGCTTGGTCAAAATTACAGTTCGTAACAGTTCCCGCATCTTGAATATGTTCGTTTAAATCCATGATTTCGAACACGCGTTCAGCACGCACAGTTCCACGTTGTAAAATATTAAATTTATCAGCTAACTGCCGAATTGGACGGTAAAGCATTTGAATGAACATGACAAACGAAAACGTTTCACCATTCATCAGTTGGATTTCACTTTCCGTTTTTCCCGAAACATGCAATCCACCCCAAACCAATAATAAAGCAAGAGAAAGTGAACTTAACAACTCGACAATTGGAAAGAAAATTGAATTGGCCCAAACAGCATTAATGTGTGCTTGTCGGTGATCTTTATTGATTCCAACAAAATTTTCATATTCCTTTTTCTCGCGGTTAAAAAGCTGAACGATTGCCATACCCGTGATGCGTTCTTGAACAAAAGTATTTAGCTTATTCACCTGAATGCGTTCTTGTTGAAATGATGCACGCATCGCCCGAGCAAAAATTCGCGTTGCATAAATCAAAATAGGAATGGGAACAATTGTCAGTAGCGCCAACTGCCAATTCATTACCAACATGGTAACAACAATCAACACGAGTAAAAACATATCACCCAAGATGTCCATTAATCCTGCTGAAAAAACTTCCGTAATTGCCTCCAAATCTGAAACAACACGAGTAACCAAAGCACCAACAGGAGTTTTATCAAAATATCGCATTCGGAAGCTCAGCAAATGGCCAAATAACTTTTTGCGAATATCATTGATAATAGATTGTGCGATTAAATTGGAAAAATAGGAACCTACGAATTGAATAACCTGTTCAATAAATAGGATACCTAAAATCACCATCGTCCAAAAAAGTAACATTTCGGGTTGAGGTGTCTCTGTTTTTAAGTCAATATCAATGTACTGAGAAACCATTCGACCAATCAACAATGGCCTGGAAACACCAAGTATTGCTAAAGAAATAGAACATAGCACTGCCAATACAAAGGTTTTTCGGTAAGGTTTCAAATGAGAAACTAGCCGCTTAAAAATGGAGATATTTATGGTCGCTTTTTCTGACATGCATGCAAATTTACCTATTTTTCATCGCTTGCATTAAAATCAAGCGCTTCTTTTTGCATTTATTCACATCGAATTCGCTGAAATTTCTATTATTTCCATTACTTTTATATCAAAGCACAAAAAATGGTACATAATCTATCCAACACAAATTCAATATTCTCCTCTTTTTTGTCAGAAATTAGAGATGTTTCAATCCAAAAAGATGCGATGCGTTTTAGACGAAACATGGAACGTATTTCGGAGATTATGGCTTACGAAGTTTCAAAAACATTAGAATTTGAAGCGACTGATGTGACAACACCTTTGGGTTTGGCAAAAGTTCACACAATCAAAGAACAACCTGTTTTGGCTACCATTTTAAGAGCTGGTTTATCCATGCATCAAGGATTATTAAATTACTTTGATAAAGCTGAAAGTGCATTTATTTCTGCCTACAGAAAACATACAAGTGTTGAAGATTTTGATATTCACGTTGAGTATTTAGCATCACCGAAATTAGACAATCGAACCGTGATTATCAGTGATCCAATGTTAGCAACGGGAAGTTCGATGGTCATGGTGTATAAAGCGCTATTAAAACAAGGAAAACCAAATCGCATTATTATTGTTTCTGCTATTGCAACACCTGATGCGTTGGATTACGTTAAACGTCATTTACCAGAAACAACCCAAATTTGGGTTGGAGCAATCGACACAGAATTAACTGCTCAATCGTATATTGTTCCTGGCTTAGGTGATGCTGGTGATTTAGCTTACGGAGAAAAATGTTAATTGGTTGAAACTATGCTTTGGGGGAAATACATCGGTTTTTTTGGCTTTTCAATGATCAAGTTTCTGTTCACTCCGTTTGGTGGACCAAAAGCAGGATTATCGTTTATTGAAACGTATATTGTATGTGTTACAGGAGCGCTAGTAAGTGCGGCTATTTTTTACTTTTCCAGTGAGTTCTTCCTAATTCGAGCACACAAAAAAAGAAAAGAACTATTGCTTCAATCAATTGAATCAGGTATTCCATTGAAGCAAAAGAAAAAGTTCACTAAGACCAATAAATTAATTGTTCGTATCAAACATAAACTTGGAATAATTGGTGTTGCTTTTTACGCACCCTTATTTCTCAGCATTCCAATTGGAACCATCATAACAGCTAAATTCTACGGAAAGGAAAAACGAACATTCCCGCTGATTATTCTTGGAATTGGAATCAATGGAGTTTTAACAACCGGAACTGCTTACATCATTGCAGATTTTTTCTAATGACCAATAAACATTTATTTTTTGATCTCGATAGAACTTTATGGGATTTCGAGAAAAATTCAGAGATTGCGCTCAATAAACTTTTTCATGAACTTGGGTTAAACACCGCGATTGATAGTTTTGAATTGTTTCATTCGAATTACAAGAAAACAAATGCTCAATTGTGGAAAGAATACGGTGCTGGAAGGTTATCGAAAGAAAGCTTGAGAAATGACCGTTTTCGAATCACCTTGGAACAATTTGATGTATACAATCCTGAAATCGTCACTAAAATGAGTGATGGATATGTAGAAATTTCTCCACAACAAACAGCACTTTTTCCGAACACACTAGAGACCTTGGATTATTTGAAAAAAGAAGGCTACAATATGCACATCATTACGAATGGTTTCAAAGAAGTGCAATACATTAAATTGAATAAATCAGGTTTAGATCAGTATTTTGATGTAATTGTTTGCTCGGAAGATGTTGGACAAAACAAACCTTCACCCGCTATTTTTAAACATTCTCTTGATCAAGCTGGAGCAAAAGCAGCTGATTCTGTCATGATTGGTGACGATTATGAGGTTGATGTTGTCGGCGCTCAAAATTATGGAATGTATGGTATTTTATTTGACCCCGAAAACTCATTCCACCACTTCCAGGACCAACATAGGATTCAATCGTTAAATGAACTCCCTAGTTTATTGCCATTTGTGTTTAAGTAATTATTTCAACTCTTCGAAGTAAACTCCAATTGCACTGGCTTTATATTTTCCTTTGTTTGGATTCCAGATGTAAAATTTCAATTCGTCGCTTGGTAGAACATCATCTGGTAAATTAAACGGACATATCATCTGTTGGAGCGAATCATTGTTCGAGAATTTTGGAAATTCGTATGAATAATAAACAGCAAGATCCTCACCTTTTTTCCATGCTTCACCATTGCGATCCACCGTTAAGGTTAAATACAATGGAACGGTGTCAATAAAGGCAGCATTGCAATGTAAAATGTAATACTTCCATTTATTGGATGATTCAGGTAAATCACTTACTGACATACGATTTTCAAAACTAAATTCATCCTTGGTTTCGATCATCTTTTTAGATTGTGGCTTTATGACAGCTTTACCAAATAATCTTTCTTTATTACTTTTTTCGAAAAGAACAAAAATGGAATACTTGGTTTGGACAGTTCGAACAACCGTTGGGAAATACATTCGAATTACCTCGAAAAACATTGGAACATTAAAGCTATTGCTAAAACTGTAGGCGAAATACTTCGTTTTTGCATTTTTAGTGCGACTAAACAATGAATCCAAAGCCCCTGGTTGATCCCAATCAATGATTGTTTCTGTTAAATCATCCTCAACATAGTAATTGATGTAATCAATGTTATTGAAGTTCGAAGCAAAAGTGATATTCTCTTTTCCGAAATCTTGATTAGCATCATTTATTGCTTCACCTATTTCTTTAAAAACACCGAAATGAACAGGTTCAAGTAGTTGGTTTCTCAAAAAACTATCGCTTGTCGGAATAATCACCATTGTAGCCAACACGACAACTTTCAACTTACGCGATTGAATTTCCAAGAAATAAAACAAAGGCAAAAACAAAAATGGGAGAAGAAATTGCATGACAATCTCTCGCAAAATGGGTGTAAAAACGTGTGACAAAACAAATGCTCCACAAAAGGTTAAAACGAAAACAAGGATGGAAAATGTGCTCGCCGAGTTCCATCGTCTTTTTGATGCAATTAGTAAAATCAAAAACATGCAACTAAGTGACAATACTAATCCCCAAGAATCATTAAAGAACAAATGAATAAAATCCAGTGGCCAAGAAAGTTTAGGCGCAGCCAACCAACCCAAACCACCTCTTCCAACTTGGAAAAACGTAATTGGCAGATGAGGAATAAATAACAGTACTGCCAAAACTCCAGCTGCCAACAAATAAAGTAAGCGTTTTCTGCCTACATAAAACAATCCCAAACCACTCAAAACTAGCGCCACTAAAAACGCAAAATAATGAGACAACATAGCGCCAATAAGTCCTAAGGAAATAATAAATGTCCACTTCCACAATTTAGCTTGATTTACCTTTAATTCTAAAATTCCATAAAAGGCCAATAGCAAAAAGAAAACGCCTGAATTGTAGGGGCGCGCAAAAACAGTGTTAATGACTGTAAAGGTCAATCCAGTATATAAAGCAATCAGCAATAAACCTGAAAATTTGGAAAAATGACAAATACCTATGCGATAAATTAATCCAGAAGTAAGAACATAGAATATCAAACTCGTTGAACGAATAGCGATTTCACTATCTCCGAAAACCCGAACCCAGAACCATAGTAAAACTTGGTAAAACGCGGGATGCATATCGCCAACTTTCACACCTTGCACCCAGAAATCATTCCAGGATGAAAAATGCGTTCGATGCCAAGCGCTTAACTCGTCGTTTGACAAACCTTGATAACTTATAAAAATCAATCGAATGATGATTCCTACGAGAACCAAGGAAATAAATACCCAATGTTTCTTGAGAATACGCATGTTATCCGCGCAATTCCTGACGTGTTTTTTCGTAAAGAATCATTCCTGCAGCAACACCAACATTTAGCGAAGCAATTTCACCGCGCATTGGAATGCGTGCTCTAACATCAGAAAGATTAATTAAATCAGAAGTAATTCCATCTTCTTCAGAACCAAGTATGATACATACAGGTCCGCGCATATTTATTTCATGTAGTGAAACAGCTGCTTTTTCCGTACAAGCAATAATGCGCATTCCACATTGCTGTAGGTAAAACAATGATTCTTTCAAGCTATTCGTTTTGCAAACTGGGATTCGATTTAAAGCACCAGCGGATGTTTTAATAGCATCTGGAGTTACCAATGCAGATCCTTTTGACGGAATTAAAATCGCATCAACACCTTGACATTCAGCAGTTCTAGCGATTGCTCCAAAATTTCGAACATCCGTAATTCGATCTAGAACAAGAACCAACGGCTTTTCTCCGCGTTCCAACATCTCTTCAACCAAGGGTTCAATTTCTTTGTATTCAATTGGAGAAACCATGGCAATAACACCTTGGTGATTACCTTCCGTTAAAAAATCCAATTTTTGAGAAGGAACAAATTGTAATTGATAGTTTTTACCTGCTAACGCTTCTTTCAACTCAGTAAACAATTCTTTATTCATTCCTTTTTGAATAAGAATTTTATTGATTTCACGTTCAGCTTTTATTGCCTCAATTACGGAGCGAACGCCAAAAATCAAATCTTCAGCTGATTTTTTACGTTCAAATTTTCTTGGTTCCATTCTATTTGTTTAATAATTAAAAGTGAAGTCAACTGCTACGTTGTCTCCAAGTGTTTTAGCTACAGGACATGCTTTTCCAGCTCGAATGACACGTTCTGCCGTTTCTTTTGTCCACTTATTACCAGTTAAATCTAATTCAATCACAATTCGCTCAATGCGGCGAGGAGCTGTTCCCATGATTTTTTGAACTTTCGCATCAGCGTGAACAAATTCAATTTCATGTTCATTGCAGAAAATCCCCATAATCGTAATCATGCACGAAGCATAAGCAGTTGCAACCAAATCAGTTGGCGAAAAGGCTTCACCTCTTCCTTTGTTATCAATTGGCGCATCGGTAATAATTTCGGTGCCCGATTGAACATGCGTGCAAGCCGTTCTTAAATTTCCTAAATACTTAACTTCTGAGGTAATCATATATTCGCTGATAATATTGTAACTTTGTCCAGAATTAGAATCTTAGTAATTCCGAGTGTAAAAATAGGCTTTTTCTTGGAGATGCCGTTATACTCAAAACAATACTTGGTTCTAAGTTGTTAAAGGGGATGGATTAATTTTGAACGTAATAAGAGTCAAAATGAGTGAAATAATCGAAAAAGATAATTCAGAAATACGCATTAAAAAACCAAAGTGGTTGCGTGTAAAATTGCCTACAGGAGAAAATTACCGCAAAGTACGTTCATTGGTTGATGAACATAAATTACATACGATTTGTGAAAGCGGAAGCTGTCCAAACATGGGAGAATGTTGGGGCGAAGGAACTGCAACATTTATGATTCTTGGAAATATTTGTACTCGTTCTTGTGGTTTTTGTGCTGTAAAAACGGGACGACCTGAAGAAGTTGACATTTATGAACCAGGGAAAGTGGCTCAAAGTGTAAAAATCATGCAAGTTAAACATGCCGTAATCACTTCAGTGGATCGTGATGATTTGAAAGATGGTGGCGCCGAAATTTGGGCACAAACAGTTCGAGCAATTCGTCAACAATCACCTGGCACAACTATGGAAACATTGATTCCTGATTTCGCAGGCAACTGGGATAATTTACAGATCGTAATTGATGCCGCGCCAGAAATCGTTTCACACAATTTAGAAACAGTGCGTAGATTGACTAAGGCTGTGCGAATTCAAGCAAAATATGACAGAAGTCTTGAAGTATTATTTCGACTAAAAAAAGGAGGAATGCGTACAAAATCAGGCATTATGCTAGGCTTAGGTGAGACAGATGAGGAAATCATCGAAACTATGGAAGATTTAAGAGCTGTAAACGTTGACATTTTAACAATTGGACAATATTTACAACCAACACCAAAACACCTTCCAATTGCTGAATTTGTTACACCTGAACGTTTTGAAAAATACCGTTTACTTGGTTTAGAAATGGGTTTTAGGTATGTAGAAAGTGGACCTTTGGTGCGTTCATCCTACCACGCGGAAAAACATCTTTTTTAAACGTTTGACTTGTATATTTTTTCAAAAAAAACATGCAAAAAGTGTTAAAATCGGCTTGAAAATAAATTAGCTTTGTAAGAATAAATTAAAGTTACGTCAAGAATTAGTAGATATCATATCATTTTTATTTATTAACTTGGCGGTCGCGTTAAAACAAAATAGGAAATAACTACATTATGAAACGAAACAAAATAATCATCGGTTCTGCCGGTTTAGTTGCTTTAGCAGCGTTTTTTGCGGTTTCTCCTTGGGGATTCAAATCTACTGAGGGTTCGTATTCTAAAAAAGACTTACCTTCTTTGGAATCAAGATCAGCTGAAGATGCTAAACAATGGCTTAGTGCAAGATACATTGACCATGCAACTGGGCAAGAAATTACGAAAGAGAAATTGGAATTAATTCGTTCTCAAGTAAGAAAAGCACCAAGAAGTAAAGCAATTTCATTTGTTGAGCAAGGTCCTGACAACATTGGTGGTCGTACTCGTGCAATTCAAGTCGACAGAGCAGACGTAAATCACGTTTGGGCTGGAGGTGTTTCAGGAGGTTTATTCGTTTCAACAAATCGCGCAGATCAGTGGGAAAGAGTTGATTCATATATTAATGAAGGAGCTTCTCCATTCATTTCTAGTATGACTCAAACTATTGATGGTACATTATATGTTGCAACAGGTTCTAATCAAGAATCTTGGTCAGGAAATGGCGTTTGGTATACAACAGACAATGGTGCAACTTGGGCTTCTATTCCAGGAACAACTAGCTGTACAGAGGTTGTATCAAGTGATGTTGACAACTATGTTTGGATGGCAACTGGTTCAGGTGTCAAAAAATGGAAAGTTGGAGACGCTGCTTTAACAAGTGTTACAGTTACTGCTGGAGCTTGTAATGCGTTGAAAATCTCAAAAGACGGTCAAGTGATTGTTGCTGGAATGGGAACAAACAAAACATTTGTTTCTTCAAACGGTGGAACAAATTTCGACGATAAATCAGGATCTGGATCAACAGTTGTACCTACAGGTGCACCACGTATCGAGTATGCTATTTCTCATGCACGCGTTGCAGGAAAATACTCAATTTATGCGGTTCGTACTGGTTCAAACTTATTAGGAATGAACGTTTCGCACGATGACGGAGCAACTTGGTCACAATTTATTGGTGCATCGGGTACTCCAAGTAACTTAGATATCTACAGAAATCAAGGTACTTATAATTCAATTGTTACTGTAGTTCCTAACGATAACGAGAAAATCTTAATCGGTGGTATCGATATTTGGAAATGGAAACAAACAGTAAACAATCCTCCTTCAGGTGGATTTGAAAAATTAACTGAATGGTTCTTACCTCAATATGCACCAAAATATGCACACGCAGATAACCATGAAATGAAATGGGATCAATTGAACCGTTTATACATTGGTAATGACGGTGGTATTGGTGTTACAAATGATTTTGGTGAAACTTGGTACCCAGCGAACAGAGGTTACAATGTTACTCAGTTCTATGGTATTGCTTTCGATAGTGAAGGTGCAGTAATGGGAGGTGCACAAGATAACGGTACATCTTACAATGATCACTCTTTATCTACGTTCAAAGAATTTAGAGAAGTTAATGGTGGTGATGGTTTTGCTTGTGAGATTTCTTTCTATAATCCTAAAGTGATGTTCTCATCAGTTTATTACAACTCAATTTCTCGTTCAGGAGATAGAGGTTATACATGGAGTTCATTCGTTCCATCTTTCCCTAGTTCATATGATCCAGCTGGAACAGAAGGTTCAATTCACCCATTCGTTACTTCTTATGCATTAGCTGAATACTACGATTTGAATTCAGAAGATTCAGTTTTGTTTGTTGCTACTAAAAATTATGCAGCTGGAACAACAATTAAAATTGCTTCAAAAGCAACAGGAGATTCAATGACATACACTACTCCAACTGCATTGTACTTTGATGATACTTTGGAGTATGACCCTTCGTTAACTACAACTGATTACACATGTGTTAATACATTAAACGGTCAAACTGTTTACTTAGGAAACTATCCTTGGGCTCCATTTGCTAGTGCTTCAGGAACAAACCCTCCAACAGCAGGAGATTCATTATTGGTTCAATTCCCTACAGGTGCAGATACAGTTGTTGTAGGAGCAATTGGAACTTACAATCACTATTACGGTTTAAATCCTGCTACAGGAGAAACGTACAGTATGGGGAACCAACAAGTAGCTTACAATGTAGCTTGGGACACAATTAAAGTTCAAGACCCTTACCAATCTTGGTTCGTAATGTATGTTAACATCAACGGCGGTGAACTTTGGGCTACTCGTAACGCAACTCGTTTATCAGTTTTAGATCCTAACTGGATTAAAATTGCAAAAGGAATTGGTAGCGAATTTGGAAGTGGAAGTAACGGAAACATGCGAGTAGATTTAGAGTTTTCTAAAGACTTGAACCACTTATATGTAGCAGCAGGAGGAGGAGTTTGGAGAATTGACGGTCTTGGAGATGTTTACACTTCCGACCCGAACTTTAAATCCAAGGCAGGTTATTGGGGAACAGGTGCCGCCAACTTGCCAACTGCAACAACAGCAACAAAAATTAATACTACAACTTACGAAGGTTTAGCAGTAAACCCAAGTAATCCAGATGACATTGTATTATTTGGTGGATTTAGTCAAGGAAACAAACGTTCATTAAATGCTACAGCTGCAGTACCAACGTTTACTTCACTGACAAACATTACTTCACCAAACGTTGCATGTTACGACGGAATTATCGACAGAGATGATTCAGATGTAATTGTTGTTGGAACTTCTGAAGGTGTTTTCGTAACAGAAGATGGCGGTGCTACATGGGAGAATTCTTCAGCAGGATTCGAAGGAACACCAGTATTCCACGTGCGTCAATCTTGGAGATCTTACAACGAAGGTAACCACAGACCAGGTGAAATCTATATCGGTACTTACGGACGTGGAATTTGGGCTTCTGCAGCATACTTAGGAATTGGTGAAAATGGTGCTGATGGAAATCAAGTATTCAAAACGAAATTGAAAACTTATCCAAATCCAACAACTGACAATACAACATTAACGTTCAACTTGTCAGAAACATCTAATGTGTATGTTACGGTTTATAATATCTCTGGAAGATTGGTTAAAACGATTTCAAACAAAAATGTACAAGCTGGAGCTCAAACTTTAACAATTGATGCTCAAGATTTACCGAATGGAACTTACATTGTTAAGTTTGTAGCAGGTAAACAAAATGAAACAGCGAAATTCATTAAAATGTAATTTCTTATAACGCAAATAAAAAAAGGGTTGTCATTAAGGCAGCCCTTTTTTATTTCACACATTTTTGAAGCATTATTTAAAGGAGAAATCATACCTTTGTAACCTATCAAATTAAAAAAAATGAGTTCTTACGACATTACAATTATTGGATCTGGGCCTGGTGGTTATGTAGCTGCAATCAGATGTGCCCAATTAGGCATGAAAACGGCTTTAATTGAAAAATACGACACCTTAGGAGGAACATGTTTAAATGTAGGTTGTATTCCATCAAAAGCGTTATTGGATTCATCTGAACATTACCATAATGCAGTTCATAATTTCGAAGAACACGGAATTGTTGTAAAAGATGTAAAAGCCAATCTTGAGCAAATGATCAAACGTAAAAGTGAAGTAATTGCTCAAACATGTGCTGGTATCAAATTTTTGATGGACAAGAACAAAGTTGATGTATTAACTGGAGTTGGTTCATTCGTTGATAAGAACACGATCAAGGTTACAGACAACAGTGGAGCTGAAACGACTATTAGTACTAAAAATGTAATTATTGCAACAGGTTCTAAACCAAATTTCTTCCCAGGAATGGAACCAGATAAAAAACGAATCATCACTTCAACTGAAGCATTAAAAATGACGGAAATCCCGAAAAGAATGCTTGTGATTGGTGGTGGTGTTATTGGTCTTGAATTAGGATCTGTTTATGCTCGTTTAGGAACTGAAATTGAAGTGATCGAATTCGCGAACACGATTATTCCAACAATGGATGCTACTCTTGGAAAAGAATTGACACGTGTTTTGAAAAAAGAAGGATTCAAATTCAATCTTGAGCATAAAGTTCAAAAAGTAGAAAACTTGGGTGACAAAGTTGTATTAACAGCCTTGAATAAAAAAGATGTTGAAGTGACTTTTGAAGCTGATTACTGTTTAGTTGCAGTAGGGAGAAAACCTTATACAGAAGGTTTAAATCTTGAAGCTGCTGGATTATCTGTAAATAATCGAGGACAAATTGAAGTAAATGATCATCTTCAAACTGCTGTTCCAAATATTTATGCAATTGGTGATGTTGTTCGTGGAGCAATGTTAGCGCACAAAGCAGAAGAAGAAGGAGTATTTGTTGCAGAACAAATTGCTGGTCAAAAGCCTCATATCAATTACGGACTAATCCCAGGAGTTGTTTACACTTGGCCAGAAGTTGCGGCAGTTGGTAAAACAGAAGAAGAATTAAAAGCTGCAGGCGTTGAATATAAAGTTGGATCTTTCCCGATAAAAGCTTTGGGTAGAGCACGTGCAAGTATGGACACGGCTGGATTAGTAAAAATCCTTGCTGATAAAAATACAGACGAAATTCTTGGAGTTCACATGATTGCACCTCGTGCAGCGGATTTAATTATGGAAGCTGTTACAGCAATGGAATACAGAGCGTCTGCTGAAGACATTGCTCGTATTTGTCACCCGCATCCAACGTATTCGGAAGCAATCAAAGAAGCTGCTTTGGACGCAACAGATGCACGCGCGTTACATGTATAAAACAAAACTACAATAGTAAAAAAGCTCCGAATTTCCGGGGCTTTTTTTATGACATAAAGATCGAACATCTCGTTTTCTCATGAATTGTTAAAGAATCTAAAAAAGTGAATAAACCTTGTTCCATTTCGTTTGTTTAAAAACCAAAGCAAATACAATGGTAACAAAAGAAAAAATCACCAAAGCGTACATCGAATTCGAATTATTAAATGGCAGAGCGCCACATTCTGTCTTCGAATTGTGCAAAAAATTAAAAATTGAAGAGTCAACTTTTTACAAATCCTTTTCATCTTTAAATGCAATCCGAGAAGAAATTCTTGTCAACACACTTTCAACTACTTTCGAAATCATTGAAAACGACACAGAATATCCCGCATACAGCGCTCGAGAAAAAGCACTTGCCATTTTTTACACGCTTTTCGCGCAGTTGGAAAAAAATCGTTCTTACTTTTTAGCAAAATACAGTTCGATCAAAGAAGCACCTCATCAATTTAAAGAATGGGATTCATTTATGAAAACGCTCGACTCACATTTGAATGAAGTGATTCAAGAAGCCAAAAGTTCACAAGAAATCGTTGATAGACCGTTTATTGGCGAACATTATCACAAAGGATTTAAATTAGTTTTCTCGTATTTGTTCCGCGTATGGATCAATGATACTTCAGAAGGATTTTCAACAACCGATGCTGCAATCGAAAAAAGCGTGAATTTGAGCTTTGATTTACTAGCTACATCCCCACTCGACTCAATGCTAGACTTCGGAAAATTCGCTCTGAAAACAAAAGTGTTCTAAGATGAGTACCGACAAAGGAATGGACAAAATTCCAACATCCAAAGTTCAACGCGCAGCTAAAATCATTGGAACAAGTGCAAAAGTTGGTGGAAACTACGTGAAATATTTCGCGAAGAAAACAATAAATCCTAGTCTGTCAAAAGATGATTTACACAGCGACAACGCCAACGACATTTACAAATCACTAAGTGAATTAAAAGGCAGTGCGTTGAAAGTTGCTCAAATGATGAGTATGGATAACAATGTCTTACCACAAGCTTATCAAGACAAATTTTCGCTAGCACAATACAATGCACCCGCCCTTTCATTTCCATTGATCCAAAAAACCTTCATGCAACAAATGGGTAAAAAACCGCATGAATTGTTTGATTCATTTTCAAAAGAAGCGATTCACGCTGCAAGCATTGGACAAGTGCATGAAGCTCGTAAAGGAGAATTACATTTAGCTGTCAAAATTCAATATCCAGGTGTTGCCGATGCAATTTCCTCCGATTTAAAACTTGTGAAGCCTTTAGCCGCACAACTTTTAAATGTAAAAGGTTCCGATATTAAACTTTACATGGATGAAGTTGAGGCCAAATTAATTGAAGAAACGGATTACGAATTAGAATTACAACGTTCAAGTGAGATTGCCGCCGCTTGTTCATCGCTGAAAGGACTTCGATTTCCAACATATTATCCAGAATTCTCCAATAAACGCATTTTAACGATGGATTGGATCGAAGGTGAAATGTTGCCCGAATTTCTTGCTAAAAAGCCATCACAAGCGCTAAAAAACGAATTAGGGCAAGCTTTATGGGATTTCTATTTGTATCAGATGAAAATCATTCGTAAAGTTCATGCAGATCCGCATCCTGGAAATTTCATTGTTGACAAAGAAAACAATTTGTGCGTTTTGGATTTTGGTTGTGTCAAAGAAATTCCGACTGAGTTTTTTGACAACTATTTTCAATTATTAAAACCAGGAGTATTTGAGGACACAGAACGCTTGTATTCATTGTATTACAAATTAGATTTTTTCAGAAAAGATGATTCGCCAGAAACAATTGAATTTCTCAAAGAAGTTTACCACGAAATGATTTCCTTGCTTTCCAAGCCATTCTATTCAACTTCGTTTGACTTTTCTGACAAAACATATTTCAATCAAATTTACACCATGGGTGAAGGTTTCTCAAATAATAAAACCTTCCGTAAAATGAACAATGCCCGCGGTTCAAAGGATGCAATTTATGTAATGAGAACCTTTTTCGGATTATATTCTTTACTGCATTTGTTGGAAGCAGAAGTTCAGTTGAATTATACCTTGGATTAGTCTGATAACCTAATAAAACAAAAAGCCCAGTAAAAAGTTACCGGGCTTTTAAATTTCAAGTGTTTTAAACTTACTCTTTTACCAAAACCATTTCATCCACCAAATGTTTCGCGCCGGAGTATTTATCCATTACCCACATCACGTAGCGAATATCTACAACCACGTTTCTACAACGATTTGGATCAAACATGTAGTCTGACATTGTACTTTCCCACGTTCTGTCGAAGTTCAATCCCATCAAGTTTCCATTTGCATCAATTACAGGTGAACCTGAATTTCCACCTGTTGTGTGATTCGAACCTGTAAAACACACCCACAATTCTCCATTCTGCGCATAATCGCCATAGTCTTTGTTCTTGTGCATTTCCAACATGCGTGGCAACAATTCAAAATCTGGATTTCCGGTATTGTATTTTGCAATAATACCATCCAAGGTTGTATGTTCAGTGTACGCCATTCCATCTGTTGGAGACGAACCTTCTAATTGTCCGTACGTAATTCTCAAGGTACTATTCGCATCTGCCCAATGTTTTGCATCTGGGAACATTTCATATTTACCTTGCACATAGACTTTCAACAAAGCATTCATTTGATCATCAAACGCTTGGTATTTTGGCAACACATTTTCTTTGAAATCCTTTGTCAATTTTGCATACAATTTAAATCCAGGATCTTTCGCAATTGCTTTGACTGATTTCTCTTTGAACTTTTGCAAGAAAGCGACATAACGGTCTTTGTTCGTAAGAATCGATTTCGTGAAAATTGCTTTAGATAAACCGTTCACATAATTCACATCTGCAATTGATTCAGCATCTACATTAACTTGTGTAAAATACTCCATCGTCAACAACTCAAAAATCTTTTGATCAACTCCAGCATCGTAATTTTTAAAGAAACCATCAGCACCTTTGATCATTTTCTCGATTTGTGCATTCAGCTCTCCTTTTTCAACGTATTTCGCATAATTGGTTGTGATATCGTCGATTCCACGTGCCAATTTGTAAAACTCTGGTCCAACATACAAATACTCAATCGCCATTGAATAACGGAATTCCCAATTACTGCCTTCTTCAACCAATTTGTTCATTTGGTTGACCAATTGTCCGTAAGCTCCATTCCATTTATCATTCGTAGCAGCCATTGCATTGTACTCTTGTTCTTTGGCAATTTTTACCGATACACCATCCAAGCGTTTCAATCCGTCAACTTGACCAATCCATTTTTTGTACGCATTGGCAATACTTGCTTGTTTAGCTGAATACTTGATACGAATTTCATCTGAAGAACGCATTGCTGCATCAATCACACTCAATGATTTCTCGCGCATTTTGATTCGCGCTGGACGTTCTTTTTCAACGATAAATTTTAAATATCCTGAAGCAACGTGTTGTTCAGTTTCACCAGGAAAACCATACACCATCGTAAAATCGCCCACTTTTCTATTTTTGAATGAAATCGGTAAGAAATGAATTGGAGAATATGGTACATTGTTCGTTGAATAATCTGCTGGTTTATTGTCTGCTCCAACGTAAATTCTGAAAACAGAAAAATCACCAGTATGTCTTGGCCAAACCCAGTTATCGGTATCACCACCAAATTTTCCAATTGAATTCGGAGGAGTTCCAACTAAACGGACATCTTTAAACACTTCTTTTACAATAATGTAGAAGTGATTTCCAAAGTTGAACGGTTTAATTTCCGCTTCATAATGTGTTCCAACTGTTGCGTCTTTAATCAATTGCTCCATGTTTTTGCGCATTACAGCAGCTCGTTTCTCAGCACTTTCAGATTCAACAACTCCAAACATTACAGAAGAAGTAACATCGTCAATTCGCACCATACGAGAAGCAGTTAAACCAGCGTTTGGTAATTCTTCTGCATAATTTTTTGCCCAAAATCCATTTTTCAAGTAATCTTTTTCCAAGGATGAATGTGATTGAATTTGCGAATATCCGCAGTGATGATTTGTCAACAACAATCCTTTACCAGAAACCAATTCAGCTGTACAACCGCCTCCAAAATGCATAATTGCGTCTTTTAAACTTGAATGGTTGACATCGTAAATATCTTTTGCTGATAATTTCATTCCTTTTGCTTGCATATCTGATTCAAAAGCTGAAATGACAGATGGAATCAACATTCCCTCTTCTGCAAAACAATTCACAAAAGTGATGATCGAAAAACTTAGGGGTAATAAAAACTTCTTCATACGTTAAAATGATAAGTGCCAAAAATAAACAAAATCATTCGGAAAGTGAAGAATAAAGGACGAGTGACACTACTCATTTGTTAACAGATGATTTTTACTGGTTTTCGGTAATTATTGGAAAAAAATAGCAACTTTGTGTTTATGGAAATCATGAATCAAATTTTTCGCCTTGGTGTTGTTTTCGCTATTTTCGGATTTATCTGGGGCATTTTTGAAATCGGCTTAACTATGCTAAGCGGCGGAAGAACACGCACTGTTTCAGAAGTCTATTTTTTGAAAGCTTTCAAGTATTTATTCCTCGTGGACGTGACATTTTTATTCTGCCTTGATGACGCTCAAAATTTAATTTCAACCTTTAATATTGTCATTGCTGGCTTAGTATTGTTAACATATTTTGTAGGGAAATTGCAAAATCAACAAAACAAAATAGCGATGTTTCAAATGATGGGAGCTGGAATGACTCCAAAACAAACCACGTTTAATTTACGCGTTGAAATTGGGGTAATTGTTCTTGCTATTTGTGTTTTCAGTCTGTTTATTTTCTATCCAGATGTTGCAAAAAACCCAATATCTATTTGGTTTCACAAAAGCATTATCAACATTGAAGACACACCAATAATTGGTTTCATTTTTAAGGTCATTGGATTCTTCTTTTTGGTCAGTATGATTTTCAAAATGTTGAATGGTTTCAACTATTTGATTTCAGGAAAGCCATTTGTACAGGCAAGTTCATCGTTTCAAGCATTTTCAAAAAATAAAAAGGACGATGAATTTGACGATTACGAAGAAATGGAAAATTAAATCGTCGCAAGAAAAGTTTCAACTTGAGCAATTAGCGGTTGTTTTTCATCGTTCAGAATCGTAAAATTTGCCAATTCAACTTTTGCTTCATCCGGCCATTGCTTTGCTATACGCTCTTCTACTTGAGCTGGAGACATTTTATCACGTTCCATGACACGCTGAATACGCAATTCTTTTGGGGCTGTGACCAACAGGTTTAAATCCATTGTTTTGTATGCACCCGTTTCAAACAGTATCGCTGCTTCATTGAAAACGACAGGAGATTTTTGCGATGTACACCAATCTTTGAACGCATCACGAACTTTTGGATGAATAATTTGATTTACTTGAATGCGCAACTGATCATCCTTGAATAGTTGTTGTGCTAAAAAGGGACGGTTGAGTTCATTATCGCAATAAACTTCCGTCCCCAATAAATTTATGAGTTGCGTTCGAATTTCAGAATCTGTGTCTACAAGTACTTTTGCAGCCATATCTGAATAATAGACTGGATATCCAAGAGCTTCTAGAATTTTACCAACGAGACTTTTTCCAGAGCCAATTCCTCCTGTTAAACCAATCTTCAGCACGCGTTTTTAAATTTCTTCTACTTCAATCATTTTGAATGGAAGCTTGATAATTGCTTGGTAATCTTCACCTGCTTCTTCCATGTCTTCATCATCTTCTTCAAAATACCAATTTACTGAAACATCTGTTCCATTCAATTTTTCCAATTTTTTGAATAAATCTAGAATGCATTTTGACGACGAAGTGTTGAAGTATTCCAATTTCATTTCAATCACAGTTTGAGCTCCTGGATTTGCAGCATAGCCATCAATCCAATCATTCAACGGTTTATAAAATTCAATTGAATTTTCAGGAATCGATCTTCCTTTCAACAACAATGTTCCTGCTGTTGGATCAAAAACTACTTCTGGTGTTTTCGCTGAAGCTTCTAAAATCAATTTTTCCATCTTTCTTTTAATCTATTTTTACGTTCAAGCAAAAAAAGCTTGTATCATTCGTTATTTTCAAAAACTCAAAACCAAGCTTGTTTCCTGATTTTCGAGCAATATCTATCATTCCCAAACCTGCAGTTCCTTTTTCCGAAACCATAGAATTATTCAAACTTTTTTGGTAATATTCTTTCAATCCATCTTTGTCCAACGAATTGATCATATCCAAACGATCTTTTAATTCTTGTGCTTTATCAACATCAATGTAATTGCCTGTTTTCACAATGAAATGATCCTGTTCTTTTACAATCAACACCAATGCTGATTTCCGCTCCAATGTTTCTTTTGAAGTTGGTTCAGCCGATTCTTCAACATGGTGATACAAATTCTGTAAACATTCAACGAGAACATTGAAAACCTTTTTTCGAATGCGAGGCGTTTCTTGCATTGAATCCATTTTGGTTTCCATGATGTGCAAAACAGAAGTCAACAATTCGGCGGTCACAATACCTTTGAACGACAGAATTACATTCTCATCTTCCATTGTTCGATATAAGCTGTAGACGTTCGCTAGTGACATTATGAATAGTTTCCAAACAAATATAATCAATTGAATTTCACAGCAAGCAAAACTGAATGAAAAATACGCGGATTGAATAAATCGGAAAGATTATCTTTGCACCATGAGCTCAAAAGAATGGTTTGCAGATTGGTTTGATACTTCGTATTATCATACCTTGTACAAAAATAGAAATGATGAAGAAGCGGAACAGTTCATTTCAAACCTACTGAATTTTCTAAACTTAAAAGAAAATTCAACGGTTCTTGATTTGGCTTGTGGCAAAGGACGTCATTCTGTGACTTTAAACAAGCATGGTTTAAACGTTCTTGGAGTTGATTTATCTCCAAACAGTATTCAAGAAGCGCAAAAATCTGCAAGAACAAACCTTACTTTTGGCGTTCATGACATGCGCGATGTGATCGAAGGAAAGTCATTTGATGCGATCTTCAATTTGTTTACCAGTTTTGGTTATTTCGATGATTTACACGACAATGTGAGGGTGATTCAATCCATGAATACCATGTTAAACCATGAAGGAATTTTGGTAATTGATTTCATGAATGCATCAAAGGTAATTGCCAATTTAGTTACCAAAGAGGAAAAAGAAATCGACGGTATTCATTTCAGTATCGAACGTGTTTATGACGGACAGCACATTTTCAAGCACATCAAATTCGCCGATGCTGGAAAAGATTTTCATTTCACCGAACGCGTTCAAGCCTTGAAAAAAGCTGATTTTTATGATTTATTGGCACAGAATAAGTTTGAGATTATTCGTACTTTTGGCGACTTTTCGTTGAACGATTTCAATGAAACTACATCAGATCGTTTGATCATTATTGCAAGAAAAAATTAATGGAAGCATTTATCGTTTATTCAAGTCTTATTTTGTCTGTTATTCTAGGTGGATTTTTTGTCACTTACTTACAACAAACAAACAAGGCTCAAATCATCAAGTTACTTCTTGCATTCAGCGGTGGTTTCTTGCTAGCGATTGCTTTCACCCATTTCATTCCTGATTTATACCATGAGGAATCCGCTTCAATTGGCATTTACATCCTAATTGGCTTCTTGATTCAATTGTTAATGGAGTTCTTTTCGGGTGGAATCGAACACGGACATGTTCACGTTCACAAAGGTCAAAAAATGCCTTGGGGATTATTTATTTCACTTTCCGTGCATTCAATTTTAGAAGGAATTCCGTTGGGAAATCAATTGATGGGTCATGAAATCTTAAGTTCACATCACCACGGAGATGATAATTCCTTGTTGTTAGGGATTTTATTTCACCAACTACCAGTTGCCATTGCTTTAATGACTTTATTGATCAATACACGTTTAACGACTCTGAAAGCTTGGGTTGTTTTGATGCTTTTTGGCATAATGACACCACTTGGAGTTTTAATTGGAATGTTGACATTACCGGGAGAATTGGGCTTAGATTACCATGTAATTCTTGCAATTGTCGTGGGTATGTTTTTGCATATATCAACCACAATTATTTTTGAAACTTCCGAAAATCACAAATTCAATTTGTTGAAATTATTGTCCATTTTCATCGGTTGTGGATTGGCATTTTTGATGCATTGACCCGTTAGGATTTGTGATTCGTGATTGAATCAGAATGCTTAACCAATCATTCGTTTGAAGGTTGCCCACATAATTTTTAAGTCTGTTCCTATGGTTGGGCGTTCAAGGTATTTTTTATTCAATTCAATTTTTGTAGGCATGATCACATCAATGTAGGTTTTGTGCGGATCTTCTGATTTTCCTAGCAATTCATTTTCATTGAAGTATTCAACTGACGCGTAATCCGTAATTCCTGGTTTCACATTGAGAATTTGACGTTGGTCTTCGGAATATAAATCCACAAATTCTTTCACTTCAGGACGCGGACCTACAATACTCATCTCGCCTTTCAAAACATTGATAAACTGAGGAAACTCATCCAGTTTAAACTTACGTAGGAAATAACCTGAATTGGTAATTCGGGGATCGCGCATTCCAACAGTCAGCTTTCCTGCTTTATCCGCATCTTTTCGCATGGAACGAAATTTCAACATCTTGAACGAAATTCCATTTTTTCCAATTCGCTCCTGCTGATAAAAAACACCACCCCTCGATTCCATTAAAATCCAAATAGACATGACAATTCCAATTGGAAGAAAAAGACTCAGAATTATGAGCGAAACAAGTATGTCGAAAGCTCTTTTCACTATTTAGAAGGAATGAAGGAATGAAGGAATGTTCTTGTTCATTTGATCTCAAATTATTTTTATCGATTGGCTTTCGATGATTTTAATAAGCTTGTCAAAATTACGATTAATTCACCGCATTCATTTGTTAGTTCCTTAATTTTATAAAACCGAACCAACAGCTTTCTTTACAGCATTCACAACTGTTTGCACTTGCTCATCTGTCAAATTGTAATAAACGGGCAATGAAATTTCATTGTGATATTTATTCCATGTTTCAGGATAATCTTCCATTTTGTAACCACGTTTTTTGTAAGCTGTCAAAGTAGGCAATGGCAAAAAGTGAACATTTACAGAAACATCTTCGTCAAAAATTACTTGCATGATTGCATCACGTTGCGCTTCTGTAATATTTGCAATACGTAATTGGTACAAATGATAACAACTTACCTTATTTTCAGTCGTGTGCAACGGTGTGATAGCCCAAGACTCGTTGGCAAATGCTGCATCGTATTGTTTAAAAATCGATTTTCTTCGATCTAAATTTTCTTGATAGCGTTCCAATTCAACCAAACCAATTGCAGCTTGCAAATCGGTCATGTTACATTTAAATCCAGGCTCTTCGACATCATAACGCCAGTTTCCTTTTTGCGTTTTTGCTAATGCATCTTTGTTCTGACCGTGTAAAATCAAGGTACAAAACGTTTTGTAGATTTCATCATGATCAAATCCATCAGGAAGATTGAAACACAAAGAACCACCTTCAGCCGTTGTCAAATTCTTTACTGCGTGAAATGAAAACGAACTAATATCCGTTAATGAACCTGAACGTTTTCCGTTCATAGTCGCTCCAAAACTATGTGCAGCGTCACTAATCACAAGGATTCTTCCAAGTTGCCTCTGCAAGTCATTCGATGCCGAGAATTGTTCCATGATTGATTCTTCTCTAACCAAGGCATTTAATTGATCATAATCACATGGAAAACCAGCTAAATCTACTGCAATAATTGCTTTCGTTTTAGGAGTTATGGCTTTGCGAACTGCATCAACAGAAATATTAAAATCTTCAGGATTGATATCAACCATCACAGGTTTTGCACCAGCATGAACGATGACATTAGCACTTGCACAATAGGTGTAAGCAGGAAGAATTACCTCATCACCTTCTTGAATTCCCCACCAACTCAATAGAACCTGCATTCCCATTGTCCAAGAATTTACTGCAACCG
>JACCDH010583352.1_pt1 | contig 27656 bp, 18 predicted proteins | sample 7442481 | NCBI WGS metagenome assembly JACCDH01 (sample SAMN15323433, study PRJNA562643) | freshwater metagenome | isolation source: river surface water | place: USA:Blue River Watershed | collected 2017-08-15 | reverse complement strand
GCCATTTTACCTGTGAAAAGTTGTGAGATTCCCCATACAGTAGGGTACACAGCTGTGATGATTCCGATATTATCTGTATTAAAATTTAAAGTCAGAAGTAAAATAGGTAATAAGCCCCATATCATACCATCATTTAAGTTGTTGATAAGTCCGGCTTGAGTTACAGAACTCAATGTTTTGTTTTTAAACGTAGTGTCTATGAATACATTTTGTAGAGATTTACTAGACTTGGACTCACTTTCTTTTTTTACAAATGCTTGAGTGTCTTTAACCCATAATACGGTTAGTAGAAAACCAATGATTGATATGACAACTCCTATATAAAAAGGATAGGGGTTAATGCCATATTTGTTAGCTATAAATGCACTTAAAAATGCAATTATTCCAACAGCAAAATACCCGGCAAACTCATTCAAGCCCATAGCAAAGCCTCTATCTTTTTCACCAACCAGATCAATCTTCATTACTACTGTACTACTCCATGTTAATCCTTGAGAGATACCTAGTAAAATATTTGCAATTATTACCCAGTTCCAAGTAGGGGCGAACATTAACATGAATGGTATTGGTATCGCTAAGATCCAACCAAACATTAATAAATTCTTGCGACCGAAGCTATTCGCTAGTTTGCCTGTATAATAATTTGCAATAGCTTTTGAAATTCCGAAAGCAATGATAAATGATAGAATTGCAGTTTTAGAAGCAATGCCAAATACTGACTCAGCGAATTGAGGGAAGATGCTTCTCTCCATACCAATCATACCACCCACAAAGGCATTGATGATCACTAGTAAAGTGAATTGCTTCCAATTCTCTTTTAATCCGAGTTTTACCTTATTTGCATCCATATTCAATATATATTGATATACAAATGTCGGCACTCAAGAATTTATAACACTTTACATATGTTAAATAATTAGCTTATTTCAGCTCTTATTCTACTTAAAGAAACTTGGGTGATACCTAGGTAAGAGGCTATGTATTTGAGGGGTATTTTTTGTACGTAGTTTGTGCTTTCAATTAGTTCAAGATATCTTTCTTTTGCTGATTTGAATTGTAGGCTTTCGATTCTTCTTACGGTATTAACATATTCCTTTTCAAAAATTAATCTGAATAACCTTTCTAAATCGTGATGTTGGTCATATAATTTAAACAGTGATTCAGAATCGATAGCAAGCATTGAAGTTTCGTCAATAGCTTGTATGCCTTTCGAAGTTGGTTTGCCAGAGAATAAACTTTCAGCGCGTACTATGATTTCATTTTCAAATGCGAAGTGTTCGGTAATGTCTAGTCCGTCTTTGTAATAAAAAATTCTAGCACAACCTGTCTGTACAATATATACTGTTCTACAACTAGTATTGATAGCTTGAATCAAATCATTTTTAGCATATTTTTTTATCTTAATAATTTCATTTAATGCAGATTTTGCTTCAGCACTAATCAAATATATCTGATCTATATAATCTATGAATGTCATCTCAATATTTTCTCCATTTTCTTCCCTTTGGCTAATTCATCAACTAACTTATCTAAATATCTTATTTTTTGAGTTAAGGGATTTTCGATTTCTTCTACTCTATATCCGCAAATTAGTCCAGTTATTAAGTATGCATTTTTATTTAGTTTAGCTTTTTCGAAAAATGATTCGAAGCTAATTTTGTTTTCTATATGTTTTTCTAACTCTTTTTCAGTAAATCCGGTTAGCCATTCAATAACTTGAATTAACTCTTCTCTTGTTCTTCCTTTTTTCTCAACTTTTGTAATGTAATGCGGATAAACTGAGGCAAAGCTCATTTTAGCTATTCGCTCATCATGTTCGGGTGTTGTTTTCATTGAATTAGATTTTTAATTTCTAAAAATTTCATAATAATACCCTATCATAAAAAAATCTCTACCTGTTTCATCATTTATTTTATAATCAAATTGATGTAAATATCCTATCATTAATGTAGTTTGTTTATTTAATTTATAATTGAATGAAGCTTGAATTCTATTGCGTTCAAAGTACGGTTCTTTATCAGTAAAAAACAATTCATTACTTAATCCAATTTGATATGGTCTATATCCGTTTTTATTATTTCCAAAATGGTAAGCTAAGCCTAATCTATATCTAAATCTATTTCGATAGCCATTACTGGTAAAGCGCATTTCAGCTCTATAGCGTTGTTCAATTTTTATTTTATTTATTTGTTGAGTTATTGATATTTGTGGCCATAATCTAAATTCGTTATTATTCTTCGGAAGTTCAAAATTGCCACCCTCTTTATATGTTTGATACGAACCTGCAGCTAAGCTTATTGCTAAGGACTTATCAAATTGGTAATTCAATCCAGCTTTGTATTCGTAATAATGAAAGTGATCATAATATTTTAATGAACGCAATTGACCTTCAACAAAGGCACTCAATTTTTGATTATGATTGTATTTGACATTTAAAATATTCCAAGATCCCAGATCTTGTGCCTTTATGTTAGAACTAAGTAAAAATATATAACATATAACGAAACCGTATATTCTAGTAATAAATTTCATCTTCAATTATACGATTTGTTATGTACAATTTAGAATGTTCTAGCGTAACCCACAAATGGAATTGGAAATACTGTCATACCTGCATTAGGAATTACAAACGCACCGATATCAAATGAACTTTTTGGTGATAATATTCTAAATCCTTGAACACTAATTAAGTTATAGTCACCTTCATAATTGGATATAAAATAATTCTCAGACAATAATGCTAAACTATTATTAAGTCGATGCGTTCCACTTAACATAAATGTAGGTCTTTTAGACATTTCTCCAGACACAAATCCGTAACCTGTACCGAAAGATATATTGCTTTCACTATCACCAATAGTTAGTACACCATAACCAAGTGTTGCTGTACCTTCTGAAGCAAAACCAGCCATGAATATACCTCCAGCTAGATTAACATCTTCAGATAATTCAAAACTAACTTTTGGTGTAATGAACCAAACTGGATATCCTAATATGCTTGATATAAATTCAAATCCACCTCCAATTGAAATATTATCACTAACTCCATAATTTATAAAATTAGAAGTTAGCATCAAATTTTGATAATATCCTTTATTGCGTTTAATTGATATACCCGATGGACCGAAAAAATATCTTGTATCGTGAGAATTTTCAAATCTGAATCTACCTTTGTAATTGTCTTCTGTAATAGAACTAACATTTGATGCTATTAAGTGCAAATCGCCATTAGGTGTTCTTAATATAATTGTATTCTCCGTTTTTTGAATGAATACACCTTTATATTCATCCCCATTTTTCATTTTAATAGTTACTTTTTTCATTTTTGTTAAGCTGTCAATATTTGATTGACTATATACAAACGAAAAGCTAAAGCTAAAAAAAATCAGTATCAGGGTCTTTTTGATTTTTGAATTCATTTATTTTAGTTAAGAATTATGAATTAACAAATACATAATTATATTTTAATCATATTATGTTATAGTATTTAATAATTTAGCCACCACTTTATTTGCAACTGAATCTGAATAAATTCCATAAGCATTGATTAAAGTCCCTTTTATAGCATGTTTTTCAGATGATATTGCAAATAAAATCATCTCATCAGCTGGGTCTGTATCGCCCTCGAATCTATAGGTTTCATCTATTTCAAATTCTTCAGGTGCAAACTCAGTCATGTTATTACATACTAAACATTCTTTCTCTGAATGTATGTTGAAGTCATAAGTATAACCTCTTTTAGCTAGGTCATTTAAAGCTTCAGTTACAGTTTCATAAGCGTAATTCATGGCGATGTTTTTAAGTTATTTTAAATAAGTCTTTAGCCAATTGTGAACTTCCGAATAAAAAAATCTACTGTTCTCTGGTTTTAATATCCAGTGATTTTCTTCAGGGAAGACTAATAGTTTCGAAGGTATTTGTAATCGCTGTAAGGTGTTCCAAGTTTCAATTGCATTATTTAATGGAACTCTGAAATCTTGTTCACCAATGGTCACTAACATAGGAGTTTTGAATTGTTCTGCATAGCGAATCGGATTTTGTTCTTTCCATGATTTTGTTTGTGTCCATGGCGCTCCACCATTCATTACCTCTCTTCCATAAATGCCATCGCTAGTTCCCCATTGTGATTCTGAATTCATTAAGCCTGCATGGTTTACTAAACATTTATAATGTGTTGTCGTTGCCTGCATCCAGTTTGCTAAATGTCCGCCGTAACTTGCACCACCCGCAGCTTGTAAAGTTCCATCTATGAACGAATATTTTTTAATAGCTTCTTGTGCGGCTTCGTTTATTTCTTCAGCCGGACCTTTAAACGGATCGAATTGGATGTCTTGAGAAAATTTTTCTCCATAACCTGTAGAACCTGTATAATCAGTTAATATTAACACGTATCCTGGTGATGCTAATAAATGATAGTTCCATCGATAGCTCCAATTTTCTTTCCATGAACCAGCAGGCCCACCATGCATTACAACAAATAGTGGATATTTTTTTGAATTATCGAATCCAGCCGGACGAACAATTAAACTTCTGATTTTTTTACCACGAGTACTGGTCATCCAGAATTCTTCTACCTCAGGTAAGTCTAACTTCTCTAATCTCTCCTTGTTGAAAGAGCTTATGAATGTATGCTTAGTTGAATTTATTTTTACTATTTCATTAGGCATATTAGCGGTTTCATAATTACTTACAATCACTGGACTTTTACCATCCGAAACACTAATATTTGTATAGCATCCTTTATTGTTAGAGGTGATATTCTCTATTTGTCCAGTATTTACTGATACTTTAAGCAATCTATCTCTACCCATATCTTCGACGCTCATGTAAACAAAATTTCCTTTTAGCTCAGAATTGTTCACTACTCTGTCAATATTTTCAGCTAAATAAGTTTTGTTTTTCATAGACGGATAATCAAATCTTGTTAGCTTATTTTGATTATAAACTTTATAATTGTTAGCAGCTGATGAAAAGCAAACTAAATACTTGCCATCTGCACTAAATTCAGCTATTGAATAATCAAATCCGTCGTTAGTTAATTGAATTGCATCTCCTCCGTTTACAGAAACTTTGAATAAATTGCTTATAACATCTTTATATGCTGCGGATGTTAATTCTTTGGTAGCTGAGAATATAATTTCAGTATTATCGGGTGACCAAGTCATATCTCCATTAAAGCTGAAGCCAACATTAGTGGCCATATCAACTTTTGCAAATAAATCTTTTGCAATAGAACCAGGTTCTATAGATTGAACAAATGGGTGAGTTTGTTTTTCATCTATCCAACTATCCCAACTACGAATCGGGAAAGTAGTATATATTCTTGCTTTATATTTCAACTTCTTTTTCTCTTCAGCAATTTTTTTGTTTGTTGAATCTGAATATGCACCTACATATACTCTGCTGGTAAATAATATTTGTTTGCCATCGTTACTCCATTGTGGTGAGCCAGCACCTGTAGAAATATTTGTAAATCTTTGTGCTTCGCCGCCATCAGAAATATTTAATAAATAAATTTGCGATGCATCGTCACCTTCTCTTTTAGCAGAGAATGCAATTATTTTACTATCCGGACTCCAAGCGTAAGAACCTTCAGATCCCTTACTACTTGTTAATTTGCGAGGCTTAGCTGTACCATCGCTTGGAGCAATATAAATATCACTCGAATTATCTTTATCATCATAATTTACTTCACTCACACTGAAAATTATCCATTTCCCATTCGGAGAAACTTTTGGAGCTGATACACGTTTCATTGCGATCATTTCTTCATGTGTGATCGCTTTCTTTTGTGCGTTAGTGATAATTGAAATTTGTATGAATAATAATACTAATAGATATTGTATAATTTTTTTCATTGCTCTGTTTATAATTTATTTTAAATGTTGCATCAACTTTGAGTCAATGTATATTCCGTTTTCATTTTCAATAGTTAACTGATAAGCATAGCTTTCAGTAGCTATTGTTAAATCTTTAAACTTTAAATGAACTTCATGTTTACCAGATAAATAATTTTTTTCTTTGATAGAATATACTTTTTGACCTTGTAGATTAAATATATCTAAACTTACTTTTGAATTCTTATATAATACAAATGGAATTGTTGTTTCGTCAATAAATGGATTAGGATAGTTCTGCAATAATTGAAAGTTTTTTAAATTTTCTTTTTCAGTATGTCCTATACCTGTGCTAGTTCCAGATCCTTGTACATTTATTTCAAGATATGACTCGTAAACACCAGTTGTTGTAGAACTATTTAAAGTTGCAAGCTGATACGCATATCCATCAGCAAATATATTATCTTGATTATAAGCTAGTGGGTCAATACCTTTTGTGTATAAATTCGGATTAGCAGAGTAAATGGAATTTTTAGTAGGTATATCAAAAGTCAATTGTGATATTGCAGAGTATGATGTGCTAACATATACTTGAAAATGTATATGACAAATTCTGCCTGTGTACCAACCTGGTAATATGGTAATGAATTCAACTTCTCCATTACTATCAGTTATCTGATAACCTCTTAGATAAGTTAATCCTGCTTGGCCTTGATTATTATTCTGATTGTACCCAGAGTAAAGTCCGTCTTTGTCACAGTGCCATATATTTACCCTCACATTTGACATTGGTAGACAATTGTTAAGTCCGACAATCTTTAACTTTAAATTTAATTGTACTCCTGTTTTGTTTTCCCTAACATCTTTTCTAAAGTAAAATGCATTACTCGTTAAATCTAATGGAAAAGGTCCAGCTGTTTCAGAGGGTATCAATACGCAGGCAGCAGAATTAGTTTCTTTAGTTTCATTAGCAAATAAATTACTAAAAGGAATCAAAGATGCTGCGCTTATAATACCCGTAGACTTTATAAAGTCTCTACGTTTAAAATTCTTCATTTAATTCATTTTAAATGAAGATAATAAATTGACGTTAATTTTTAATACTTTATGATAGACTTTATTTATTTTTAATCACAATTTCATTTTCAATAATCTTCAATTAATATATATAAAGATGAATTATAAATCATTCTTAGCTATTGCAATGTCTATGTTATTACTTACATCGTCATATGCACAAAAGAAAAAATCAAACTCTAATGTAGTTGAGTCGAGTAATTTCAATTCAGAAATATTCTCTTCTCTTAGCTTCAGATCTATAGGTCCGGCTGTTACCTCTGGTCGTATTTCTGACTTTGCAGTTCATCCTAATAATACTAGTATTTATTATGTTGCTACCTCTTCTGGAGGTGTTTGGAAGACAATCAATAAAGGCACTACATATTCTCCAATTTTTGATGATCAAGGATCTTACTCTATCGGTTGTGTTTCATTAGCACCATCGAACCCGAATATTGTATGGGTTGGTAGTGGTGAAAACAACAATCAACGTTCAGTTGCATATGGTGATGGTGTATATAAAAGTGAAGATGGAGGGAAGACATGGAAAAACATGGGACTAAAAAATTCGGAGCATATCGCTGAAATTATCATCCATCCGAATAACCCCAATATCGTTTATGTGGCAGCATACGGCCCTGTTTGGAAAGAAGGTGGAGAGCGTGGTATTTATAAAACTACGGATGGTGGCATTACATGGTCATTAGTAAAATCAGTTAGTGAATTCACGGGTGCAAATGATTTAGTCATGGACCCTAGAAATCCGGATGTTTTATACGCTGCATTTCATCAGCGAATGAGAAAGGTGTATACTTATATTGGGGGCGGACCAGAATCTGCGATTTATAAATCGACAGATGCAGGAGCTACTTGGAAAAAAGTAGAAGGCGGATTACCGAAGGGCGATATTGGAAGAATGGGATTAGCGATGAGCCCTGTAAATCCCGATGTCTTATACACTGTCGTTGAAGCAAAAGATGACAAAGGAGGTATTTATCGTTCGATTGATCAAGGTGCAAGTTGGGAGAAACGAAATGGATTTTTTACATCTGGAAATTATTATCAAGAAATAATTTGCGATCCTGTAGATGTAGATAAAATTTTTATCACTGATACCTATTTTAAAGTAAGTAAAGATGGTGGTAAAACAGTTTCGAATTTAGGTGAGATCAATAAGCATATTGATAATCATTGTATATGGATTGATCCGAAAAACACTAATCATCTATTAGTTGGTTGTGATGGTGGTATCTATGAAACATATGATTTTGCTGGCACTTGGCACTACAAAGATAATTTACCTATTACACAATTTTATAAAGTATCGACAGACAATGATTATCCGTTTTATGGAGTTCATGGAGGTACGCAAGATAATTTTAGTTTAGGCGGACCTAGTCGTACGACATCAGCTAATGGAATTACAAATGCTGATTGGTATGTAACATCTTTAGGTGACGGATTTGAAACTCAGGTAGACCCGAAGGATCCGAATATCATTTACGCACAAAGTCAATACGGTGGCTTGAATCGTTTCGATAGAAAGTCAGGTGAATACTTAGGTATAAAACCGATTGAGAAAGAAGGGGAGGCGGCATATCGCTGGAATTGGGATGCTCCATTATTTATTTCACAACATCAAAATACAAGATTGTATTTTGGTGCTAATAAAGTTTTTAGAACTGATGATCGTGGTAATACTTGGAAAGCAATTAGCGGCGATTTAAGTCGTCAAATTGATCGAAATAAATTAGAAGTGATGGGTAAAGTGTGGTCAGTAGATGCGATAGCAAAGAATGGGAGTACAGATATTTTCGGACAAACAACTACGATTTCAGAATCGAAACTAGATGAAAATATTTTATGGGTAGGTACAGATGATGGTTTGATACACATGACTACGAATGGAGGTGCAAGTTGGATGAAGTTTGATAATTTACCAGGAGTACCAGCTATGAGTTACGTGCATCAGATTATCGCATCGAATCATGACAAGAATACTGCCTATGTTTGTTTTAATCATCATCGTTATGGCGATTTTACACCTTATGTTTTAATGACTTCGGATGGTGGCAAATCATGGAAGAGTATCGCGTCGAATTTACCTAAAAGAGGTAGTGTGTATTCAATTGCCGAAGATCATGTAGATCGTAATTTATTGTTTGTTGGTACAGAATTCGGAGTGTTTTTTAGTAATGATGGAGGTGCAAATTGGTTACAGTTGAAATCAGGTTTACCGACAGTTGCTATTAGAGATATTGAAATTCAAAGACGTGAAAATGATTTAGTATTAGCAACGTTTGGTAGAGGATTTTACATATTAGATGATTACTCATTATTAAGAAATTTCAAGAAGCAAGATTTAAATACATCAGCAATAGTATTTACAGTAAAAGATTCATGGATGTATAATGAGAGATTTCCGTTAGGCTTAAGAGATAAAGGTCACATGGGTAGTAGTTACTATGCTACTGCAAATCCTGCTGTTGGTACAGTGATTCATTACTATTTGAAAGATGATATAAAATCATTGAAAGAAAAACGAAAAGATTTAGAAAAAAATAAAATAAAAAATAATGAAAAAATTTCTTACCCATCTATCGACAGTTTACGTTTAGAAGATCAACAAATAGATCCTTATTTGTTATTCACAATTACTGATGCAAATGGTAAAGTTATACGTCATATAAAAGCTTCTGCGAAAAAGGGCTTGAATAAAATTATTTGGGATTTTAGAACTAATTCTTCTGCAGGTGTGCATGAGAAGTTTGTACCAAGTGCTGATCAATTATTTGCAAGTGCTGAGCAAGGCTCGATGGTAGCACCAGGTAAATACACTGTTCAACTAGCGAAAGTAGAAGATGGAGTATTAACCAATATTGGAGAAACGCAAACATTCAATTGTAAATTATTAGACAATAGTAGTATCAAAACTGAGTTCAATGCGAATGCAGCATTCTATGAAAAAGTAAGTGACATCAGAAGAGCAGTAGGAGCGGCAGATGATTTATTTTCAAATATGCAGAACAGAGTAAAAAATATAGATCAAGCAATCATTTCAATGCCTGCATCATCCAAAGTATTATTAGAAAAATCACATGCATTACGTAAAGAGTTAAATAGTATTGCTTTGAAATTACGCGGAGATGAAACTCGTGCAAAAAGAGAGTTTGAAACACTCCCATCAATTTCTGATAGAGTATTCGGTATTCAAGGTAATATTTGGAATTCGATTGCCCCTGTGCCACAGATGTATGTAGAGTCATATGAGATAGCTTCTAAGCAATTCACTGAGGTATTAGAAGCTATGAAAAAATTACATGCATCGATAGAGGCATTAGAGAGAGAATTAGAAATTAATAATGCGCCTTATACACCTGGTAGATGGCCAGAGTGGAAGTAGTTAATAATTTGACTGATTAAATTTATAATTTAAAATGTAATTCATTTGATATTGAATTATTTATTATTTGATTCGTCAAAAATGTTATCTGTATTAACATAAAGTATTTTAACTTTTTTGTCGGTATTTTTACTGTTTTGTTGAACTAAACGAATTAGTCGTTTACTCTGTCTACCCATAAATCTATTCCAATAAACGATTACATGATAGTCATAATTATCTATCGAAATCGTTTTTGAATAAGAAAGTTTGCGTAGATGTTTAATTTGAGTTGGTAAATCCATTATACTGTCTATAGGGGCTTGCGCTTTTGGAGGGAAGCTCGACATAATATCATTTCTATTCCAATTTAGATTTGGGAAACCACCGACATAACAATTAATTTGAAAAGATTTTAATCGCCCATTATTATCATAATAAAGAGCCTGTAAAGGTTGATAATGATTTTTTATTTGTTCTTTATAGAGTGCAGTGTCTAATCTTCTTAGAAAAGTAAGATAGGAGGTATCAAGTTCATAACTATCAGTTAAGGGAATATTGTATTTTTTTGAATATTTAACAATTATATTTTCATCTACTTTCTTGTAATTTTTTATTCCATATAGTGTACTGAAAATGGTAGAGCATCCTGATAGTAAAAAAATACATTTTAATGAAATAACTGTAATTACTAAAGATTTCATTTTTATATCTACTTTATATTTTTCACAATATAATTAAGATATTTATATTAAGAAAAAAAGGGGTGAACAGATTATCTGTTCACCCCTTTTTTTCTTAATATCTAATATTTATTCTTTAATTATTTTATTGAAAGTTTCTAATCCATTTATTACTGTTTTAACAGTATATAAACCAATAGGCAATTCACTAATATTAATCTTTGCAAAATTTGCATTTACATCATTTGTAAATACTACCTGACCTATTGAATTGTAAATAACAATATTTTGGATAGCTTTTTCAGTTGAAATATTTAAGTATTCATTGCTTGGGTTCGGATAAACATTAACTGTTTCAGCTTTTACTGATTCTACTCCTACAAATGGTTTCTTGCTAAATAAAACATTATCAATATAAGCAATCGAAGCACCTGCTGGTGAACTAGCAAATATTAATTGTGCAATATTCGATTTAGTTGTAAGTCCGGTCATAGCCGAAATTGGAACTGAAATATGATTCCAACCACCTAAAGTAGGAGTAATGATTGTTTCATGTTCAACGTCATTACCGCCACCAAATGCACCATCTGCACCAAAGTCAACTAATTTAAATTTGAATGTTGTAGAATTTGGTGTCCATAAATCAAACTGAAATGAATCCATAGAACTGATGTTTAATTGACTAACAACAGTTTCAACTCCAACAAAATCTAATCCTGTATATTTCTTTACATCGTCAGATCCAATTTGAATATCAGTTAATGTTGCAGACGACCAAGAAGTTCTCCAAGTATCAACTGAAACGTTTGTATATGCATTACTAAACATCGACATTACATCTGTAGCTAGTTTTGTTGGAGTTGGTGCTGCAGTTGTTGGCTCTGTTACTACCGCAACGTCTTTACTAAACATTACGTTATCTATATAAACTACCGAAGTGCCAGCAGGTGAACTTGCAAAAATTAATTGTGCAATATGTGATTTAGTAGTAAGTCCTGTCATTGCTGAAATAGGAATAGAGATATGATTCCATCCATTAATGGTAGGTGTAATAATAGTCTCATGTTCTACATCATCACCGCCACCAAATGCACCATTAGCACCAAAGTCTACTAGTTTGAATCTAAATGAAGTTGAATTAGGTGTCCATAAATCAAACTCAAATAAATCCATTCCATTAATATTAATTTGATTATTTACAGTTTCAATACCAACAAAGTCTAATCCTGAATATTTTTTTACATCATTAGATGCAACTTGCATATCAATTAATGTTGCAGAAGACCAAGAAGTTCTCCAAGTATCTACCGGAACATTCGTATATGCATTGCTAAATAATGATATAACATCAGATGATAATTTAGTAGGAGTAGGAGCTGCTATTGTAGGCTCAGCTAAAGTTGTTCCTGCAGAGAATGTAATGTTATCGAAATAACAAATATTATCAGAAGTTCTACCTGCTAAATTAAAATCCATAAATACTATAATTTGAGCTATACCTGTTGATGATGGCTCTCCAATTTTTGAAGTAAAGTCGAAGGTTAATTCTTCCCACTGGTTAATCAAAGTGTTTGATACTTTAATTTCACCAGATGATGCTAATGAACCTGTTGCAAACTTAATTCCAACATCACTAATGACCGATTTGTAAACCATCATTTTCACAATAGCATTTGAAGCAGATAGCGTAAAGGTACCAATGCTTGCACCATTTGCTGACTCACATCCTGCCCATGGGTTACCAGCCTGTAAGGCTGTAAATTTAGCAACTGTACTAGAGGTATTGATACCTGTTGCACTCGGATTGCTGACGAATTCTAATGCTGGATTTGTGCCATTCTCGAAAGTTGTCCAAGACCAACTGGCACCATGCCCCCCAGCTTCAAAATTGATTGGGTTGTTTTGCGAAAATCCAATACTTGAAATAAGTAAGGCTACGCTTAGTGTAATTATTTTTTTCATATAATAAATTTTTGTATCGTTAGTGATTTGTATATGCAATATAATATAAAAATTACTTAAAGTAAAAAATACCATAAGTATTTTTATATATTTTTGTTCTTAAATTGTATTTTGCAGTATGAAAATACCAAGCACTTATTTCTTATCTGACCATACTATTCCATTAAAAGATTATTTCGTATTTGGTTTGTCTATTGATTGCGTCGTGTTCGGATATCATGAAGGTGAAATTAAAGTGTTATTGGTACAAAGAGATGTAGAGCCTTTTAATGGCCATTGGGCATTAATTGGGGATTTAGTTGAGCCAGAAAAAAATCTAGATGATGCAGCGAATAATGTATTAGAGAAGCTTACAGGATTAAAAAATATCTACATGAAGCAATTTTTTACATTCGGTAGTGTTGATAGACATCCTTTAGGTAGAGTAGTTACAGTAGCTTATTTTTCATTAGTAAATAGTACAAATTATCAACCAATTGCTTCTTCATGGGCTAAATCAGCGGAGTGGATTAATATTAATAATTTACCTGAGCTTGCTTTTGATCACCAAGAAATTTTGATGAAAGGTATTGAAACTCTTAAAAATGAAGTACGCCATAAACCAACTGGCTTTGAACTATTGCCAAAGAAATTTACTCTTTTAGAGTTGCAATTATTATACGAAGCCTTACTTGGATATAAATTTGACAAATCAAATTTCAGAAAGAAGATTCAGGAAATGAATATTCTTAGACCTTTAAATGAAGTCAAACTTAATGTTTCTCATCGACCAGCAAAACTGTTCGAGTTTGATGAGAAAAGATATAGAATACTAGAAAAAGAAGGTTTCTCTTTTGAACTATAAATGACTTTTTGATAGCATACTTTTTTCCATCACAAGTTTTGGTGTTCTATCTGATTTGAAAAGTCCCCAATGCTTTTCGGGTTCCATCGGATCTGATGAACCTTTCCATTTCTCATCAAAGGCTTCAAAAAAGAAAGTAAGTATATTGTTTTTAGATGTCCAGTTCATTAGATCATCATAATACATTTTTTGATTCTCTTCGTTCACATGTTCTGAATGTATTCCAACTCCGTGAGAATTGGTCGCCCATCCTGCTTCGGTAATTACAATTGGAATATTAGGGTATTGGTTTGCTACAGTTTCATAATTTGCAATTGTATATTCAACTGCTTCATGTATATGTTTATATTCCCAGACCGGGTAAGTATGTATAGAAATGAAATCAATAACCTCTACCAATGGTTTCAAATAATTCAACCATGGCACATAATTTTCACAAAAAGTAATTGGTTGTTTTATATTTTTCTTTACTTGCTTTGCGAACGCTACTACTCGTTCTACTGGTACAAAATGATCTGTCCAATCTACACATGCTTCATTACCTAATGATACTGTACATATGATATCAGCATATTTATTAGACCAATCAATTAATTGTTGAATTTTTTGATCGTTATTTTTTTTATTTTCCACTAATTGTTCTTCTTCATAAACTCCACCACCCCAAGGGCAACGTTGATTATTCATTTCGGCAACTATATAAGCACCAAGCATCAATTTGAAATCAAGTTTCTCTTGCTGAATAACTTTAATAACAGTTAAAGCGTGTTCATCGCAATCATATAATCGAAGGTATTTCCAATGTGATTGTAGAATTAATAAATCCTCTTTTATTTCATCATAAGAAGGAGTTATGCCACCAGGTTGTTGACCATCTCTAAAGCCAGAATAACATATGGCTTTAGCAAACGGTAAATTAAATTGATCGAAAAAGTTATTCATTAATATTTTAGTTTTTCATTTTTATCCCATAATCCCCAATAAGCTCCAACATCACCTTCCGGACCTACTTTCCAAGATTCATCAAAGGATGCGAAATAGAAGCTTTCAATGCTATTTGAATTACACCAATTCTCGCAATCTATAAAATATCTCATAGCATTTTCTTCATTTGCTACAGAGGCTTTAAACGCTCCACCTTGACTAGGCCAACCTGTTTCTGTAATTATCACTCTTTTACCTTGTCCGGCGTGTCTAGCAGATTCATACATACTTCTCATATGTTCAAATGAATATTCGATAGGGCAGCCTTCCCAATAAGGATAGCAATTTGTTAAAATAACATCACAAATTTCTGTAATTCTTGGTCGATGAGAGAACTCATAGTATGCGTCAACATAACCTACAGGTATATGTGGAATTGCATCTTTAACTCTTCGTATATATGCTAGTAGTTGGTCTTCTGTTAAGTCTTTTCTATACATCACTTCATTACCCACAGCGGCCACATCAACTAATCCTTCATGCGCCATTGAAATCAGAGATTCTATTTCTCTTTCATTCAATTCTAAATCATCTCCTAACCATGCTCCCACAAGAGTTTTCATGCCATGTTTTTTTGCCATACTCGGTACATGTTCATTTCCTTCAATGCATGAAAATGATCGAACCCATTTAGTGTATGGTTGCAAAATTTTAATGCGTCGTTCAACTTGTTCTTCTGTAATAATTGATCCGGGTTTTTGACCATCCTCATAAATACTAAAGCAAATACCATGCATGCCAGCTTTAAGAGTTTTGTGCCAAATGTTTTTTAAATCATCACTTGAAAGTTGAGTATAATCAACATTAATATGGATGTTTGATTGTTTCGATTTAGTGTAAATCGCTTTGTTTTCTTCAGTGAAAAAATGACCCTCTCTATATGAACTAAAAGATTGTCTGTTTACTTCATTCTTAATTTCTGAATGATGAAATTCCTCAACTTCTATATTGTTATTGCTACTATGAACAGACACTTTGTTATTATTTAAATTTGAATCATCAACTGATGTATTTAATTTCCCTGTTAAATCATCTGATGGTTTATTTTCTAGTTTAGCCTTTCGAGTATCTAGTTCTTCTTTAATTTCTCTTGCTTTTTTTTCTGTTAGATCATAATTCCACATTACCCACATAGCGATTAATGTACCTGCAATTGGCACTCCAGAAAAGAACAGTCTTAATCCGGTTACTGCTCCTTCTGGTTGAGTAGGTGCACCAGCTTTGAAAGCAACGACTGACATAATAACGCCAGTTAATAAACCTGCAATTGCGAAACCGAATTTTACCATCCACCAATATATTGCTCCAAACACTCCTTCACGTCTTTTACCTGAATCTAACTCATCCATATCGCATACATCCGCAGTCATTGACATCATTAAAGTAAATAAACTCCCTATACCAAAAGAGAAGAATGGCAATGCAAATAAAAACATATACGGCTTACCCGGAATAAAAAGAAACCAAAGTAAAATGTATCCCAAAATGGAAATACCTTGACAAATTAGAAAGGCTCTTTTCTTTTCAATTTTTTTAGCTATCCATGCTACAATTGGAATTACAATAAACGTTGTGGCTAAGGCACCTCCGCAACCAAAAAGAGTAGGCCAAATCCCAGCAGCAGCTGTGTCACCATCGAATAAATAATATACAACTATGAAAAATGTAAATCCCGCAACTGTATTAAAAGCATTGAATATAAAGAATGTTGCTATACATAATTTTCTAAATGGCTTATTCGCAAATGCTTCTTTGAAACTAACTAATATTTCTTTCAAACTACCACCAATAGTTTTATAGGTTAGTGGCTGTAAGGTATCATCAAATTTTGTCGATTTACTTTTGATAAATATTGCTGGCACCATCGCTAATAACATAAAAATCGATCCAACCCAAATAGCTAAAGTTCTTGTTGCAGTATCGGCATTTGGGAACCATTTCGGATCATACATGATGACCCAGAACCAAGGAGCAATAACCCATGCAAACTGACCTATCCATTGTGAGATTGCCATTATACTTGTGCGTTCATGAAAATCATCACTCATCTCATATCCCATCGCTACATATGGCACACTGAAAATTGAAAGTCCAATGTGAAATATTAAAGAGAATGTTAAGAAAAATATAAAATTATACATCACACTATCTTCTCTATATAATTGCCACATAATTATAAATGCAATTCCCATTATTATAGATCCTACAAATACATATTGTCTTCGTCGTCCGTAAATAGATTTAGTATTATCTGAAATAAATCCCATGATAGGATCGAAGAAAGCATCTACAATTCTTGGCACAAAAAATAATACGCCCCACATCCATGATGGCATACCTAAATTCTCTACTAATACAACCATGAAAATTCCTAAAGCAGCAGGAAACATTTGATTAGCCAACATTCCAAGTCCGAACGCTATTTTTTGTCCGAATGGTACTTTATTTGATATTTGCTTAGTGGACATATGTAATATTTTTAGTTAAGTACTATTGTTTGTAATGCTTTTGCATCTATGGTAATTTTTTTCAATCCTTTGTTATCTAAATTTATTTCTAAAGAATATTTTTCATCTGTCGGATTAAACACAGCAATCACAACGCTTCCGTCAGTATTTTGAACAGCTGTTGTCATCACCTCTGTGTGATTAATCGTACAACCTATTTTCGTAGCCCCAGGTCTCATAAATTTACTGAAATGAGACATTACATAATATAACGGAGTAAAATAAACTTCATCTTTTTCAGGGTCAACTATCACAGGAGCTACACACCAGTTTTTAAACCAATTCGGACCTCCTTGTGTGTCTAAAACCATATTCCAATCTATCCAACCGTTCACATAATTATTCAGACATCCTATAATATCTGTAGCATATCTATTTACTGGTGCATACTTCGGATGTAAATATTTTTCTTTTTCACTCGCCCAATCCCAACCCCAATCTGTCGCTTCTTTTTTCCAATACCAAGCATCGTCACGCCATTTAGGTATTTCAGAATCTACACATCCTTCAGTCTCTATTAATAATTTATTTGTTGCTTTATGATGAGCATATTGTAAGGCTTCCGGGAAATAATCATACGTACTTTCATACCAATGTATAGCTGTACCTGCAAAATATTTTGATGATTTCTCATCTCTATACATTTCATCTACCCATTCTTTTAAGCCTGCTCTGTTTTGATCATATCCGAAAATGTTGATGCTCGACCAACCGTCTTTTTCTAACTTCGGACCTAAATAATCTTGTACAAAGTCGGTCATTTCTTTCGGTGAAAATAATGTGCTCTCCCAATTATTTCCATTACCGTGCGGTTCGTTAATTACCGTTATTCCCCAAATATCAATTCCTTCATTTTTATATGCTGATAGATATTTCGAAAAATATAGAGCAAACGCATCGTTATATTGCGGCAATAATTTTCCGCCAACATAACTTTTATTGTCTTTCATCCATGGTGGTGCTGTCCATGGTGATGCTATGATTTTAAAGCTATCAATTGATACTTTTTGAGCCTCTAATATCATCGGAATTAAATCATTCTTATCATCTTCAATCGTAAAATGATTCATCTCTAAATCATTCTCAACTTTTGAATAGGTATAATTGCTCAGTGAAAAATCACATGAAGCAATATGTGTTCGAGTTAATGAATATCTCGCTCCATCTGTACCAAAATATGCTTGTAATATTTTCTTTCTATTTACAGGTCCTAATTTGTTTAACAATGAAGCAGATGCTTCAGTGAATGAGCCACCAAAGCCAATTATTTTTTGATATTTCTCTTTCGTATTTATTTGAATAGTTAATGATTTGTCAGTTGGTTTGAAATCTGTGAGTAATGTTAATGCATTTCCATTTTCTGAAGTCTCATATACATCAATATTCATTTCTTTTGTATTTGTGCATTGTAGATGTACAACACTAGTGATTCCTATAAAAATTAATTTTAACGAATTGATGTGTTGTTTTGTATTCATATTATTTATTATTTTTTGGTATTTGAACACTTTTTAAAAGAGCTTCTTTATTTCCATCAAATGTTTTTTCAATACTATTCCCATCACGTTTTAATTCTTTAAAAACTCCCTCATCTACTTTATTCCAAACTACATACTTTGCTTTCCCATCTATTGTAAATAATCCGAAATAATTTTCAGAACCATTTGGGTTTTGTACATCTTTCCATTTCTCATCAAATGCTTCGAAATAAAAACATGTAATATTTTCTTTGTTTGTCCAGTCTCTAATCAATTCATAATACTTCCCAGATTTGTATTCATCACATGCTCTCGAGCCATCGTTTCCATAAAAGCCATCAGAACTCGAAGCCCAACCTGTTTCACCAATATGTATAGGTTTGTTAATACCAATTGACTTCATGTAATCTTTTACACTTTGGTATTGACTTTTGGCATGATTTAATGCACGTAACATTATCGAGTCAAGTTTTTCTTCTTTCGATAAATTCTCTTCGGATGGTTTCGTTCCCCAAAATGCTCCATTATAATGAGTGTCGTGCATAGGGTAGGTGTGAATAGAAACATAATCTACTGCAGTATATAGTTTCTTTAAGTCATCAACATGATATGTAGAATCAGCACCACCCCAAGATGCATAATTATCTGATGATGTGATCCATAAATCTTCTGGTAGTTTATTTTCTTTTTTTAATTCTTGAAGATAGTTTACCCATTTTAAAATTATAGTCGGACTTACATAATAACTGCTAGCCCAGTGAACCATTGCTTCATTACCCACTGAAATTATTTTTATGATATTGGGGTAGGTATTCGCAAGTTCAACAGCTCTTCTAATTTCAGCTGTATTTTCAATTAAGTTTTCCTTTTCGTGATTTAATACTTTGTTTGTCCAGGCATTTTCACAATCTATCCAAACGCCTAACATCACATACATCTCGAAATCTTTATTTTCATTTTGCAATTCTGTAATTGCTACTAAGAGATTTCTTATTTCATCGAGCTTTGTATTATAAGTGCGAATTATTTTGATACCCATCGCACTCATTATTTTCAAATCTTCTTTTATTTGCTCTTTACTTGGTTGAAGATCGCGAGTATTACTGCGATAGCCACCATAGCAAATGGCGAGGTAGTTTGTATCTCCTAAAATCTCTGATGCTTTTTTTGTGCTTAAGTTATTGGACGAACTACAAGCTGTTAAAATGAACAGGCAAGAAATTATGAAATAATATTTTAATCTACCTTTTCGCATTCTTTTATTTTAAAATAGATTCTTGAACATATACAGTGATTTTACTTATTTCACCTGTTCTATTAAATATTGATAGACTTATTTGTGAATCTAAATACAAAGAATCTGTCGTTATCAATGTGCCATCCTCTTTTTCGATCTCCATTCGGTTTTTATCAGATAGACGATAAATAATTGGTACTTGACAAAATGTAAAACATAATGAGCCTGGAGATGGTGCGTATGTTTTATGTTCTTTGTTTATGGTAACATAATGAAACATCCTATCTTCTTTGGTAAACTCATCTTTTCTTAATAAACACGGATTGAAATATAGTGTGCCATTTAAAACAAATACTCCTAACTCACCAAATCTACTAATGATGTCTTCTTTCACTTGACCAGTCATTCCTGGTTGTTGTGCACCCTTATTGCTTGGTGTATGCGAGTATGGGTCAGTCGGAAATGCGCCATAAAGTTTTGGTGATTTATGAACTCCTACACCTGCATTTATTTCATAATAGTGTTCCAGTAGTTTACCTATAACTTTATCGCTCTCTCCATTTTCGATTGCTTGGAAACAAACTTCTTGTACCGCTAATTGAAGTTTAGAAACCATATGCCAATAGATAGAGCCTAAGCCTTCGTATCCATAGAATGTGCCAGAGCGGCCTGTAAATGATTTATGGTCAAATACGGCCTCGAAAACATCTAATAAAGCAGTTCTTTCTGTTTGCAGGTATGAGCCATATTTATTTATGTCTAATTGATCGAGAGCATTACTCAAATCAGCTGCATTTTTTAAATTTCCATTAAAGTGATATTCTCCTTTAATATCTTTCTCAACAATAGACTTTTCACCATCAGCAAGCAATACGTCAACAAGTTTTAATTTCTGTATCGACTCTGAAGGTATTTTGTTTTTCTGTAAGAATTTTGGAAGTTGTTTGTTTGGATAAAGTAAATAACTATACTGATCGGGGCGAAAGAGTGCGCTCTGCTTCATGCTATCTAATAACTCTAGTGCATTTTTGGGAGATAGATAACCTGAACTTAAAACTGCCACTTGTCCTTCTAGCATTTCACTCAAATAAGAAATTTCAACTTCTTGCTCAGCTTTAATACTCATTAAATTATAAGCGTGATACATATTATCGTCGCGCTTGTTCGCATTAATAGTATGTTCAATAAATTGTAAGCTGACTTTTATGAATGATTTAAGTCTTCGATATGAAATCGTTCTTTTCTCTGACCAAAATGAATGATTATAGATGTGTTCTCTGTAATCACTACTTGCTGTACCTAAACTATCTAATATTGCTTTTCTATCGCGATCATTTATTTCATTGTTCAACAATGCAACATTTTCTTCAAGTGTCTCATGAATTGATTTAAAGAAAATAATTAACTCATCTGATAGTTCTACTCTTTCTTCTGTTGTTTGTTCTACAATTTTTTCGAAAAATACTAAGAATCTTCTAAGGTAATATAGAGTTACCATCGACACCCCGTTACCAACAAGCGCATTATTCGCATCATTCCATTCTGGGCGTTGTGTATTCATCCATATACCTGCACCTGGTATAAAATTTGAAAGTTTAGCTAATACAGTTGCTAATATTTTTTCAATGAAATTGACAGTATGTATATCTTCTTTCTGAGTAAATAGTAAAGCTGCGTCTGAACCAAAATTTTTAATGTTCTCTTTTATTTTACGATCTAATTCTTCGTCAAATTCAATCGTATCTTTTGCATTCTCTAAAATCTCTTGATAGCTTTTTATTTTGTAGGGCACATTTGCATATACAAATTGCTCTTCATTAAATTGCTTACTCAGTTGACCTGGGAAATATTTTTCATTTAACTCTAAAAGTTTAAGCAGATAGATGATTTGATGATCACCCCAATAACCTATATAAGACCAAGGGTTATCGGGTTCTACTGTTTCCCAATCAAATCCGCTTTTTGTGATACGATAAGGGTTATAACCATCAAAAGTAGTCGCATTTAAAAACTTATGAATCATACTACGTGTAAATCCCGGAAAAGAAATAGCTAAGGCTTCCCAATTTTGAAAAATGTCACGCCAATTTCCTTCGTAATCAAGTATTTTTTTCGAATAGTCATCAGCTCTACGTGTGTTGATTGAAAACTTATTCCATGGTCTGCTTGGGTCACCATGTCTTCTACTAAATTTCAATGGTAAGTATTCTGTACAAAGTCTCTTGAAATTTTTGTCTTCAACTTTTGCACATATATGCTCTAACTCAAATACAGTAAATGTATCACTTAAACTTTCTAATAACTCTTTGTGTTTATTATGTACAGCTTTGTTAGCAGCAGATAGATAATTGATTAATTCTTGTTTTTCTATTTGATAATTGAAATCAAAAATTCCACCTCTCATTATATTGAAAAGTGTATTCGAGAAATGACGGGTATCTCTGTAAACATCTGCAGAGAGCTGTATACCATCTGATGATGCATTGAGTTCCCTTAATAATTTTGAACCTAAATTGATATCATCTTCAATTTGTTGTTGTAAATTTTTATTGTTTTTGATTTGATCGATTATCGATACAACATCTGCTTGACTTTGATTTACATCACATACAATTGTCCATTTCTTTTTTTCTTCTGGTAATAAAGTAATTTCTTTATTTAAAAAGTAAGCTCCTTTCTCTGCTTTTACATCTTCTTCTTGTTCTATTGCTAAGCCTTTTCTAAAGTTTTCTACTTGTAATGAAGAAAGTAAATACTTCGGATGTTCAAGACCTAATGACCATGCAATATTTGCTTTTAATGCTTCACTTGGCTCTGCTCTATCAACTATGATTGCACTCAGTGCGAAAATACCAACACCCGATTCAAGATCTAATTCATTACGTTTATAGGCATCAACTAAAATACTTGTTGAATTTTGCAAATCACTATTCACTCCATCAGGCATAATGTTTTGAATGCCATCTATAATATTAATTTTTAATTTTTTATCACTCTTATTTTCTAGAGAAGATTTACGAACGAAACCATAAATATTACTTGTGTTCCATTCATATCTAAATGTAAGATTGAAGTTGTGATTTATTTCTTCAAAGATTATTTTATTACCTATAGCATTTTTGTATAGGTTTCTTGAAATTTTGTATAAGGTATTATTTCTTTCAGAGAATGGTTCCCACACATATGTTTCACTTTCATCAATAATTTGAAATATTGATTTCGAACCTGTGGTATCGTACGACTCTGTAATTTTATCGGCAGTATAGTATGGAAACAATGCATACTCAGCACTCTTTCTTCCAGCTGATATACCACCGTTACTTGATATAAAAAGCCAATGATTTGAATCACTTACCACGCTCATGAAAAACACGCGCATTTCGTTGTGGTTCGAAATACAAAAAAAGTTTTCTCCTTCTATTTTTAATCTCTTTATTTCTACTCTAGACTCTTCTTTCATTTTATTCTAAATACTTTTATTTCTATTTCTCTCAGTACTGAGTACTCAGTACTCAGTACTCAGCACTATTTCTCCTTATACACCCTTACATAATCAATAGTCATTGTGCTTGGGAAAGGTGTGTTACTATTTGGTGGGCCTCCAAAATTTCCACCAACAGCGATGTTCATAATTAAAAAGAAAGGTTGATTATAAACCCACTCACCTGGTACCTCAGAAGGAGTAATTCTTTTGTATAGATAATTATTTACAAAAAAATCAATTTTATTAGCGTTCCATTCTATTGCATACACATAAAAATCAACATCGAATCTACTGTTCTGCAAAGCATATGGAGTAGTTATGGCTTCACCTCCAGAGTAACCCGGACCATGGATCGAGCCGTAAGTGATATTTGAAAATTTCCCTTTCTGTTCCATGATATCAATCTCACCACATTGTGGCCAAGTAACGCTATCAATGTTACTACCTAACATCCAAAATGCTGGCCACATACCTGTGCCTGTTGGTGTTTTTATTCTAGCTTCTATTCGACCATATTTTTGTGTAAAAATACCTTGAGTTTTTACTCGAGCAGATGTATAGTTACCGAACTGATCTTTTCTCGCCGTGATTACCAAATTTCCATTACCATCTAGGGCTACATTTTGAGTACTTTGAGTATAGGTTTGAAGCTCATTATTTCCCCATCCGTTTTGTCCGGTACCTAAATCATATGTCCATTTCGTGGCATCAGGTGAGGTACTTGCAGCACCTTCAAACTCATCACTCCATACTAACTCAAAATTTCTTTCAGGTAATTCTTGTACAGCTTCCTTTTCACAACCTGCTATCATTATAGCAACTGTGCTTATTAATATTATCTTATTCAAATGAATCATAGATCTAAATATTTAATAGTTTTATAACTAATTTTTTTATCGGTAGAAATAAATATTGTCAAGAATAAAATTAGGTCCGCCTGTCACAATGATTGCTCCTAAATTACCTTTCTGATTGAGAATATTTCCTGTTAGTGGAATATCAAATGATTTCCAAACTCCAGTTTGAAATCCAGTTAAATTAACTCTCAAATCTCTGTCATCACCAAGCGGATTACCGGTATTGACATCCGTCTCAATAATTTTATTAGCACCTATATCTCTAACTTGAATACCAATCGTTGTGTTTGCATTTTCTACATATACATCAATGTGTAAAAAACCTAGAGGTGTTCCATTGATTGGTTCTTCAACAAACATTATTCCTGTATAATTATTGGTGCTGTATTGTAATACTTCGCCTGATCCAGTATTTAATATTTCTGTAACTGTTGTAGATCCACCAAATCCTGGAGTGAAATTACTTGTAGTTGCATCAACATATGCATCACTAAATATTGATTTTACGTCTACTTGAGGGCGAGTTGGAACAGGTGCACCTGGTAGGTCTCCTTTAGAAATGATTTTTAAAGTTCCAATTGCTGGCGTACCTTTTACACTTGCTGTAATTTCTGCGCTTCCTTGTTTTAGAACACTAACAACTCCTTCATCATTCACTGTAGCAATCGATGTGTCAGAACTGAAAAAATCACAATATGCAGTAGTTGAATTCACCTGCACATCTTGACCATTTACTAGGTTAAATACATGGTTGATGCCAGTTACATTTACAGAAGCACCAACAAAAGTATTTACGGTGCTTAATACGCCTCCCATAATTTTAGAAGTAGGCTTCCCTACATTACCTAGTTTTTCAAATTTTATTTCATCAAACCAAAGTGCATAACCTGATCCATTTGTTGCTTGGGTTCCTGCTGCAAACCAAAATACTCCACGTTCACTTAAAAGTATTGATGGATCTGGAATAGGTATAATTACTTTTGTCCAGCTTGTGCCAACATTCACATTTTGAATCGAAACTCTGTTCTTGTCACCTAGGTAATCAATGCCAAATCCGACATCTCCAAGTAATGTGCCTGTCGATGCTTTTACATAAAAAGTTAATGCATCAAATTCTGTAAGATTTCGTCCTACACCATCAACTCTAAAGATAGCACCAGCATAAGTTCCAGAAGGGTCAGTTTCATTGGGCACATCAATTCTTATTGATGAATTACTTTGATAACCTTCTGTCATATCTACTGAAAATACATCTGGTTTAGCATCACCAAATGGTAAATAAAAATCAGAACCTAATCCGATAAAATTATCTGTAAACACTTCAGCAACTTTCGGGAAAGTAGGCAACACTGCTTCATCACTAACTTCTCTTGTGCATCCCATAGGAGCAGTAATGAAAGCTGATGCAAGACAGATTAATATCGTTTTTTTACTTAAAATATTCATCTTATTTATTTTTAATCTTAATGAATCTTATTAATTATTAATATTGATTTGTACATATGTACGGAACTCCCATTCATTGCCATTCGGGAACCCAATTGCATTAGGGTCTGGTACAAATTGTCCGAGATTGTTCATCGTCATTACTGGTGAATATCTGTTAGAGTATTTGTCTAACGTACGATAAGTTGTTCTTAATCCGATTTTTGTACCTGGTAATAAGAACCAATCTGGTTTGCCAATTTCCATTGACCAATCGCCGATTAACTGTAATGGGAAAGTTAAGTTGAAATCTCGGTGATAGTCAAAGGGACCCCAATCATCAACTTTAACGATTGTTGCTAATTTCATCTTTTTATAAATTGTTCGGATGTCTATTCCATAGCGATTGATTGTACGTGTATCACTACCGTTTGCTTGCGCATTACCAAAGTATGCGTTTGCAATTATTCCGAAATCAGGATTTATTTTTGAAACCAATCTAATGTTTGTTTCCCAAAGATCTTGAGCTGGTGCTGAACCCGGGAATACAAATGTTGTACGACCATTGCTCAATATACCAATTGCTGCATCTTGAACTGTCGGTAAATGACGATATACAAATCCTGTGCTCATCGCAAACTTCGCATCTTCCATTCTGTCATTATCCCATTCATACATCCATGTTGCTGGGGTAGGGTCGTAGGTTAATAAAATTTCTCCTGCTACTGTCTCACGATTTCCTCTTACTGAGAATGGGTCATCTAAAATATTTCTTGGTCTTGCAGGGGCAGCAAACTCAGGACCTATAGGGCCTGCCAAAGGTTTTTGGTATAAGAAGTTGGGTGCAATTTGTAACTTACCAATGTTATAAGTGAAACCTGTTAAAGCATTGTACATATTACCACTACCAATGTCTTTTAATACCCAACCAGTAAAGGTCTTTGTTTGATCAACACCACCATTAGCAACTAAGCCCATGTATGATGCAAGTCCGTACCAACGTATTGGTCCAGTAGAATAAGTGATCTTTGCTTTACCACCAAAATTATCTGAACTTTTAATTTTATCTATGTAAACTACATTGTCTTGCTCGATCTCAAACGTTCTACCATTTAATGGTTGTCCGGCCCAAATACCACCTACATCAAAAGTTACTTTCTCCATTTTCTTGCCAATAGCAAAAGTTAATCTTCTTGTTTTTGGTACTGGTACAGCAAATGAACTTTGCAAGTTTGTACGTTGTACTAAGTCTTCATGAAAAATACCTGTCATGTCTAAACCTGCAAATTTTCTGCTATACTTCAAGAGTACAGCAGGGTTGGCTCCCCACCATAATTCAGGGCCATAAGCAACTTTTAATCCTTTTAATGTTTTCTTACCTTCGAATTCAAATCCGAAAGGTGCATTACCGTTATACAAGTCGATATTCGGACCGTAATTCGCTTCAGGGTATAATCCGAAGAAATCACCTTCATAACCCCAATGATAGTGGCCTGTTCTATAAAAGCCAGTAAGTTTAAAGTCTTTGGCATCCCAACTATAATCAGCTTTATATAATTGAATTCTGTTGTTAGAATTCATTTGAACCGGACCTGTTGGTGTTGAAACAGTCACTGGTCTTCCTCTATTTTCATAAAAAACTTCATCGATCGGATTAGTAGCAACATTGCCTAATACGTTAAACTGAACGTTTGCTTTCATATTAGGAGCAGGCCTTGCAGTGACACCAATATTAAAAGATTCCATATGATCAAAACCTTGAGCACTAGGGTATGATGTACTATTCGGACTTGCGTTACTTGGTGTAGTTATTAAGCTTCCACCTGTATAGTAAGTATTAAAGTTTGCTTGTAAATTACTTAAGTATAATTTGCCTCTATCTTTTGCTGCTAAAGCTGCTTTGTCGCCTCTAGCTTT
>JACCDH010858634.1_pt1 | contig 27657 bp, 19 predicted proteins | sample 7442481 | NCBI WGS metagenome assembly JACCDH01 (sample SAMN15323433, study PRJNA562643) | freshwater metagenome | isolation source: river surface water | place: USA:Blue River Watershed | collected 2017-08-15 | reverse complement strand
CTAATTTTTCATGTTTTGCTACCTGTTCTTCTATTTCTTGTTTGTAGTTCAACAAAGCTGTCTTTTCACTATTTAATTGCTCGTTGGTCTTATCATTTTCGCGCAATTTTTCAATTTCATCCAAACGTTTATACAGCTGCTTTAAGGCATTGCGTTGATTCGAAAGTAACTTATAAATTTTATCTTCTTTTGACAAAGAAGGATCATCTTGAATTCCTTTTGTCGATGATTTGTAATCACTATAAATATTTTGGGCACGTAAACCAGAAGAAACAACAATTCGATCTTTTAATGTTGGGTCTTTTTTCTCCAACTCATTAATCTGTTGTGTCACATAAGCCGTTAGCGTATTTGAATTCGTTTTTTCTGTTTCTGCTATCGCTTTTGTAGCTTGATCTGTCGTTACAGAAGCCACTGATTTGTTAGATATCGCGTCTTGCAGAATTTCAATTTGCTGATTGACTTGGTATTTCTCCAAGGATTTTTTATCAATTGAACGTTGTAAATTATCGCGTTCTTCCTTAATGATTACAATTTCATTTTGCTTTTCTGCGATTTTTTGTTCGATGGCTGGAACGTCCTTTTTCTTCGCATCATAAATACTATTTTGAAGTGTATTGATTTCAATTTCATTATTAGAAATGTCTTTGTTGTATGCGTCCACTTTGCCTTTCAGCTTCGACATATCATCATCCAACTTCACAACCTTATCCACTAAGTTCTGAACCAAATCAGTTGATTTATCGTTCATTACATCTTTCAAAAATTCTTTGTTATCAGCAACTAATTGAATCGCTTCTTTTTCTTTTCCGCTTTCATACAATTGATTAAATTGCTTACTCAAGTCTTGCATTTTCTGTTGATCTGCTCCACTGGAAGACGTTGAAAGCACACCTTTTATTGAATCATTCAAGCGTAACAAATCTTTTGAATATTGCTTCAATTCCTGTTGCTTTTTAATCATGCGTTCAGCTTCCTTCAACGCTACATATTTCGCATCCGTTTGATTGGTTCCATTTGCCTCGGCAACTTTCGATTTAATTTGTTCTTCTAATTGTACAAATTCATTGCTGTTCTCAACAATTAAATTGTTAATGTTATTTCCGATGTTATTGATCAGATTTTTGTTTTCATTGGCTTTCTGAACTTGCTTTTGGAGAATATCAGCGACTTCATTCGTATTCAATTCCCCCATTCCAATTTCACTCAGCAGTTCCTTGTTTTTCTGCTCTTGTTCAAGTTCATCCAAATTAAATTCATTCACATTGACATTCAACTCAGAACGCATTTTAATCACTTCAGCAATAACAGCCTGCGGATCTTCTACTTCTTCATCAAACAGATTGAGGATCTTTACAATTTCCTTTCCACCTTCAGTTGTATGAATAATTTTCTGCTTGAGTGGCTTGAACTCCTTCATGAACGGAATCGAAACAATGGATCTAAATTCCTGATTGCTTCCTTCGATGGTCATGATGTATTCATACTTCCCTCCTTTTGGGAAAGTTATTAAATAAACTGCCTTATCGTTTGAGTTGAATTTACCGACTGATTCACCATTGGAATAATCTTTAATTTCAAAATTGATTTTCTTAATTTTTGGATCAACCTCCGAAACAAAATTTCCTTTAACGACAGCCAATTGAATTGGCACACGATCAACCTTAACTTTATAAACGAACAATTTGCCATCCTGACTTTGACGTGCAGAGGCAAAATACGCTTCTTTGTTTAAGGAATCGACAACGTAAAACATGTCATCGTCTGGTGAAGATATGGCAAAGTCCATGTTCTCTGGTGGCCCATACGAATTTGTTTCTGGGTCATATTTACTCCTGAAAACATCGTAACCACCCATTGAATTATGTCCTTTGGAGGAGAAATAAAGGTAATTTCCATCGGGATGCATGTACGGAAAATCTTCATCGTATTGCGTATTTACATTTCCTGGAATGGGTTGGGGCATACCCCAAGTTCCATCCGGCAGTTTTCGTCGCACGTAAATATCTTTGCCATTTGTTCCATTCTCACCGTAACTTGAGTAATAAATGACAGTTGGATTTTGAGGAAAATGAATTAATGGTGTATGGTTATTTTTCTTGTCCAATTTGGTTTGAAACTCTGCTGTCACCAACAAATTCCCACCAATATCTTTTAAATCGTAAATACGGAAAAACTTATCAATTGTGATTTCTTTTTTATCTACAACAATAATATCAGAGATAGTCGTCATTAAACGTTTACCATTCTGACACATTTGAATTCCTCTTTCTGCTTCTGCAAATTTCAACCCTTTTGGGCTCTTTTGCATATAGGTTGTATAATGCTTAATTGCTTCGTTAAACTGATAATTCAAATGCAATGCTTTCCCAAGGAAGTAAAAAGCCTCTGGCGTTACATTCGGATCATTTGTAGCATATGAAAGGTAACGAATGGCTTCTTGTTTATTGTTTGAATTATACAACAAACAGGTTCCGTATTTATAATTGTAAGCGACATCTCTGGGCTGAAGTGCAATCAAACGCAAATACAAAGGCGTTGCTTCTAAGTATTTCTCAGTGTCGAACAACTTATCAGCTTGCACCTTCATTTCTGCCTCGGTCTGGGCATAGAAAAGCACAGGCACGAATGCAAAAATCAAGAATAGTATGCTATGTTTAATAAAACGCACTTATAGTTAGAGCTTCATTTAATTAGGTAACAATGAAGTAGTACGATTATTTTTTAAAAAGGTTCATTTTACTTTCTTCTCCTTTTAAGAGACGACCAATATTTTTTCGATGTGCAAAAATGACCAATCCACTCAAAAGAACACTGAATGAAACGAGCCAAAGTGAATCTTCTTTTAAGACAAAACGTACTACCAAAGGAAATGCAACCGAGGCGCAAATCGCACCAAGAGATACAAACTTTGAACCAATAAAAACGATTAGAAAAATACCCAAACAAATCAAAGCTGCTATTGGCTGAAGTCCGATTATTACACCTAAGGATGTTGCAACTCCTTTTCCTCCTCTGAATTGCGCAAAAATTGGAAAAACATGTCCAGTGACAGCAAAAATTGCAGCCAATATTTGCATTTTAATTAATGCTTCCGTTTCTAAGTGCAAATACATATGAGAAATAAAAACCGGAATTAGTGTTGCCAATGCACCTTTCGTTACATCGATTAACAAAACTACTTTTCCAGGTTTTTTACCCAATACACGAAACGTATTTGTTGCTCCGGCATTTTTACTCCCATGCTCACGAACATCAATTCCATACCACGCTTTGCCGACCCAAACAGCTGTTGGAATCGAACCAAAGAGATATGCAATCAATGAAAAAAGTATATAAAACATCTTATTTTTCGAATAAACGCAAGAACTTACTTAAGTAAACACTTGCCGTTGAAGCCTCAAATTTAAAATTCTTTGTCTTACGTTTCTCTTCTTTCATTGCATTTACTGCAGTATTAAATTCTGGATCACCAGAAACAATCTTCATATCGCCATCTTTTTTAACCATTGTATAGTCAAAATAGTAGTCTCTTCCTCCTGGGATTTCAATCTGCAAGCCAAATTTATCGCCTCCTGATTCAGAGTAGATTTGTTGGAAGAAAGCACGACAAGGAACATATTTCAAAACTGGTTTTTCAAAGACATTAACCAAAACAGCTGTATTCGCAGTTGAAATCAATCCTTTTTCCTGCATATCCGATTTATCAAATGAACTCAATTTTAAACCTGTAATTGTAAATGCTGTTTCGATTTGCTCAGGTAATTTTTTGATTTCACCTTTAATTGTATAATCCGATTTTATTCTATCGGCTGTTTTTCGATCGGTCCATTCCACTAATGCTTGTTCGAAAGTCGTAGGATTGAAATCCATCGGTTGCAAACCTTCAATCGTGTTAATACGCGTTGCAACATCTTCCATGATTCCTTTATCCAATGCCATGTTAAAACGAGCTGTAATATTCATAGAAGTTTCACCAGTTGATTGATTATAATCAACTACTCCAACAGCGTCAACCTTAACATCACCATAATCCATTCCTAAGTCGATTACACCTTCACCGTGTAATGAACAACTTTCCGTGTGAAGTGCTAAGAAATTTCCTTTTTCAGATCTATTTAACAATTTCTCTTTCGAAGCAATTTGAAATTCTTTAGCGTTTTGGTTGTATTGCATATAACCACTTGCCGTTATAACATTTGGATCTGTTGGAACAGTCAATTTAGACAAGAAAGTCGGATACAAACGAATGCTATCAACTGCTGCTGAATTTCTCCAAACAATACCTGCCGAAATTGGCTCGTTTGCCAAGTTTTTCATTTTTTCAGAAACCGGAATTTGAATGTTTTTTGGATCAATTGGAGCTGAGAAACTCATCCATGTTTTATCAAATTTCTCGCATGAATGATTAATTCTCGTTGCTCCCGTGAAATTGATAAATGGATTCGAAGCATTCACAGCTACTTGACCGTAATAATCGAATTCTTTGCTCAATTTAAATCCTAATGCTTCTGGAATTTCTCCTTTCGCAATCGTTTGATAAGAAGTATCCAAGCCAATTGATGTCATTTTAAAATAGGTCAACGAGCTGTCCTTGTCATAGTAAGGATATTCTCCTTTTCCTGTATAAGCTCGTCTTGCTGTTACTTCAACTTCCGCTTTCACGAACGAATGGTATTTTGTAATGTAGTTGGCAACAATTTTAGCATTTGTGAATGGATCCAACTTCGCTTTTTTGCGAATGACCACTTTCATGCTATCAGGATAAATACGAGCATCAGCAATTTCTAAGTAAGGAACTTGCTCACAGAAAATGGCTCTTTCTTTCAAATCGTATTTCGCTTTTGGAGCTCTAAATTGCAATGAATCTTGTTTTGGATGAACAGAGAAAAAGTTAGGTCCAACCATGTCCATATCCGTATCAATTGTAACATCTTTCTCGCCAGTACTTTCCATTTGCAATTCGGCATAATCCATAAACCATTGGAACTTATCCATGCGACAGATGTATTGATTTACAGGGAAATTCAATTGTGATGAACCTTTATTGGACGTAAAATCTCCTTTTCGCTCTTTAAATGAAATGTCCGCCTTCACATTGTCTGCCTGGAAAGCCAAATCACCTTCTCCTGGTTCAGCATACGTATTTTTCAAACTAAATCCAGAAGTATCGGCTTTTATATCCCAGCGCGTAAACGAATAATCATCTGATACTGTGGTAGCTGTTTTAAACGTCATCAAGCCATTTCCTCGCATCCCTTTCGGTGTAACAATTGCAACACCACGCAGTTTAGCTTCAGCTTTAAAGAAGTTCAAATCACCTCTTGGTGTTGATGCTGCTTTTAGGTAATTTTTCTTTGGTACATACGTAATGTAAGCTTCTTCTGCTTCAACATCTGGGAATTGAATGCCGGTTTCAATTGGCTTATTTGTAAATTTAGCTAAGCCTATTGCAGAGTCTGGCAAAAATGTCAGTGCTTTCGAAATCGACATTGAATGAACGAAATTGATTGTTCCGCTTCCCTGCAAACCACTGTTTGACAACACAATTTTATTGTCATATTTGGCACCAGTTCCATAAAAATCATATCCAGCTGGTGGAGCTTTTGTTAAAAATCCAAACGAGTAATCAGGCATTATTCGTAAAGAATCAGGCATTTTAGGAAAAATACCAGCGGACGTTAATTCTCCTTTCAATCTAAAACGTTTCTCACTGAAATTGTCAAGACTATCCATTTCAAATGGTGCCACTGTGTAATAAAAACGTGAACTATCATAGGCCCCACGATGAATTTCTCGCGAATTGTAATAAACATATGAAGGTTTACTTACTTTGATTATTGGGTATTTTGTAATTGTCTTACTATTTCCAGAGCGATTTGAAGGATCATCAACAATAATCTCTCCCGTAATTCCATTGATATTGCTCTGCATGGCAATTGGCTTCGTTCCATCCGTTGGACTCATTGGAAGCACTCTAAACAATGATTCCCCTGTTTTTAGAAGACTAAATTTGTTATCACGATAATTGAAATTCGCAGTGTAGGTATTGATTTCCATTTTTCCACAATTCAACCAACCGCTGAAATCAAAATTTCTGTTTTCTTTGATTGTAATTGTACTTGCTTCAGGAAAAACGACGGTGTTTTGAGCATCAGAAATTTTAACTTTGTCAACTCCGTTCAAATTTATTTCCAAAGTTCCTAAATTCATTTTTCCAAAATAGGTCATTAGTCGGCGCTCCTCAGATTGCTTTTTATACAAGTCGCGCAAAGCTTTCAAATTTGGATCTTTTTCAATTTGCTCTTCTGCATAACCCTTTAATTCTTTTGGTCGTAAATCTGAAGTAAACAACAAATTATCGTAGTCCTTTTTGCGTGCCTTACCTTGAACAAAATTTTCAAGTTTCGGATTAATGGTAATCATTTTGCTTTCTGTGTCGTACGAAATGAATCCTAAATTAGAAAGCTCAATTAAAATTGGTCGCACTTGTTCAAGTGTTTTTCCTAATGCTGTTGCGGCTTTTCCTTCATTGATCACATACTCATCGTATTTGTAGCAATAGCCCCATAGTGCTCCTAATGGATGAACAGCATCTAAGCCTTGTAATCGATCATACAAACGTTCATCAAAATAACTTTGAGATTCAAAATTTGCAATACGTTGCTCTTGGGACGTTCCGAATTCGTAAGTGAAATACACGTCTTGCTCATCAACTTTCCAACTTATTTTGGGAACATAAACATCCAATTTATGATATGAATCTTGAAAAGGCGCTTGTCCATTTCCAGTTGAAGTACGCGTAAGTTCAATCACTTTTTTCTCTAAATCGTAACTGAAATGCAGTCCAGGATGTGTTATTGAATCTCCTGTATTTAAATACATTGCCGAAGCAGAGTTGTTACATGTAATCTTTTTAGGCGAAATATAAATCTGTTGTGCACTCGATTTGACAAAAATGATGCTGTTTCTGTAGATGGAAATTTTAGCTGGAATTTGAGGTGTACCGATTCCAACAAAACTTGCACCTTGCATTGAGAAACCTCCTTCGTAATCTACATTTTCACGAATGTTCTTAATTTTTAGACTTTTCTCATAGGACAAAAACTGAGGAAAAACTTTATCTTCTTCACGATTAATTTTAAATGCTTTATCATTTAATGAACCTAAAATTGTGCGTGTAAAGTACTTCGAAGTTAAAGCCACTGAGTCGGCATTCAGATTGGAAGATTTACATGAAACATCGTATTTTTTTAAAGTAGCAAACGTTTCATTTTTCGGCAACCCAACTTTCTCCCAGGTTATGATACCGCCATCTCCATCCCATTTCTTCAAAACTGGATCATAAGTACCAGCTGTTTTGAAAACAACCAAACTATCAATGAAAGGATTGTCCGCTTTTTCTTTTAAATCGCGGTTAGCAACACGACAAACCAAATTACCGTTGGAACATTTAATGTAAGGTTTATCTGAAAATTCGAATGAGTATTCACCGCCTTCGTAGTACCAGCTAAAATTTGATGCTTCTGAAATTCGTCGTTCAGAAAAGAAACCAGCTGATAAATCGATGAAATCTTCAAATTTCTTAATGTTTTTATTGTCTAGCAATTTATCCACTGAGCTATGCCATGCTTGAAAGCTTGCTGTTGATTGCTTACCTTTAATTAAGGATGCTACAGAAAAGACATATTGATAAATTTCTGGGTAGGGCTTCAATTTTTTCGTAACCATCAAGTTACAAGTTTCAACCATTTTAGTGAAATAAGCTTCAGGAAATTCACTTGATTCTAGCAACATTTGAGGCAAAGTCTTTTTAGCAAAATCATGAAAATCGCCTTTACCAAATTCATTCAAAGAAGTTTGAAATTCCTTGACAAATTTCTCACGATTAGCGGTAAAAGTTTGTGCATTAACGGAAAATGTGAACAAAATTGCACACATTAAAATCAATCGATTTACTACCATTATTTTCGTTTTATAGTTTTTTCAATTCAATAGCTGCCCAATTGTCTTTATTCAAAACACGTCGTTTCATAAGACCAAATTGTTCAGCAAAAGTTACAAGCTCCTCCACATCTGAATCAAAGAATCCACTCAATAAAAGAGTTCCATTTTGTTCCAGCATTTCTGCGTAAGATGACATGTGCGCTTTTAATACATTTTTGTTGATGTTGGCAAGAATCAAACCAAAAGTTCGACCGTTCAAAACATCAACATCACCACAGATTGTTTCAATACTTTTACAATTGTTTCTTTCAGCATTTTCAAGCGTATTTTCAACCGACCAATCTTCAATATCAACTGCAACAACATGCTTTGCTCCTAATCGCTCTGCAACGAACGCTAACACTCCTGTTCCTGTTCCCATATCCAATACTTCTGCCGGAATTTGCTCCAACTCAAACAGTGCTTTCGACATCATCCAAGTTGTTTGGTGATGCCCGGTTCCAAACGACATTTTAGGAAGAATTTCGATGATCATTCCTTTCGCTTTAGTTCGATCATGAAATGGTGCAACAATTGTCAAATAATCTTCCACTTCCACTGGTTGAAAATCTGACTCCCAAACTGCATTCCAGTTTTGTTGCGGAATTATTTTAGTTTCAATTACAACGCTGACATCTGTTTGATTTTCTTCCAAAAAAGTGTTTTTCAAAGGAGAATTCACATCGACAAGTTCTACTTGAGCATATGCCAAAATACCTTCTTCCGTTTCAACGAAACTTTCAAAACCATTGTCTGCTAACTCAGCTGTTAGTATTTCTGTCCAAGGATTTCTTGGAGTCAATGCGATTGATACTTCTAAATAATCCATTAAAATGCTTGTGCTATCGTTATAAATGTATCCACTTGTAATGCTGCGCCACCAATTAATCCTCCATCAACATTTTCGCATGCAAATAACTCTTTTGCATTTGAAGCGTTACAACTTCCACCATATAAAATAGAAATTTCTTCTGAAACTTCTTTGCCGTATTGTTCAGCTATCCAAGTTCGAATTGCTTTATGCATTGCTTCTGCTTGTTCGACAGTTGCCGTTTTTCCTGTACCGATTGCCCAAACTGGTTCGTATGCAACAATACACTTCATCATCTCCTCCGCGGATAAATGAAAAAGGCTATCAATCAATTGTTGTTTCACATAACTTAGTTCTGTATTCGCTTCTCTTATTTCTAAGGGTTCTCCGCAACAAAAAACAGGTATTAAACCATGTAACAAGGCAGCATCAACTTTTTCCTTTAAAAACGATTCGTTCTCGTTGAAAATAGCGCGGCGTTCACTGTGCCCCACTAAAACGTGAGTTGCACCAATATTTTTTACTTGTGAAACAGAAATTTCACCTGTAAATGCTCCTTTTTCGGCTGGATAAAAATTTTGAAGTCCAACATTCAATCCTTGGTTCTTCTCGATAATAGAACTTGCAAAAACAGCAGGTGGAAATACAATTAGTTGAACATCTTTAACACTAGCCAATGCTTCACTAACACCATTTGCTAGGTTAAATGCTTCTTCTGAAAGCAAGTTCATTTTCCAGTTACCTGCAACTATTTTTTTTCTCATTTCTTAAATGTATTTTTCTTTAGCCATTCGTATGTTGGAATGGAACGATGAGGGAATTTTCCTTTAACAATACCTTTTTCTAAAATCATCATGGAAGGGTTTGAACGTGCTATTGCTTTTAAACCAATTTCATCATTCAGAAATACAGGAACTTTAAACTGATACTTTTCTCTAAATGCGTTTATTTTCGATCGACTTCCACTTGTCAATAAAATAAATGGAATTCTATCTTTTTTACAAGCTGTTGCAATTGACTTGATAGCAGCACTATTTTTCCAATTCGCATCCGCCAGATTTAGCGATGTTAATATAACAATTCGTTTTTCCTTTAAAATAGCTTTTTGAATATTCACCTCTTCAATTTCTGGCTCTTTTTCAAGCATCTTTTTTACCATTTCCAACTCTTTTTCTGCGGGTGTCAAATCTTTCACTTTTAGATACGGGTTGAATTGGCCTTTTGTAATTGAGGGTAATCGTGAAGGAATCAGTTCTTCTTGGGTCAGCTTTACATATTTGTATTGCTTTTCATCCCATAAATCTGAATTCGTAGCATATTGATTTTCGGTGTAGCTTTCGATTTCGCCTGTTCGTCTGTTGCGCAAAAGATGCGTATTTTTAAATTTTCCTTCAAAACCATTATTCATTTGCCATGCGAGATTATTCCCTTCTGCAAACGGACGATAATCTTTCATTGGTTCATACATCAAAACATAGCTCACGAATACAATACAAGAGGTTAATACAATTGAAGAACTTCCAAAATAATTTCCTAAAAAGTATCCGCCCGCTCTTACAATCCATAATGCTCCGATAATTAAGAACATTCCGAATCCAACTATAAAGTACCAATCAAACACAAAAGAAAGAAGAGCTAAAATGACCAGACTGGAGAGTAAATACTTTACATTTTGTGTTTTTGTATTTGGTTCAATCAGCCATTGACCAAGGAAGATCCATACAACAAAATACAGCAAAATGATATCTTTCCATAACGATTCAACTGGTGTTAAAGACCTTCCAACTGAACCTTTCATTGCATCACCAAAACATCCACAATCAGAAACACATTGCGGCGTTTTCCATTCTTCAATTAACACCTCTTTTGAATCCATTGATACAACACGAATATTTTTGTTCGTTTTAGCCTCTTTCATTTTTTGTGAAGCAACAGTGCCGAACTCATACCGATCATAATCCTTATAGCGTTTTGATGGATTACAACTTGCCGTATGCCAAGTTAAAAAAGTAAAAAACACCATCATTAACAACGAAAAATGCGCAACCCACTTAATTTTTCCTCCTATGATCATCAAAACACCAAGCAAAATTTCAATTACACAAATTGCAATTGAAATTCCAAGTGCATAAGGAATTAACCATTCAAGAGAAAACTCAGGTGCTCCAAACAATTCTTTTATGCGGTAAGCCAAAGCGCCATCTTCGAAATATTCTTCTAATTTGTAGGCAAATCCTATTGGATCATTTGCTTTCACCAAACCAGAAACAATAAATAATGCCCCTACAAATCCTCTCGCAATATTCGCCATCATTAAACGCCCTCGGAAAATAAACAAACCAGCTGCACTAACAGCCATAAGTACATATCCTAGAAAATTCAATAATAAAAAATAGTCCTTGAACGCTTTTTGTGAACCGATTACGACAGCAGCCAACCCAAGAATGTTCAACACAACGAATGCAATGTTAAACACCATCGAGCGACCTTGAACAGTTGCTTTTTGTTTCATATTAGTTTGTAGTAGCTGATACATTCAAATGTATCAATGAAAATACGGAATAATTTAGCATATCAAAATAATTCGCATCAATTCCTTCACTAATGATTGTTGCACCATTATTATCTTCGATTTGTTTCACGCGTAATATTTTCATTAAAATCAAATCTGTCAAGGAGCTTACTCGCATATCACGCCACGCTTCGCCATAGTCATGATTTTTTTTCGCCATTAATTCAAAAGCCTCATTCGCATATTTGTCATACAATTCAATTGCAAAATCGGCTGGAAGTTCCATTTCTGTTAAAGTTGTTTCGCGCAATTGAATAATTGCCATGATACAATAGTTAACAATTGCCACAAATTCATCCTCAATTGCTTCCCCCACTTTGTTCTGACCAGTTTCTTGAAGTGTTCTAATTCGTTGAGCTTTAATGAAAATTTGATCAGTTAATGAACTCGGCCTCAAGATCCTCCATGCCGTTCCGTAATCTTTCGTTTTCTTAGAGAAGATATCTCTGCAAACATTGATTACATTTGTATATTCTATATTTGTTTGATTCATTTATTTCGCAATGAGCTTTTCAAGGGTTGAAGATACACATTTTCCCAAAAACAGGTACATCCGTATTCAGGATAAATTGATGGATTTGTCAATCCCAAGGGTAATGGGCATTGTGAACTTGACTCCAGACTCCTTTTTCACTGATAGTCGAAAAAAAAATGACAATCAATTACTGAAAGAAGTCGAAAAAATGATTGTTGACGGAGCAGATTTCATTGATATTGGTGGTTATTCTACACGACCCAATGCAAAAAGTGTTTCTGAAGAAGAGGAAATTCAACGTGTTTTAGAACCAATTCAAAAGATTCGAAAAACATTTCCAACCATCCCTATTTCGCTAGACACGTTTCGTGGAAAAGTAGCAGAGATAGGATTTAATGAAGGTGTTGATTTAATTAATGACATTAGTGGTTTTCAGTATGATCCAACGATGCTTTCTGTTTTAGAAAAAATTCGTCTTCCTTACGTTTTAATGCATGTAAATGAAGCGGAACAAAATATGCATAAAACTGTTCAAAACGAATTACTTTTTCGAGAAATGATTCATTATTTTTCTGAAAAAATTCGTCAATTAAATGATCGCGGATTAACAGATATTTTAATCGATCCTGGATTTGGCTTTAGCAAAACGATGGAGCAAAATTACGCTTTGGTGCAGCAACTTGATTTGTTTCAGTTATTAGAACGTCCAATTCTTGTTGGTTTCTCAAGAAAATCAATGATTTACAAAAAATTAAATTGCACTCCTGAAGAAGCTTTAAATGGCACAAGCATACTGAATACACGAGCTATTATCAAAGGAGCATCTATCCTTCGCGTGCACGATGTAAAAGCAGCGAAAGAAGTATTAGCACTTACCATTTAAGTTAATCAAACTTTTTTCTTGGTTTTTCAGTCTTTATGGTTATATTCGAAATATAAACTAATGCTATATTCATGAGGAAACTACTTACACTACTTATTTTTTCCTGCACTTTTATTCTTGGCAATGCCCAAACAGTTTTATGGACTGAAACATTTTCAAATGCTTGTGCTTCCGACTGTGACGCTGCGAGCTACATTGGTCCAAATGGTGCATGGACACAAACATTGACAGGTGTTAATGGAGCAGATGCGAATGTTTTTTATGTCAGTGGGCAAGAATGCGGTAACGCAGCAGGCGCTTGTGGAACCGTTTGTGGAGCTACAGATCCTTCGTTACACATCGGTTCAAATGCTTCAGTTTTAATGGATCAAGGCGCTGCTTATTTAAATGGTGGATTCGGATTCTTTTTTCCAGAAACAGATAGAAGAATTGAATCTCCAACAATCAATATGACAGGAAATTCGAACCTTACTTTGACCTTTAATTACATTGAAAATGGAGACGGAACCAATGACAATGCAACTGTTTGGTATTTTAATGGAGCCACTTGGACATTACTTCAAGATTTAGCTAAAACACCTTTAACTTGCATGCCACAAGGAACATGGACAAGTGTTTCTATTGCATTGCCAGCATCAGCAAATAACAATGCATCCATAAAGATTGGTTTTCGTTGGGTAAACAATGATGATGGTGTCGGCACAGACCCTTCTTTTGCGGTTGATGATATTCAAATTACAACTCCTTCTACCGGTTCTGCACCAGTTGCAGATTTTACAGCTTCCTCGACAACTTTGTGCGCAGGTGATTGTATCACATTTTCAAATACAAGTACATACGCAGCGGGGGCAACATTCTCATGGAATTTTGGAAATAGTCAAACATCCACACTGCAAACTCCTGGAAGTATTTGCTATGCAACAGCAGGCTCTTATACCGTTACATTAACTGTTACAGATGCGAATGGTACCGATACTGAAACTAAAACAAATTACATTGTTGTAAACGCTGCGGCTTCTGCTGGGCTTGACAACACTGCCAACTTATGTAATAATAACTCATTAAACCTTACCACTTTGCTTTCCGGGGCTGCATCTGGTGGTACGTGGACTGAGACAACAGCTGTTCCAAGTGGTCAATTCACGGCAGGAACTGGTGTTTTTGATGCGTCTGGTTTGACACCTGGAAATTACACTTTTTCATATACCGTCGCAGGAACAACTCCTTGTCCTAATGATGTAGCCAATTTCACTATTACGGTTACTGCATGTGCGGGACCTACAGCAATTATCAATGCATCAAGTTTAACCGTTTGTGCAGGACAATCAATCATTTTCAACGATGCGAGTACAGGTTCAAACATTAGTTCTTGGACTTGGTCATTCGGAAGTGGTTTACCGGGAACAGCAAATACCGCAGGTCCACATTCTATTCAATTCAATACTGTTGGAACATTCAATGTTTGGTTGCAAGTGACGGATGACAATGGTACAGACGATCAAACCATTCAAATTACTGTAACGGCATGTAGTTCACCTACAGCCTCATTTAGTATTTCAGATGATGTAATCTGTCCAGACGATTGTATCACATTTGGGAATACTTCCACATCAACTGGACCAACTACCTATGTTTGGACATTCCCGGGAGGGACACCAGCAACATACACTGGTGCTACACCTGGTCAAGTTTGCTATAGTACTCCAGGAACTTATGCGGTTGGTTTAACTGCTACAAACAGTTTTGGAACGAACTCCTACTCTCAAAACGTTGATGTATTGACAGCTCCAACAATTGTAGCGGGGAATGATACGACTATTGACATGGGAGGCGTAGCTGATTTGACGGCTGCAGCATCTGAAGGTGAAATTACCTGGTCATGGACACCAAATACACAAGGAAGTATTTTAGATTGTATTATTTCAGATTGTTCTGGAGCTGAAGCAATTCCGGTCATTACAACAGTATTCACTGCAACTACAACGACTACAGAAGGTTGTCAAGCAACTGCAAATGTTATTGTTTCTGTCGATTACCAAGCATTTATAGGTGTTCCGAGTATGTTCTCACCGAATGATGATGGTGAAAATGATGTATTGTATGTTAAAGGTCTTGGAATTACCAATATGATTTTCCGCGTTTACAATCGCTACGGTCAACTTGTATTTGAATCATTGGACCAAAAAGTTGGGTGGGATGGCAAAGTAAATGGACAATTAGAAAATTCAGCAACATTCGTATATACCTTGGAGTATTTACTTGTCAACGGTCAAGGAGGAAATATGAATGGAAATGTAACATTAGTAAAATAAGATCATGAAAACGAAATTAAACATCATCAGTGTTTTAGCTTTGACATGGTCGGCTACAACATTTGCACAACAAGATAAACATCTTTCCATGTGGAATGAAAACGCATCTTCAATCAATCCTGCTGCTGTTGCTTCGATGGATGAAGATGTACGATTTTTAACCAATTTCAGAATGCAATGGCTTCCATTAAATGGAAATGCTTTGCGCACAAACACGTTTTCCTTTGATGCTAAGCTAATGAAGGATAAAAAAACTGGAAGTCATTTGGGATTAGGTTTGAATTTCGCGAACGATCAAACTGGAGATGTTCGTTATACCTCAAATGTCATTTCAGTTCCGATAGCCTATAACATTGGTCTTGACAAAAATAGTTTTTTCTCGATTGGAATTTCGCCGGGATTTGTTTCAAGAAGTTTAGGAACAGGGAATCAGACATGGGACAATCAATGGAATGGTTCAACATTTGATCAGACCATTGCAAGTGGTGAAGTGATAAACGCATCTGCATCTTCTTTTGATATTGGTGCCGGAATGCAATACAAATATCAAGCTGATGGACAATCTCATTTGAAAATTGGATTCAGTGTAAATCACCTTACTTCTCCATCATTGTCTTTCACATCTACAGCGGATAAATTGTATCGCAATGTCAATTTTTACGCAAGTGGAACCTATTTTCAACCAGAAAGACGTTTTGGAATTTCTCCATCCTTGTTGGTTTCTTTGATGGGCCCTAATTACAATGTACTGGTTGGAACAAATTTCGATCATGAATTATTTGAAAGTTCAAAACGAACAGACTATGTACAACGATCATTCATCTCCTATGGCTTATACTTAAGATGGAAAGATGCAATGGTTGCAACCTTGGCATATAAAATTTATGGATTCAAAATTGGTGTGAGTTACGACATCAACGTTTCAGGCCTGAGTAAAGAAACACACGCTCAAGGAGGATTCGAACTATATCTGAAATACTCATTAATGGTTGACAGAAGTAGCTACATCCATGATCGTCGAATGTTTAGATGGCGAGGTGGTCGAGGAAGATTATAAATAAACAATTTGGAAGGTAGATATTAACAAAAATGTCTACCTTCTTTTTTTTCAATCATTTTTCCTCCTTGAACGCCTCCTGTATGAACGAACAGAATACGTTTCTTTTGAATTTTATTTTTCACAACCCAGTCTTGAAGCGCATAGAGAACTTTACCCGTGTAAATTGGATCCAACGGCAAATTGGTTTCTTGAAATTGGTGTTCCAAAAAATCCAGTAATGCTTCATCATATTTACCGTAGCCTCCAAAATGATACTCTCCCAAGATTTCAACCTTATCCAACACTTCTTGAATCATCGATGACTCAAAACCAGTATAAGCGAACAATAATTTCATTTCTGCGAGCGAATCAAAACCTTTAAGAACTGGAACTACCATTAATGTTGATTGTTCAGGAAGCGCCAATGCCAATCCGCAACTCGTTGTAGTTGTTCCTTGTGCTACAAAAATGTAATCAAAATCGTTTGGTGTTTCTTTCAACATTTCCTGGCAACCAATCATTCCATAATAATTAGCACCACCTTCAGGAACAATTAAATAATTTGGAAATTCAAAATTCAATTCTTCATGGTAACTTTTTTCATTTCGGGCTGCATAATCTAAGCGCGAAACAAAATGAAGTTCCATTCCAAAATCAGCACATTGACGAAGCGTATCATTTGAATCTTTGTTTAACTCGTCACCTCGAACGATTCCAATTGCTTTTAATCCAGCCTTTTGACATGCTGCCGCTGTTGCAACCAAATGATTTGAAAAAGCACCACCAAAGGTTAAAATTCCATTTTTTTTGAGTGTTTTCGCTTGTTCAATGTTGTATTTTAGCTTGCGCCACTTGTTTCCAGAAACATGTTCATCAATTAAATCATCGCGTTTCACAAACAATTCGATACTTTGTGTGTTTAAAGCATTCAATTCAAGCTTTTGTAGGATCGATTTTGATACGTCAAACATTTATTCTATTAATTGCTGGTTTATAAATAACTTTGTGGTATGAATAATGACATGTCGGGATTTTCAAAAAAACCAAATCTTTCAGAAGAAGATTATTATTTGAGTCCTGAAGGATATATAATTTTCACAGAAAAATATCATTTAAAACGTGGCTATTGCTGCAAAAGTGGATGTAAACATTGCCCTTACGGTTACGACAAAAAAACAGGTCAATTCAAAAAAGATCAATAAACTCCATTCTCAGGAAAACGACCTTTGTATTGTCCCATAACACTTTTGATGTAAGCAATATCCTTTTCTACATCTCCCGTTGGTTCAAAACGACTGTGAAATCCTCCAATCTTCTTTTCATAATCCATGTAACAAATGTAAATTGGAACATTGGCCTTTAATGCAATGTAATAGAATCCTTTTTTCCAATTTGGGTTATAACTACGTGTGCCTTCTGGTGTAAAAACCATACACAATTCGTCTCTTTCATTGAATAACTTTACCGCATAATCAGTAATGTTATTGTTCTTTTTTCGATCAACTGGAATTCCACCTAAGCCTTTTAATATCCATCCCAATGGAGGGAAAAATAAATCTTTTTTGATTAGAATTTTTGGTTTAATTCCGTACATGATAAACGCCAAACGACCAATGATAAAATCCCAATTGGAAGTATGTGGACCAACAGCAATTACAAATTTCTTAACCCCTTCTGGAGGGTTCGGATCTATTTTCCAACCAAAAACCTTTAAAATAAAACGTGCAAATCCCTTCATCTTCCTTTTATATATGCGAATATTTTTTGTGCATTCATCTTTCAACACGATTAACTTCTATTGAATCAATTTGTTGAAAAAAACAGCATTCAAAATGCTTTACAAAGGTAGCTATTAAACAAATACATTTACTTTTGTCATATGCAATTTAAAAAAGCTATTGCCTCATTTTTCTCAACGGTTGTTTTGTTCTCAATCGCTTGGTTGGTATTGCTTTTTTCTCAAGGCATTCTTGAAACGAACGAAAATAAAAATGTTCGCTACATTCCGTCTGATGCCAACTATGCAATTCGTATTGACGGAAGAGAACTAGCAGAAAAAACATTGTTCTCCATTTTTCTTGAATCAAAAGATGAAGAAATACTTGATATGCTTCAAGAAGCGTTTGCCGAAAACAAGTCAAAGGATAAAAAATGGATCCAAGATGGAGTTGACTACTTATCCGACATTTTGCTTTTTCAAATAGAATTAAATGGAATTCCAGTAAACTGTGTTTTGCTGAATGTTTCGAATGAACGCCTTTTCAAAAAGAATCATTCATCTGAAATTGAAGTTTGTGCAGTTAAAAATGGTGTTGGTGTTATTGTTCCATTGAACGAAAAATTAACTAAATCAAACGCTCAAAATCTTGCTAATCGAATTGTTGCCGAACCCCACAATGGTAAAATTCCAAATGCGATTCATCACCCGAAAACCGGAAGATTTATTGAAGCGTTTACACGTTCTTCAAAAAACTCAAAAAGTTCATTTCTATCAAGCGTGATTTCCTTCGAATTAGGACACAACAGTTTATTGTTGGACGGTGAACTTGAACTGAATGTAAAGCAAAATGCTTCTAGCATACAAAAAACACTGAAACCAAAAGGTTTTCACCTTTCAACAAGTTTGGTTCCTGTTGAATTGAGCGACACATTGAATACATGGTTAAACCAATTTGGAATCAAGCTTCCTGCATTCAAAGAACTTTCAATGAATTATATGAGTTCAACGATTATAAACCATTCATCTGGATTTTTAATCATCCCTCAAATGGAATTATACGTTGATTGTGTGGCACCGTTTTCAATTAAATCATTAACGGAATCAGATTCAATTGCCACATATTTTGACTGTAAGCTCAATGAAGGATGGATTGAAATTCAAAATGAAAAACTTTACTACAAACAAATAAGTCCAACGTCATTTTATATTGGAATTTCAGAAAAACCTGTTTTTTCAATTGTTAAACCAAACTCTTACCTTATCGTTTCAGGAAAATTAGCGCCATTGGCAGAGGTAAAAAGTGAAGGTTGGGCAAGTACAATTCTTGAAATGATTCCAGAATACCGCGCCGGTAAAACGTTTGCTGGTCGTGCTGAAAAAATTGATTTTAGAATAGAGAAATCAAGCCGCAAAAAAGCTAAAATTAAAGGAAATATTCACTTCAAAACAGGTTATTTTCCAATGAATGAGGTGATGAAATTAATGATTACGTCAACGTTCTAAATTAGCAATGTAATTCGGGAACAACTTCATGCGCGAGCCATACCATGAAAATAGTTCTCCATCAACAAACAGAACTTTCGATGCTGGGAATTGATTTTTTATTTCAATGGCATGGTCTTCTTTGAACGGAAAAGGTTCTGAGCTCAAGAAAATATAATCGGGTTGTTTTTCATACGATTTCAATTCAGGATATCGTTCTTCGTTGCACAAATTTTCAAAACCCGCTTTGGTTAACATTGAATCTATAAAGGTCGATTTCCCAACAATGTAATCAGGATCTTTCCATATAAAGTAAAGCACTGATTTAGTTGATTGGATAGGAAGATGAGAGAATTCAGTTTCAATTTCTGTTCGAATTTCAGTCGCCTCTTTCGGCTTCCCAACAAGCTTTCCAATTGAACTAATCATTTCCAAGGCATCCTCAAACGTAATTATATCACTCATCCAAACCGGCGCAATTTTTTCAAGTTGTTCGATGTCATCTTGTGTATTCTCCTCTTTGTTTCCGATAATTAAATCAGGCTGGAGCAAACGCACTTTATCTAAGTTTACTTGTTTGGTTCCACCTACTCTATTTTTCGATACAAACCATTCTTTCGGGTAAATACAAAACTTGGTAATTCCAACAACCTCATCGGATAGTCCCAATTCGTATAACAGCTCAGTTTGAGAAGGTACTAACGAAACAATCCGACGTGGAATTCCTTCCAGTCGGATTGTACGATTCATTTGATCTACATATGTTCTTGTCATTAAACAAGTCACTTTAGACTAAGACATTGCTGAGATAATATCGTAGCGTGTCACGATATGATGACCACCGTTTGGCATTTCAACCAATACAGCAGGCGTATTTTTATTGATTAATTTACATAAGTCATCCAAGTGTGTAGCTGCTTTAACTACAGGGAATGCTTCACCCATAATCGAAGAAATTGGCGCATCTCTCAACTCAGGTGAATCAACCAATAATTGATAAACTTTACTATCGTCGATTGATCCAACAAACTTACCGTCTTTCATTACCGGAATTTGAGAAATAGAGAATTTACGCATTTTTGCAATAGCATGCGAAACCAATTCTTCAGCAAAAACACTAACCAAAGGTGTATCAGCATGCTTAGCCACTAATTCACCGGCAGTTTTATATTCTTCATCTAAGAACCCACGTTCACGCATCCAATCATCGTTGAAGATTTTACCAACATAACGCGAACCATGATCGTGGAACAAGACAACAACAACATCGTCTTCAGTCAATTGATCTTTTAATTGCAAAATTCCTTTGATTGCTGAACCAGCAGAGTTCCCTACGAAAATACCTTCTTCACGCGCAATTTTTCGCGTGTAAACAGCGGCGTCTTTATCAGTAACTTTTTCGAAGTAATCAATCACATCAAAATCAACATTTTTTGGAAGAATATCTTCGCCGATTCCTTCCGTAATGTATGGGTAGATTTCGTTCTCGTCAAAAATTCCAGTTTCCTTGTATTTTTTGAAAACAGAACCATACGTATCGATCCCCCAAATTTTAATGTTTGGATTTTTTTCTTTTAAATATTTTCCAACCCCGGAAATCGTTCCGCCAGTTCCTACTCCAACAACGAAATGAGTAATTTTCCCTTCTGTTTGTTCCCAAATTTCAGGTCCAGTAGATTCATAATGTGCTAAACGATTCGAAAGGTTGTCGTATTGATTTACATACCAAGAATTTGGTGTTTCCTCAGCCAAACGTTTTGAAACAGAATAATAAGAACGTGGATCAGATGGTTCAACAGCTGTTGGACAAACAACAACTTCAGCACCAACAGCACGAAGAATATCCATTTTTTCTTTTGACTGTTTATCATTTAATACACAAATCAATTTGTATCCTTTGATGATTGCAACCAAGGCCAAACCCATTCCCGTATTTCCTGAAGTTCCTTCAATGATTGTTCCTCCTGGTTTGATTAAACCTGCTTTTTCAGCATCTTCAATCATTTTTACCGCCATTCGGTCTTTTACTGAATTTCCAGGATTTGACGTCTCAACTTTTGCTAAAACAGTTGCTTTAACATCCTTTGTAATTTTATTCAAACGAACCATTGGCGTATTCCCAATCGTTTCTAGAATATTGTTATAGATTTTCATCTGTAAGTTATTGATTTGATGTGTATTGTTTACATTTCAATTTTTCCGCAATTTTCTCTATCACAGAACTGAATTGCAAATATAACGATTGGTTTTCAAGTATTCAGGCTTTCATTTTGAGAATTAGTCATTAACTTCGGCATAATTAATGTAAAGCAACTTGAAAATAAAAATATTGCTATGAAAAACCGCTACTCTATTTTCTCAATTATTGGCTGTATCGCTTTTATCTATTCTTGTGCAGGAACACGTGACATGCAAGTTGAAGTTCAACGTCCAGCACTAATAACAATCAATAAGGATATTCAATCAATCTCTATTTTGAATCGCTCTGTTCCAACTGCTCCAGCGGGAATAGAAAATATTGTAACTGGCGAACGTCCTTTACAAGACAAAGAATTATCTGAAGAATGTATTCGTGGATTGGAACAAACATTGATTACAAGTCCTCGTTTTAAAGTGAAACGTTGTGCAGCTACTATGAATGCCGCAGATCCAAAAAGTTTATCCATTGGAGCACCGATGGATTGGGCACTAATTGACAGTATTTGCAAGGCTGATTCAACTGAAGCTGTGCTTGTTTTAGAATTTTTTGACACAGATTTTTCAATTTTAAATCCAGGAGCAACAGCCGCAAATGCCATTGGTGGATTGGTAAATGGAACTAGTTCAACTGTACAAGTGCAAGGTACGGCAAAAGCGTTTGCAGGATTCAGAGTGTATTATCCTAAAACAAAATCGATTCTCTATGAGGATAATTTTGATTTCAAAAAACATTGGTCACAAACATCAACAAATCCGGCAGATGCCATTGCTAAAATGATAAAGAAAAATGCTGCATTAATTGACGTGAGTTATGCAACGGGATACGAATTTGCTATGAACATTGTTCCACTGTATTTTTGGGAACATCGCGACATGTACAAAGGTAAAAAAGGTCTTTCTGTGATTGGAGAACGTCAAGCTTTAGCAAAAGACTGGGAAGGTGCAATTAAAACGTGGAAAGAAATTTACGAAACAGAACGCAAACCGAAAAAACGTGCAAAAGCAGCTTTCAATATTGCTCTAGGTTACGAGGTAATGGGCGACTTGAATCAAGCACAAATTTGGGTTCAACGTGCTTATGTTGAAGGTGGAAAAAGTACTGCATTAAACTACTCGAATATCATCGATTACCGTTTAAGAGAACAAGATAAATTGAAAGAACAAACTAATTAATTGATTGTTATTTAATAAAGCAAGTTTGACTATGAACATTACTGAATTAATTGATAAGCAACGTTTCTTTTTTAATACCAATCGCACGAAAGATCTAACTTTCAGGATTGAACAATTAAAAAAATTGAAACAGTTATTGATTCAATTTGAAACGGAAATGATCTCAGCCATTTATGCTGATTTTGGCAAATCTGAATTCGATGTTTATACTGCTGAACTGGCTATTCTTCATTCGGATATCGATTTGGCGTTGAAAAAAATTAAATCTTGGGCAAAATGGAAACGTGTTCGAACAAATTTGACCAATTTCCCTGCTAAGTCATACATCGTTCCCGAACCTCTAGGAGTTTCGTTGATCATCGGTGCTTGGAATTATCCGTATCAACTTTCACTTGCGCCAGCTATTGCTGCGCTCGCTGCAGGAAACACAGTTGTATTAAAACCAAGTGAGCTACCTGAAAACACGAGTAAAGTGATGGCAAAAATGATCAACGAGAATTTTGATGCTGCCATTTTTCACGTTATTGAAGGAGGAGTTGAACTTACTACAGAATTACTAGCAAAACAATTCGATAAAATCTTTTTTACAGGAAGCGTTCCTGTTGGAAAAATTGTTTACCAAGCAGCTGCAAAAAACATGACGCCGGTTACTTTAGAATTAGGTGGAAAAAGTCCAGCAATCGTTTCAGCAGATTGTGATTTAGATGTTACAGTTAAACGATTGGTTTGGTCAAAATTTTTAAATGCTGGACAAACATGTATTGCACCAGATTACATTTACGTTGATGCAAAAATTGAGAATGTTTTCTTAGCGAAATTAGAGGCTGAAATTGAACGTTCTGCTTTTTCTTTGGAAAATGGAAATTATGTTCGCATCATTAATGATCGTAATGTTCAACGACTTTCGCGATTAATTGACCAATCAAAAATTTATTTCGGAGGTAAAATCAACGAACGCGAGCGAATTATTGAACCAACAATTCTTACGTCTTGCAACTTTGAATGTCCTTGTATGCAAGAAGAAATCTTCGGTCCAATTTTACCTGTTTTGAGATATACATCCTTGGATGAAGCAATCAACACGATTAAATCAAAACCAAAACCATTAGCACTTTATCTCTTTACAAATGATCGTTCTATTAAAACAAAAGTGACACGTGAATTATCATTTGGTGGAGGTGCAATTAATGATGCAATTATGCACATCACGAATCACCATTTACCATTTGGAGGTGTTGGAGAAAGTGGAATTGGAAACTATCATGGAGAAGCAGGTTTTAAAGCATTTTCTCACTTCAAAAGCATGTTGGAAAAACCCTTAAAATTTGAACCAAATATTAAGTATTCACCGCACACAGCATCGAAATTGAAATGGATAAAACGATTAATGAATTTTTAGTGAACCAATTTTTCATTGACCTGTATTAGCAAGCATGAAAATTGTCTTTATACTATTTTTAATCAGTTTTAGTTCAGCACTTGCTCAAGTCAATTGTACCTTCAACTCTTATCAAAAAAAAGGCGGATTCTATTTTTTTAGCACCTATTTCAACAGTGATTACAAAACTCCTTTAGAAGGTAAATGTGAATCTTTTAATCAAGGAAAGATCTATGAATCAAGGACATTCATTTACGGACGAATTTATGAAGAAACTCTCTATTCGCTCGATGGCAAATTGCGTTCAGAATTTAAAATCACCCAACAACCGGGAGATACATTACTAGGTTATTTTAAGCAATATGATGAAAAAGGTAGCCTCAAACAACATGATATTTATTACTATGATAAGTCGAAACGTCGTTGTGAGTACACGCAAGAATTTTGGCCTAATGGAAAACTAAAATCAGCAATGCATTTTGCATGGGTAAAAAAAGAGGATTTAGATGTTTATCAATTGGGAAACCATCCAGATCATGTTATTGATGAAGAAGGATATACGTATTTGAAATCGGCGTTTGGAAATTACTACTCCTATCATGAAAATGGACAATTGAAGGAACGATATTCATTCAAACCGATTTATACGCCACATGTAGATGAATTAGCGCGTTTTGGTTCAGCAGTAAGTTATCATGAAAATGGAATTTTAGCATCAAAAGGCAGTTATATCGATAGCAACAAAGACGGAACTTGGTTATTCTATGACATGAATGGTAATCTATACGAAGAAAACTACTACAAAGACAATCTTAAAACCGGAACATGGAAAGGTTATTACGCGAATGGAAACCCAAGATATGTTGCTTTCTATGATATTAATTCCAATCACCCGTTTAAACCAAGCATCACTGAATGGGATGAAAATGGAATTAAAACGCACGAGATACTTTATGATGCCGAAGGAAATTATGTCGAACACCAATGGTCGAATGATGGAAAAATTCAACAATCATCTGCCTTTAACGACCGAAATGAATCAACAGGTGTTACCTTAAAGTGGTTTGCAAATGGACAAGTGCATACAAAAATGAATCACGATCCGAATGCAGATACCATTTATGTTGAATATTACGAAAATCAACAAATGGCGAAATTGATCTATACATCAATGGCTGATACAATACTTCCTTCAAAGCAAAATTCAAGTTTATCCAAAGAGAGTACTTCTCACATAGAAAATGTAAAAGTAAAAACTACACGTGTTTGGTACGAATCTGGAATTTTGCAAAGTGAAACAGTTGATCGAACCTCGGAATCAACTCATCATTTAAGCATTAAGAACTATTCATCAGCGGGAACGCTTATTCACTTGATAGTGGATAACGCTAAAATGCGACACGAAGAAATCTACTTTCAAAATGGCCAGTTGGCGAAGGAAGTAAACAACGTCAAAGGTCGCTTGTATGGGTGCTATCGGGAGTACGATTCATTAGGGCAATTACGCATTGACTTTAATTATTTCGATGGACTAAGACATGGTATTTGCAAGGAATTCAATGCCGCTGGAAAACTTATGTACGATCAGCAGTTTGAACTCGGATGCATCGTTCAATCGTATTCAAGTAAATTGAAAACAAAACCAATTTCTTTGTCAACTTTAAGTAGTGATGAACGAAAAAAAGCCCAATCCTTAGTTTATGGTTTGTTAAGCCAAGACTATCAAATTTCGACCAAGTATTATTACACACCAGCCGAAATTGATTCATTCGCTGAACGCATTTTATGGTTAAAGGAAAATTGGAACACATCCATTGGTTTTCCAATTGAAGAAGAACAAAATGAGCATCCAATTTCGCGCATAGAATTCCATATTCCTGCCGTTTATTATCCCTATTTTTACAATGGAGATACTACTTCACCTTTTGTGCGTGATTTCATTAAAACCTTCGATTCGTTGAATTGGGAACTTCCTGCAAAAATGGAAAAAGGAGAGAATGAATATATTTTTACACATCAAGACTCAAATTTCTACACGTATTCTTTCTACCAAAAACACTTTTATAAATTACTTATGCCTGGTTATGCACGACTGCCTCACATAAATCAAAAAAGAGTGGAAATTGATTATGGAGTTAAAAATCGAATTCAACGAGCACCAAGTTTATCAATTACTCGCTTTAATTCGTGTGTTTTTATAGCTAATTTCACGTATTCAGGAAGGAGTTACCCTATTTATATATACGATGATGGAACAATGGAATTTATAAATAGAACTGTGAAATGGGAGGATATTAAGGAAACGAATGAAATCCATGAAATTGGATGGGATTAGATCAATCGAACCCCGTTTTACAATTCCATGCGCAACTGTTCTGGTTCTCCTTCAATAAAACCACTAATTTGAAATCCAAGCAAGCGAATAGGTAATTCTAATGGTGTAAATTGAACCGTTAATTCATCTGCTATCAACTTCAATTGCTCAATGGTCTTAATTCCTTCAGGCAACGTTTTAGAACGATTTCGAACCGTAAAGTCGTTGTATTTCACTTTTAAGGTTAGTGATTTACCTAGCTTTCCAAATCGTTGATAACGCTCCCAAACAGCATTCAACATCCGTTCTGATAAATCCAAGAAACCGTTCGTATCGAAAATATCAGCATGCAATGTTGTTTCAGCGGCAATACTTTTTCGCTCACGATCTGGGACAACTGGACGGTTATCTATTCCACGACAAATATCAAATAAAAACTTTCCTGCTTTCCCAAAATGTTGTGTTAATTGTTCAAGTGAAAATCCTTTTAAATCTTTTCCTTTATAGATTTGCAATTCATGCATCCGATCAGCTGTCACCTTCCCTACTCCAAAAAATCGTTCGATCGGTAATTCATTCACATACGCTTGTGCCTCTTCAGGCGTAATAACAAACAAGCCATTCGGTTTATCTTGATCAGAAGCCAATTTCGCCAAAAATTTGCTATAAGAAACACCTGCAGAGGCTACCAAACCTAATTCTGTTTTGATATCCGTTTTGATGGATTGCGCGATAAAAGTTGCCGAATTCATTTGAAGTTTATTGTCTGTAACATCTAAAAACGCTTCATCCAGTGCAAGTGGTTCAATTACATCTGTATAACGATGAAAAATGGTGTGAATGTGCTGTGATATTTCCTTGTAGCGCGCAAAATTTGGTTTGACGAAAATCAATTCGGGACACAATTTAACCGCAGTTTGAGAATTCATGGCTGATTTTACACCAAACTTTCTGGCTTCATAACTCGCCGCTGCAATTACACCACGTTCTCTGGTTCCACCAACTGCAATAGGTTTTCCTATCAAATCAGGATTATCCAATTGTTCCACCGATGCATAAAAAGCATCCATATCGATATGAATGATTTTTCTCATAATGGATTTTGAAAGGAATTAATTTTTCTTCTGAAAGAATTTCGCAGAAAGTAACGGAATGATAAAAATCAACAATGTTAAAGCCGAAACAAACAAATCGAATTCCTCCGATTCAATCCATTTGAAATTTGGAAAGAAATGTACTACCAACGCAAAACACAATTTCAAGCCTAAAATTCCGATGACCAAAAAAGCAGATTTTTCTAAGAATGGATATTT
>JACCDH011611213.1_pt1 | contig 27674 bp, 22 predicted proteins | sample 7442481 | NCBI WGS metagenome assembly JACCDH01 (sample SAMN15323433, study PRJNA562643) | freshwater metagenome | isolation source: river surface water | place: USA:Blue River Watershed | collected 2017-08-15 | reverse complement strand
GCGGCGACCTGCAGGCGCTGGTGCTGCAGTCGATGCCGCGCGGCCTGTTCCGCAAGTCGCAGGTCGTGCTGACCGCGGCCGACCATGTGCTGGTGCCGCTCGGCGAGAAGATGCCCGAGGGCGTGATCCTTGGCGCGCGGGGTGCCTACGGCATGCTGGCGCCTAAATCGGCACTGAACGACTGGTGGTGGAATCTCTACCAGAGCCAGTGGAGTGTCTATCCGGTACAAGCGCCCTACCGGATGGCGCAGGCGCTGATGGCGCTGAAGCTGGCCGTGGAAAAGGCAATGGCCGCCAATGGCGGAAAAAAGCCCAGCACCGAGCAGATCGCCGCCGCACTCACCGGTCTCGAGTGGGACGCACCGGGCGGCCGAATCAAGATGGCGCTTGGAGACGGCCATCAGGCGATACAGCCGACCGCCATCGGCCGTACCCGCTGGGATGCAGCCAAGAAGCAAGTGGTGCTGGATGACATACAGCGCTTTGCTGCCGAATGTGTGAACCCACCCGCCAACACGAAGGCGGAAGACTGGATGAAAGCTGGCTTGCCCGGCGCAAAATGCAACTGATCACCATCCTCGTCGACGGCCTGACCTATGCGTCATGGCTGTTCATCGTCGCGCTCGGCCTGACGCTGGTGTTTGGCGTGCTGAAGATACTGAATGTCGCCCACGGCAGCTTCTATGCACTTGGCGCCTATGCAGCCGCCAGTCTGGTCGGCTGGTTCGCCAGCATGCAACTGGCGCCGGCGATGTCCATCATCGCGATGCTGCTGGCAGCGGTCGCGGTCGCCGCGCTGGTCGCGCCGCTGTGCGAGCGCGGCCTGCTGCGCGTGTTTTACGGCCGCGATGAGGTGCTGCTGGTGCTGGTCACCTTCGCCCTGTTCCTGATCCTCGAGGACGTGACCAAGCTGATCTGGGGCGTGAACCCGCTGTATGTGTCCGAGCCCTACATGCTGTTCGGGAATGTCGAGATCGGCGAGCTGTCGTGGGTCGGTTATGACTTCGTGCTGGTCGGCGTCGCCGCGGTCGTGGGCCTGCTCACCTGGTGGAGCCTGAACCGCACCCGTACCGGCAAGATCGTGCTGGCCGTGATCCACAGCGAAGAAGTCGCCTCCAGTATGGGCATCAATGTCTCGCGCGTGTATGCGATGGCCTTCGCTGCCGGTATCTTCCTCGCCGCACTGGGCGGCGCGCTGACAGCACCGATGATCTCGGTGCAGCCGGGCGTGTCAGTCGGCGTGATCATTGTCTCTTTTGCCGTGGTCATCATCGGCGGTCTGGGCAGCATACCGGGCGCTGCCATTGGCGCATTGATCGTTGGCCTCACGCGTGCTGCTGCGGTACACCTGATGCCGGTGGCGGAATTGTTTTCCGTCTATCTGGTGATGGCCGTAGTGCTGATGTTCCGCCCCGAAGGCCTGTTCCAGCGTGCGCAGGCAAGGAAGATCTGAGATGAGCGACACAAGCACTCAGACCACGCCGATACGCACGCTCAGCTGGGCCTTGATGGTAATCGTGCTGCTGCTGTTTGCCGGTACCGCCATGCCGAAATGGCTGGTGTTCCTGTCAACGATGGCGATGGCGAACGGCCTGGTCTCGCTGGGCATCATGCTGCTGATGCGCAGCGGCGTGGTGTCCTTCGGGCAGGGACTGGTATTCGCGGTCGGTGGCTATGCGGCGGCGCTGGCCTTCGGCAAGCTGGGCATCAGCGACGCGCTGCTGCTGGCGATTGGTGGCGGCCTGCTGGCCGCGATCATCGCCGCGCCCTTTGCATGGCCGATTGCGCGCTACCGCGGCATCTTCTTTGCGATGCTGTCGCTGGCGCTGTCGATGGTGCTGTACGGGCTGCTGGTGAAATCGGAATCCATGGGTGGCTCGGATGGCTTCAACATGGGTCGCCCGACGCTGCTCGGCATGCAGGCCGGCGACGGCCTCTCAGGCCATCTGCTGTATGCGGTCACCGTCATGCTGGCGACACTGGCCGCTGCGCTGGCGCGCATCTACTGCCAGTCCACGCGCGGACTGGCCGCGCTGGCGGCGCGCGACAACGAGATACGCGTCGAATATCTGGGCAGCTCGGTCCAGGGACTGATCGCAACCAACTTCGTGATCGCCGCCTTCCTCGGTGGCATGGGCGGTGCGCTGGCGGTGATGGCGCTCGGTCATGTCGAGCCCGAGTTCAGTTACTGGACCCGCTCCGGCGATTTCGTGTTCGTCGCCATCCTGTCCGGCCATCACAGCGTGCTGGCCGTGTTCGTGGCCTCCACCCTGCTGGAGGTCGTGCGCTCGTTCTCGAGCAGCTATTTCCCCAACAGCTGGCAGCTGGCGCTTGGGGTCTTCCTGCTGGTGGTGATCCGCTTCCTGCCCAATGGCATAGGCTCGCTGTGGCTGCGCGCACGTGCGCCGGAACCGGTACCTGCGGTACCCGTCGCACCTGCGGCATCTGCAGCACCTGAACAGCGCGAGGCACGCTCATGACCCACTACGAGCTCGCGATCTCCGCCATCGGCATCGAGAAGCGCTTTGGTGCGGTGGTGGCCGCCACCGAGATCTCGCTTGATGTACCGGTCGGGCAAAAGGTCTCGCTGATCGGCAGCAATGGCGCCGGCAAGACCACCTTCGTCAACATGCTGACCGGCTACATCCGGCCTGACAAGGGCCGCATCCTGCTGCATGGCGAGGACATTGCCGGCCTGCCGCCGCGTGAGATTGCGCGATTGGGCATTGCGCGCTCGTTCCAGATCCCGCAGCTGTTCAAGGAACTCAGCGTGACCGACAACATGCTGGTCGCGATTGCTTCGCAGGCCGGCGCGCTGTCCTCATGGAAGCCAGCGCGCAATGCGAAGGCGCTGGCACGCGCCGACGAATTGCAGCGCCGCTTCGATCTCGCCGCGCATGCACAGCGCAAGGTGGCCGAGCTGCCGGGCGGCGTGCGCAAATTGCTCGATATCGCGATGGCGCTCACCCGCCAGCCGCGCGTGCTGCTGCTGGACGAGCCGACCTCGGGCGTGTCGGCAGAAGAAAAATTTCCGATGATGGAGACCGTCATGCGCGCGCTCTCACAAGTAGCGATGACGGTGCTGTTTGTCGAGCATGACATGGATATCGTCGAACGTTTTTCCGATCGCGTCGCCGCCTTCTATAGCGGCCGCATCATCGCCGACGGCCATCCCGATGAGGTGCTTGCGCATCCGGACGTGCAGCGGCATGTGACCGGTCGGCAGAAGGAGGCTGGCGAGCATGCTTGAACTGGCCGCGATTGATGTCTCGATACAGTCGGTGCAGGTGCTGCGCGGGCTGTCGCTGTCCATCCGCGAGGGCAAGATGATCGGCCTGATCGGCCGCAACGGTGCCGGCAAGTCCACCACGCTGCGCACCATCATGGGCCACCTGCCGCTGACTGCCGGCAGCCTGCGCTTCGAGGGCGAAGACCTCGCGCGCCTGCCGCGCCATGCGCGCGCCGCGCTCGGCATCGGCTACATGCCGGAAGACCGTGGGCTGGTGCCGGAACTGACGGTGGAAGAAAACATACTCGTGCCGCTATGGGCAGCGAAAATGCGCCAGACCGCACCGCGGCTTGAATTCATCTACGGCGTACTGCCTGAACTGAAGGAAATGCGCGACCGCAAGGCACTGCTGCTCTCCGGCGGCCAGCAAAAGCTGGTGGCGCTGGCCCGTGCACTGGGTATAGGCAGCAAGCTGCTGTTGCTGGACGAGCCTTTCGAGGGCGTCGCGCCGGCGCTTTCTGCTCGACTGTCGGAAGTGATCGCCGGGCTGCGCGGCAGCGAGCTGTCAGTGCTGATCGCGCAATCCGATCTCAATCATTCAAAAAGCCTGCTGGACGAGGAAATCCTGATCGAGCGTGGCGCCAATGCTCGCTGAGGCAAACGGCATGAGCAAAGCCGCCATGATCCGCTGGCAAGACCATATTGAGCTGCCCGCGATGCGCGAAGAGACGCATTTCGGTCGCCAGCTGCGCTGCTTCGTCGAGCGCCCGCCGTCGATGTACGCGATGCTCTCGCGCAGCGCCTCGCTGGCGCCGGACAGTGAAGCCATCTGCTTCGAGGGCCGGCGCATCAGTTATGGCGAGCTGGCCGACGAAGTCGACCGCATCGCCGCTGGCTTCGCTGCCAGCGGCCTGCGCAAAGGCGAGCGCGTGGTGATGTTCCTCTCCAATCGGCCGGAATTCGTGAGCGTCTTGTTCGCGCTGCAAAAGCTCGGCCTGATTGCAGTGCCGGTCGGCACGCGCGAACAGGGCCCGGGGCTGGCATGGATCATCAACCAGTGCGGCGCGGCCGGCATCGTGCATGACGACGAGCTCGGCGAGCGGGTGCCAGATGCGAGTGCTGCACCCTGCCTGCGGTTTCGCCAGCCAGCCGGCAGCCTGAATGAACTGGCGCGCCGCAGCGGCAATCAGAACCAGGCACAAGGCCAGCGCAACGGCGTGCCGATGGCGGCTGTCAATGAAGACGACTGCGCATGCATTCTGTACACCTCGGGTACCACCGGTCATCCGAAGGGTGCGATGCTCACCCATTTCAATATCGGGCATTCAGTCGTGCATTTCGAGGCAACCTTGAAGCTCACGCATGACGACCGCGCCGCACTGGCCGTACCGGCCAGCCATGTGACCGGCCTGATCGCGCTGATCGCGACCATGGTGCATGTCGGCGGCGCGCTGCTGATCGTGCCCGAGTTCAAGGCCGCGTCCTTCGTGCAGCTGGCGGCGGCCGAGCGCATGACCTGTTCACTGATGGTGCCGGCCATGTACCAGCTCTGCCTGCTGCAGCCGGCCTTCACCCAACTTGACCTGTCGGCCTGGCGTGTCGCCGGCTACGGCGGTGCGCCGATGCCGGTGCCGACCGTGCAGGCGCTGGCGCAAGCGGTACCCGGCATGACGCTGGTGAACTGCTACGGCTCCACCGAGACCACCTCGCCGGCCACCATCATGCCGCTCGGCCTGTCGGCGATACAGCCTGACGCGGTCGGCATCGCCGTGCCCTGCGGCGACATTCGCGTGATGGATGACCAAGGGCAGCCGCTACCGCCCGGCCAGCCTGGCGAATTATGGATAGGCGGTCCCATGGTCGTGCCCGGCTACTGGGACAACCCGGAAGCCACGGCGCGCGGCTTTGCGGACGGTTGCTGGCGCTCGGGCGATCTGGGCTCGATGGATGAGCGCGGACTGGTGCGCATCCATGACCGCATCAAGGACATGATCAATCGCGGTGGGTTCAAGATCTATTCGGTTGAAGTGGAGAATGCGCTGATGGCGCTGCCCGGCGTGGTCGAGGCCGCTGTTGTCGGCCACCCCTGCGAGGTGCTGGGCGAGCGCGTTCATGCCTACCTGTATGCCCCCGGCAGCCAGATCGATGCAGATGCAGTGCGCGCGCATTGCGCGGCGCGGCTAGCGGATTACAAAGTGCCCGAGCAAGTCGTCTTTGCCGATGCACCGCTGCCGCGCAATCCCAATGGCAAACTGCTCAAGCGCGCGCTGCGCGCACCTGCCTGAGACAAGTCTGCCATGAAGTTCCTGGTCGCCCGGCGCAATCACGAGACCAACACGTTCTCGCCGGTGCCGCCCACGCTGGCGGATTTCGAGCCGCGCTATGGCGACGATGCGCTGCGCAACCAACGCGATGCGCGCACGGCGATGGGTGCGTTCATACGATCCATCGAATCGCTGAAGACTGATGCGCCCATCACCTTGATCACGCCGCTGTCCGCCACTGCCAACCCGAGCGGCACAGTACAGGCTGAAGCTTTCGCGCAGCTGTCCGCTTGCATCCTCGACGCAGCCGCTGCGGCCTCGCCGGATCTCGACGCGATCCTGCTAGATCTGCACGGCGCGATGGTGGCCGAACAGGCACCGGATGCCGAAGGCTGGCTGCTGGCGCAATTGCGGCGGCGCGCACCCGGCGTGCCGATTGCAGTGGCGCTGGATTTGCACGGCAATGTGACGCAGGCCATGGTCGATCATGCGGACATCATCGTCGGCTTCAAGACCTATCCGCATATCGACATGGCCGAGACCGGCGAGCATGCAGCGCGGTTGATGCTGGATCTGCTGGCCGATCAGGCCAAGCCGGTGACCCGCTGGCGGCAGCTGCCGCTCCTCTCGCACACGCTGCGCAGTACCACGCTGGAGGGCGCGATGCAACGCGCGGTGAGTGCCGCACGGGGGGCCGAGCAGACGCCGGGCGGGCTGGCTGCCACCGTGATGGCCGGCTTCTCGCTGGCGGATTTCAGGGATGCCGGCATGTCGGTGGTGGTGGTCGCCGATGGCGATGCGGCACTGGCCGATCGTGTGGCCGCGCGCATCGCCGACCAGATCTGGGCACAGCGCGAAGGTTTCGTCTACCGCAGCGAGCCGCTCGCGCAGTCGATGGCGCGCGCGGCCGAGCTGGCTGCGCTGCCCGGCAACGGACCGGTGCTGCTGCTGGACCATAGCGACAATGTGATGTCAGGCGGCACCTGCGACACGATGGATGTGTTGATGGCTGCGCTGGATGCCGGGCTGACCGGCATTGCCGTCGGTCCGCTATGTGATCCGCAGGCCGTCGCTGCGCTCTGGAATGCCGAACCTGGCAAATCGATCACGACCACGGTCGGCAACCGTGTGCCGCTGCATGCGCAAGGCATCAACAAGACCCCGATCACGCTGACTGGCCGTGTAATGGCGCGCAGTAGCGGCGAGTTCACCGTGACCGGCCCCATCTACACCGGGCAGCGGCTGGCCATGGGCCGCAGCGTGCTGTTCGACATCGGCCCGGCGCAACTGGTGATCACCGAGCGCCGTACCGAGCCCTATGATCTTGGCGTGTTCCATTGCGTCGGTATCGAGCCCTCGGCACAGGATTATCTGCTGTTGAAATCACGCATGTACTGCCGCCCGGTGTTCGGCGTAATCGCGAAAGGTCTGGTCGAGTGCGATGCGGATGACGGCGGCCCGACCAGCTCGAATTACGCACTCTTCCCGTTCAAGCAGCTGCGGCGGCCGATCTGGCCATTGGACGAGGACGCAACTGCGGGCTGAGCCGGCTGCGGCACTTTCAGCGTTCAGGTAGCGGCAAGGCAGCGCGCCCCGCATACACCGCACGACTGCCTAATGCTTCCTCGATGCGAAGCAGTTCATTCCATTTCGCCATGCGCTCGGAACGCGCGAAGGAACCAACCTTCAACTGACCGGCATTCCAGCCGACCGACAAGTGAGAGATCATCACGTCCTCGGTCTCGCCCGAGCGCGCCGAGACAATCGCGCCCATGCCGTGTTCACGTGATGCCTGCAAGGCAGCCAGCGTCTCGCTGATGGTGCCGGCCTGATTGGGCTTGATCAGCACCGCATTGCATGCATGATCGCGCGCCGCATCGTTCACGCGCGCCGCGTTCGTCACCAGATAATCATCGCCGATCACCTGTACGCGATTGCCGACGGCTGCAGTGAAGGCCATCATGCCGTCGCGATCATCCTCGGCCACCGGGTCTTCGACCGACAGGATGGGATAGCGATCCACCCATTGCAGCAGTACCTGCAGCCATTCATCCGTGCTGTAGGCACGCTGCTCCAGCCCGGGTCGGTAGATGCCATTGCGGCCGAATTCGGACGCGGCGATATCGAGCGAGATCATTACCTCGCCATGCCGGTAGCCTGCACGCTCGATCGAGCGCGTGAGCATCTGCAGCGCCTCCTCGTTGCTGCTGAAATCCGGCCACCAGCCGCCCTCATCTGCGACGCCGGCGCGCTTGCCGGCATCGGCCATCAGCTCGCCGGCGGCACGATAGACATCGGCCACCATGGCCAGCGCTTCATCCATGCTGGCGGCGCCGACCGGCATCACCAACAAGTCCTGAATGTCGATGCGACGGCCGGCGTGTGCGCCACCGCCGAAGATCTGGATTTCCGGCAGCGGCAGCCGGACCGGCGCGTCACCTGCCAGGTATTGCCACAGCGGCTGGTCGCTCGCGCGGGCGGCAGCATCCAGCACTGCCATCGAGGTGGCGATCAACGCATTGCCACCCAGCCGCGACTTGTTCGGCGTGCCATCCAGCGTGATCAGTGCCTCATCGACCTGCTGCTGCAGGCTGGCGTCCATGCCGATGAGTGCCGGCGCGATCTCGCGCACTATGCCCTCCAGCGCGCGCTGCACGCCATAGCCGCCACAGGCACCACCACCATCCCGCAGCTCGACCGCCTCATGCGTGCCGGTCGAGGCACCCGCCGGTGCGATGCCGCGACCGCGCGCGCCGCCTTCCAGCTGTACATCCACCTCGACCGTGGGCCGGCCGCGCGAATCCCAGATGCGGCGTCCGGTGAGCTGTGTGATGCGGGTCTGCATGCGTAGGTCCTTCGGTGTCATGGATTGGGGTTGAGGCACTTTGCTGTGCTGTGCTGTGCTGTGCCGTGCGGTGAATTGATTTGCTTTTCTGCTTGTGAAATTCGCTGCTCAATCTGCTAGCCACGCTTAATGCGCCATTGAAAGTCTGCGCTCCCAATCGGCGCGCATCGCGGATAGCGACCGCTGCGACGCCAGCAGCCAGTGCCTCGCATACTGGCGCTGGAACTCGCGACCGGCGTCATCCAGATATTCCAGCGGCGACTTGCCATCCACCCGCGCCAGCAACAGAGCAGCCAGCAGCAGCGCAATGCGATCGGAGATTTCCTCGCGCGAGATCCAGCTCGCACCGGCGAGATAAGCATTGGCAAAGGCATCGAAGCATGACAGATAGCGCTCGGTATGAGCCGGCTGCCACAGGCACTTGGCGAGCAGATGGCACAGGCAGAATGCGGCATCGAAGGCCGGCTCGCCATACCACGCGCATTCGGCATCCAGTATCACCGGCCCCTGCGGTCCGACCAGTAGGTTCTTCGGGCTGATGTCGCCATGCACCAGCGAGAGATGGCTGGCAGCAGTGCGCGCTACCAGTGCATGCAGCACAGCTGCGCAATCCGGATGCCGGTTGGCTGCGGCGTTGAAGTAGGGATCCAGCCGCAGCGCATGGAATTGCGCGTCATGCGCAAAGCGTACGGCCAGCGCGGCATCGCCGGCAGTGCGCGCATGTATGCCGGCTACCAGCGAGCCGACCTGCGCGGCAAAGGCGGGATCGACCTGCCCGTCGCGCAGCTGCAGCTTCCAGACCGGATAGTCCTGCGGCGGCAGCCATGACATCGCAAAGCAATGGGAAGCCCGATCTTGACCGAGCACGCGCGGCACGGATTGCGGCGCATGGCGCGCGACTTCATTGAGCCAGTCGACCTCGGCATGGTTGCGCGCCAGTGGTGCCAGCCATTCGGACGCCACCCTCAGCGCCGGCAGCGCCTGCTTCACGCACACGGGACCACGCCGGGTATCGGCGCGCAGGATCAGCGACGACACACCGCCGGTTAGCGGGGTCAGTACGGGAGTCTCGTCATCATCGGCCAGTCCCATCCGCCGAAGGGCAGCATGGATGATGGCCTGTTCGTTCTGCTGGCTCACGCAGGATCTCGTTCGGCGCTGATCGAAAAAGAATTCGGTAGCGCAACACTATACCTGCTGGAAGCTGATGTCCTGCCGGGCGCGGCGGTAGCGCTGGCTGGGATGGCAGAGATGAAGGGCAGACTCGGCTGCTGGCTCAGCCCTGATACATCAGCACCAGTAGCGCGCCCACCATCGCCACCGATGCCCACAGCACGGTGACGATGCCTGGCATGCGCAGGCCGATGGCAGGCAACCCGGCCGCCATGCGTGAGGCACTGTGCGAGGCACTGCCCGTCCCATGGCGGCGGCCGTCGCGTTGGCCTGATCCGCTATGCCCGCTGTCTCGACTGGCGCGCTGGCCAGTCGACTGCGCTGCCGCCGAGCCGGTACCGGCGGCAGCATTGACGCTGGCCTTCCTGCGCCGCTCGCGGCCGTTCCATGCGCGCGGCGCGGCCGCAGCGCTCTCCTGCCCCTGCTCGGCACGTGCGATCCATGCGTCATGCCGACGGCGGCGCTCCGGGTCGGACAGCACTTCGTAGGCGGTGTTGATCAGCTGGAAGGTCTGCGTCGCCTTCGCGCTGCCGCCATGCCGGTCCGGGTGGAATTTATGGCACAGCGTCTTGTACGCCGCGCGTATGACCTCAGGCGGGGCATTGCGCGCCACTTTCAGGTTGTCGTAATGGGTGTGAACTGGCTTCATTGCCTGGCCCGGGGAGTCTCGCCCCTACAGTAAGTTCATGGCCAAAGTGACAACTTGCGCAATATCAAGCATGGTCAAGCAAGGTCAAGCATTGGCCGGCACGGGCCGCCAGTTCGAGCTCACCCGAGCGGGTTGACGTTGAAGGCCGGCAGCACCTCGCCGCGCTGGCGGCTGTCGCGGAAGCGGTCTACCCAGGCCAGCGCCTCGGCGATGGTGACGTGCATGTCAAGGTAGCGGTAAGTGCCGAGCCGACCGACGAAACTCACGCCGCGCTGCTCGCGCGCCAGCGCAACATAGGCGGCCAGCAGCCGCTTCTCATCTGCCAGCCGCAGCGGGTAGTAAGGCGTATCGCCCTCGCCGCAGGCGCGGCTGGTCTCGCGGCAGATGATACTGGCGGCATGCGACTCCCATGGCGCGAAGTGCTTGTGCTCGGCAATGCGTGTCCAGCGCACGTCGGCATCGCAATAGTTGATCACCGCATTGCCCTGAAAATCCCCGTCGACCTGCTCGCGCTGGAAGTCCAGCGTGCGATAGCCCAGCCGGCCCTCGACATGGTCGAACCAGGCATCGATAGGACCGCTGTAGAACACATGCGCATAGTCGCGACTGCGGCTGCGCTTAAAGCCCGTGCACAGCCTCAGCGTGATTGATGGATGATCCAGCATGCGCTCGACGATATGCGTATAGCCATGGCGCGGCATGCCCTGCCAGCGGCTGGCGTAATAGTTGTCGTCATAGTTGAAGCGCAGCGGCAATCGCTGCAGGATCGAAGCCGGCAGCTCGGTCGGCGCAATGCCCCATTGCTTCTGTGTGTAGCCGCGAAAGAAGGCCTCGTACAGGTCGCGTCCTATGGTCGAGAGCGCTTGCTCTTCGAAGTTCCCGGGCTCGGTGATGCTGCGGTCGGCGAGCGAGGCGACGAAATCCTGCGCCTCGCGCGGATTGAAGGTGCGGCCGAAGAACTGGTTGATGGTCAACAGGTTCACCGGCAGCGCATGCACCCTGCCCTGCGCGATCGCCTTGACGCGGTTGGTGAAGGGCAGGAATTCATCGAACTGCTGGACATAGCGCCAGACGCGCTCGTTATCGGTATGAAAGATATGCGGCCCGTAGGCATGCACGAGTATGCCGGTGGCGGCATCACGCTCGGTGTGGCAATTGCCGGCCACATGCGAACGCGATTCGAATACCTCGACCCGATGACCGTCGCGCGCCAGTTCATGCGCGACCACGGCGCCGGAGAAACCGGCGCCCACCACCGCGATCGGCACATCCTTGCAATGAAGCCGTTCCGTGCCTGCTGCCATGCTCAGCCCTCCTGCGATGCGTGATGCCGGCGCTCGGCAAAGTAGCGCGCGAGCGCATCCTGCAATGGCGGCAGATAGCGCCCGCGCAGACTGCCGAGTGCGCTGTAGCTCGGTCGGCGCGCCGGGCTGTTCAGCGCAACGCTGGCGCGTGGCACGATGCCCTCCTCCGACAGGCCAGCCATGCGCGCGGCCTCTCGCGCAAAATCAGCCCAGCTGCAGGGATCGCCATTGGACAGATGCCAGATGCCGCGCTCGCCATCAACCAATAAGTCGAGCGCCGCATGCACCAGGTCGGGCACATAAGTGGGTGAGACGATCTGGTCGGAGGCAGCGACAAAGGGCCGCCCCTCGGCCAGTGCCTGCAGCGCCAGCGACAAAAAATTGACACTGTCCCAGGGGCCAAAGAAGGCGCTGGTGCGCACCACCAGCGCCTGCGGATGAATGACGGCGATGCGCTGCTCGGCCTCGGCCTTGCTGCGGCCATAGATGCCCAGCGGCGCGACGCGGTCGGTCTCGACATAGGGCGCGCGCTTGCTGCCATCGAAGACTAGGTCGCTCGAGAAACACAGCAGGGGCAGCCCGTGCCGCGCGCAGGCCACGGCCAGCACCACACCGGCCAGCACGTTCTCACGACGGCAGCGCTCGGGCTCGGTCTCGGCGGCATCCACGCGCACATAGCCGCCGGCGTTGACGATGGCCCAGGGCTGGTAATGATCAATAGCGCGTGCGACGGCATGCGGATCGGCCAGATCCAGCTGCGCACGGCCGAGCGCCTCGCAACTGATATGGCGCGCCGCGCAGATGCGCGCGAAGGCTCGCCCCAGTGTGCCGGTGGCACCGACGATCAGCAAGGGCGCAGGACGGGGCGACGATGCCGCCAGTCCGCGCGTGGAGGCTGCTGTCTCGCCGACACCATCACTTATCGTCACCGGCGGCGCCAGCCAGCGCCCGGGACGACGCCACCAGCCCTCGCCGTACAACACAGGATGTGCGGGCGAGCGATGCGTGGCCCATGCGCGCATCAGGCCAGCGACGGCTGTCTCGCGCGGTGGATCAGAGCGCACATCGAAGGCGCCCGGTTCGTAATGCCCGGCCTCTTGCGTGCAGAGGCTGTTCCAGTCATACGAGCCCAGCAGCGCCCAGATGGTGACGGCGCACAGGTCAGCGCCTGCGTCGTAAGCCTGCTGCGCGCCCTGCCAGATCTCGACCAGCCAGCGCAGATGATCCTCGCGGCGCGCATCGATATGCGCCTCGGTGATGGCCAGCGGCCGCCGGTAACGCTGCCAGGCTTCGAGCAGCAGCGGCGCGATGCCCGGCGACGGATGCGCAAACACGCGCGGCGTCTCCATGTCCGCGCAATGCCATCCGCGATAGCTGCCGACATAGGCCGGCGGATAACGGACGATGCGATGGTCCAGCCAGCGCTCACTGGTGATGTAGTAATTCACGCCGATCACGTCCGGTGGGCAAGGATGCTCGCGGAACCAGTCGAGGCTGCCACCATCGATACCGGTCTCGCGCAGCCAGGTCCACAGCGGATGCTCGGGCCCGACCATGCCGCACAACAGGTCCCAGCCCAGCCAGCGGCGCTCGTTGTAGAAGCTGGCGAGCTCGGCCAGCGGTGGCGTCGACCAGGTCTTGCCGAGGTCATCGGTCTGCACCAGTTTCGCATCCGGGTTCACGCGACGTATCGCCTGCATCGCCAGTACGGTAGCGCGGCATTGATGGATCACCGCCTCGACGAAACTGCGGTCGTCGCTCGCATGCGGATACCACTTGCCGTACAGCGCAGAAAAACGCGCTGTCGTCACCGGCTCATTGACCGGCGTGTACATCGATACCCACGGATAGCGCAGCACGACTGCCTCGGCATAACGAGCCAGAGAGGGCGCAAACGCCGGATCGAGCAGGTGCGTCTGGCGCGGGCCGCTGCCGTGATGGACCAGCCCGACGATGGGCTCGATACCGAGGCTGCGCAGCTCTGGCAGCCGCTGGTCCGTCCATGACCAGTCAGCCGATGCCAGTCCGTCAGGCGCAATCCGCTCCCACAGCACCGGATAGCGCAGAGCGCGTATGCCCAGCGAGGCAAAGCGATCAAGGTCATCCAGCCGCAGTGCATGGCCGTTGCGATCTAGCTGATGGAAGTAGCGGTCGCCGATGCGGTTGACCGTGCACTCGACACCGCCCCACAGAGCAATGCCCGTATCGCAGTTGCTCATCTGAGCTGGATGGACATGTCCTTGATCGATGCGCTTCCTATCGATGCTGTCGTGATCGATGTCCTCGCCGCTCATCTGGTCGCTCAGCCCGGAGCAAAGCCAGCCGTGCGCATCATGCCGAGTTGCTCGTCGAGCAGGGCACGCATGGCCGATGCGGTGCTGTCCCATGAGGTACCGGCAAGCTTGCGCCGCATTGCGCGTATGCGTTGCTGGCGCTGCTGCGGGGATGCGGCCAGCGCGCGATCGCAGCAGTCGATGAACTCCTCTGGTGTGGATGCGATATCCACCACGTCGCGGTGCAGGTTGACCACATCGCAGACCGGCGTGCTCACCACCGGCAGCTCGGCCGCCATGTACTCGAGCGACTTGGTCGGGCTGATGAAGCGCGTTGCGTCATTGATCGCGAACGGCATCAGGCATACATCCCATGAAGCCAGCAGCGGCGGCAGCGCCTCGTAAGGCTGCTGGCCAAGATAGTGGATGTTGGGCCGGCGCGGCAGCGTGGCCGGATCGATCTTGGCGACCGGGCCGACCAGCACGATCTGCCAGTCAGGCCGCTGCTCGGCGATGGTGGCGACAAGTACCGTGTCAAAGCGCTCGTCCAGCACCCCGAAAAATCCCAGCCTCGGTGATGGAATCTCGCGCGCACAGGGATGCGAGAGATTCCGGTCCAGCGCCTGCCGGAAGTGCGCGGCATCGACGCTGCTGGGGAAGCAATGTACGTTCGATCGCAGCGAACGCTTGGCCTCGTACAGACTGGGTCCGCCGGTGAACACCAGGTCGGCCATCTCCAGCAACTTGCGCTCGTGCTCAAGCAAGCCGGGCGGCGGGTCGAGGAAGGCCGATAGCTCATCCATGCAATCGTAAACAATCGCTGCCGGATCAAGCGCCTCCAGCAGCGGCAGCGCCATCGGTGTGTAGATCCACGCAATATGGCGTGGATGCAGCCGGCGCAATGCGCGCAGGCGATCGCTCAAGGCCTGAATGTCGGCCTGATGAAAGCCGCGCGCGCCGGGCGCAAGCACTGGTCGCAGCACCGTCAGCTGCGGCAGCGGCTGCTCGGTCTGCCAGGTGACCGGAGAACTGGGTGTGTCGGCTTGCTGCTCAGGTGCACACAGATCGGATGGCGCAGCTACCTTGGATGTTTTCGAGGCTGTCATGGGTGGCGATACGGCCGGCGGCGGCTCGCCGGACGCGCGGATGGCGGGCTTCAGCGAAAGCGCCGGGTTCGGTGGCGGCCCGGGCTCTTCGAAAAACACGACCCGGTAGTGCGCGGCCAGCCGGGACATCAGGTGTTGCGGGCGCTGGTAGACGAAATTCCAGCGCAAATGCGAAAACACGATGATCGACTCCATCCGTTCTCCTTGACTAGCTTTGGTGGCCAGCATCGGACTGCACCGACACTTTGAGACCGGCAAGGATGAGCCGCTGTTCCTGAAAATCAACGGATGGCAAGGTTTTCAAGCGCAAGCTTGTGCCACTTCAGTCCGATGTTCAGTCCGATAGCCAGCTCTGCAAGCAAATGCTGCCGCACGGCTATTTTTTTTCTGCCTGTCAGAAACTATTTCCGCGGGTCACGAACAAAGAGGGGTATTCCGCGCAGCAAGTGATGCATCGCGCTGCGCGGCCACCCAGCCGCCCTTCCCTGAACTGTTCGTGACCATGTCCCTGAGCCAAGACACCGCCCCTTTCGCGCCCGCTTTCTCTGCCGCACCCGCACTACCCGCTGCACCCGCCCTTGCCCGATCGACCCTGTCGGTTGCGCTGCCGGCAGCACGCAGCTGCCCGCCGGCACTACGCAAACTGGCGCTGCCGGCGCTGTTCCTGTGGTTCGGTGTGATCATGGGCTCGTGGGTGGGCCGCATACCCGCGCTGCGCGATGGCGTGCAGGTATCGCATTCCCAACTGTCCTTCGTGCTGCTGTGCGGTGGCTTGGGCGCGGTGCTGTCCTTCCCGCTGTCGTCGCGACTGATGGCGAACTTCGGTGGCCGGCTCACGATGCGCATCGCCGGCACCGCATTGCTGGGGGTATTGCTGGCCATAGGCGTGGCGCCCAGCATGCCGCTACTGATGGCGGCGGTGCTGATGCTGGGTATCACCGCATCCAGCTTTGATGTCGGCATGAACGCGGTGGCAGCAGCGCAGGAAAAAGCCAGTGGCCGCTCGTCGATGTCGATGCTGCATGCCTGTGCTTGCGCAGGCGGCCTGGCCGGCGTGACGCTGGGCAGCGGCATGGCAGCGCTGCAGATTCCACCCGCGCTGCACTTCGCGCTACTGGCGCTGCCGCTGATGGCCATGCTGTGGCTGGGCACCGCCGTGCTGGCGGTGGGCGACGAGCAGCAACAGATCGAAAAGAAGGCCTTCGTGCTGCCGCGCGGTGGGCTAGCGCTACTGGGTGCACTGGGCTTCCTCGGTGCCGTGGCCGAGGGCAGCATTGCCGACTGGAGCGGCATCTACATGAAAGACCATTTCGGCGCGTCCGATGGATTTGCACCGCTGGCCCTGTCGGCCTTCTCGGTGATGATGCTGCTCTCGCGGCTGGCCGGCGATCGCTTGAAAGGCCGACATGGCGCGCGCGTGCTGGTGTGCGGTGGCGCACTGGTCGCGGCCGCTGGTCTGCTGTGCGCGACACTGGCACCGCACCAGTATGCGGCGCTGGCCGGCTTTGCAGTGGCCGGGCTCGGGCTATCGCTGGTATTTCCCTTCGTCTTCAGCGCCGCCGGTCGCGAGGGCACGGTGGCACTGGCTGGCGTGGCAACCATGACCTATAGCGGCAGCCTGATGGGCCCGCCGATGTTGGGCGCGATTGCACATGGGCTGGGGCTGCAGGCAGCCATGGGATTCATCGCGCTGCTGTCGCTGGCGATCGCCGCCGTAACAATGCGCACCAAGCTGATGCGCTGACAGAGCTCCTGCGCGCTCCTGACATCAACGTCCGGAATACGGGGCGCTTGTCAGCGTCCGGGATGCGGGGGCACTTCAATGCGGGTCACACCGCCCGCCACGGCCGGCGGGTCGCTGGCTGGAAAGCTGAGATCGTTCGCATCATCCAGCATCTCTTGCTCGCGCTCGTCCGGATCCGGCGAATCCATATGGCGCACCACGGTATCTTGCGAGGTGACTTCATCCGGGCTGACATCCTTGGGCGTGACCGACAAAGAGTTGTCGCCGGACGAGGTGGGCAGATCGGCATCCATCAGTCGCTCAGCTTGATTGACGGAGGGATGATCAGGCTCGCTGGCGCGCCGGGTCACTTGGCCACTCGCGCGCCTGGCTTCGTCCATCGCTTGTTGGCTGGTTTGGTGTTTGCCTTCATGCCGAGTGTGATGCCCGGCTTGCTGCCCGGCTTCATGTGCGGCTTCATGAGTGGCTTCATGAGCGGCTTGATGCCCGCCAGCCTTGGACGACTGTGTGTCAGATGCAGATGATGATGTTTTTGTATGCGACATGCCTGTTCTCCGATGAGGCGGCCGACAGGCCGCAGGAAGCGGGCAAAGCCTGATGCGGCTTTGCCCTTCGTTCATCATCGGATAGCAGGCATTGCCGAAAGTTTCATGCAAGGCCGCAAGAAGCAAGGCCTCAAGCCTCGAACAAGGCGCTGCGATCCACTTGAGTAATGTCCGGCACACCCAGCAAGGCAAGCGTGATGTCGATTTCTTGCTGCAGCATCGCAATCGCGCGCTCCACGCCGGGCTGTCCACCGGAAGCCAGACCATACAATCCGGCACGGCCGACGATGCAGGCGGTTGCACCGAGCGCCCTCGCCTTGACGACATCGCTACCGCGACGAATGCCGCCATCCATCAGTACCGGCACGCGCTGACCGACGGCGGCCGCCACCGCCGGCAAGGCCGCAATGCCCGAGGGCGCACTGTCGAGCTGGCGGCCGCCATGATTGGAGACAATCACCGCATCTGCGCCATGCTCGACCGCACGCACCGCATCATCGGCACGCAAGATGCCCTTGACCGCGAGCTTGCCCGGCCACTCATTGCGTATGCACTCCAGATCTTTCCAGTTGACCGTGGCATCGAAGTTCTTCCCGACCTGCTCGGCCAGCGTCATCAGCTTGCGCTTTGGGCCGTTCGGATCATCGAGATTGCCGAAGGTGAAGCGCGGCGCATTGGCCATCCGCCACAGCCAGCCCAGCTTGCTCGCGTAATCAAACACATTGGCCAGTCCCAGTCGGGGCGGCAAGGTGAAGCCGGTGCGCACATCACGCTCGCGCGGGCCCGGCAGCGGCAAATCCACGGTCAGTACCAGCACCGGGCAACCAGCGGCCTGCGCACGCTCCATCAATGAGCGCGTCAGCCCGCGATCCTTCTGCACATACAGCTGGAACCAGTGACCGCTGCGACCACGGCTGGCGACCTGTTCGATACTGGCATTCGAGGTGGTGGACTGGCAGAACCCGATGCCGCGCGCGGCCGTCGCACGGGCAATGCACAGGTCGCCTTCCGGCCAGAGCAAGCCGGCAATACCGGTCGGGCCGAATACCATCGGCGAGGACAGCGACTGCCCGAGCAATTCGATGGACTGTCGGCGCTGGCTGACATCCACCAGCATGCGCGGCGCAAAGCGCAAGCGCGCAAAATCATCGACGTTGTCGCGCAGCGTGCGCTCGTCATGCGCGCCGCCATCAATGAAGCCAAACACGGAACGCGGCAACTGGCGCCGCGCGATCTCCCTCAGATCCGCAATGTTCACTGCCTGCGCGAGTCTCATGCGCTGGTCTCCCCTTGTCGTTGTTATTCATCGTTTTTTCATGGTCGCTGTTCTTGTTGGCGGGAATCTCCGCTGGCACATCAGGGCGACAGCAATGCAGCGACGGCCATGTCCGGCGCAGGGGCAGGACTAGCCTGCCGGATTTCCGGAAGACATCTTACCGAACAAAGGGATGACAGCGGTTCAGACCGGCCCGACAGACAGTGGCGGTTGATCCGGATGCGGAGGCTCGGCTGGCTCATCAGTCAGATGACGCGCACGACGCGGCATCTGCTCTTCCGGGGTCGGCGGCAATTCAGACCAGACCTGCTCGTCGATCACGTTATGGAACTGGCTGCCATCCAGGGCATGCGGTGCCGCTGCTGACGCTGGATCGGCAGGGTGAGGTGCCACGGATGTATCTGCGCGCGTAGCTGAGGGTGGCATGACCGAGGGCGGCATGGCCACCGATGGCGTGGCTTCAGGCGGCGTGGTCTTCGCGGCATTGATCCCAGAGGATTTGCCTTCAGGCACGAATACGCTGCGTCTAGTGCCAGGTGGCTGGTCGGTGTCGGACATGATGACAAATGGCAAGCAGATCTGATGAAGATCAAATTGAACGGATGTCGCTGAGTTTGATCTCAATGAGCCGAGTAGGTTTTCAGACAATTCGTATTGACAGCTGGCAGTCGCCCACCGTTGGGTTGCTGCCAAATGTCACGCCAAGGCCATGGATACCCATCACCTCCCCGTCGTCACACCGATACCGAGCGCGGCTTCCGACACGGAGCTCAGTCGCGTACTCACCGAAAACCGTGGCGCCATGGCCGGACAGGAACCGACCAATTCGGTGCCTGACATCCTGCATGCGATACGCCAGCACCTGAAGATGGAGGTCGGCTTCATCTCCGAGTTCATCAACGGGCAGCGGATGTTCCGCTATGTCGACAGCTCTTGGAACAAGAACCCGGTGCGGGTCGGCGAAGGCGGCCCGCTGGAGGAATCCTATTGCCAGCGCGTGATCGACGGCCGCCTGCCCGAGCTGATCAATGATGCGCAGGTCAATCCGGTCGCCACCGAGCTGCCGGTGACTTTTGACATACCGGTCGGTGCGCACATGAGTGTGCCGATCCGGCTGTCAGATGGATCGGTGTACGGCACTTTCTGCTGTTTCAGCCGCAGCGCCGACACCAGCCTCAACCTGCGCGACCTGAGCCTGATGCGCGTGTTTGCCGAACTGGCCGGCAAGATGATCGATCGTGAGCGGCACACCATCGTCAAGCAGCAGGCTAGCCTCGATCGCGTGCGCAAGATGCTGCAGACCGATGGCATCAGCATGGTCTATCAACCTATCTTCGACTTGAACCGTGCTGCCATCGCCGGCTTCGAGGCGCTCGCGCGCTTTACCGCCACACCGGCACGTAGTCCCGACCTGTGGTTCAGCGAAGCCCACGCGGTGGGTCTGGGCGTTGAGCTGGAGCTGATGGCGATAGAAAATTCGCTGCGGGCGATGCCGCACCTGTGCGAGGGACTGGACCTGGCAGTGAATGCCTCGCCCGAGACCATACTCGACCCGCGCTTCGAGTCGCTGCTCTCGACCCTGCCCAGCGTCAAGCATCTGGTGCTGGAGATCACCGAGCATGCAGCGGTCGAGCGTTATGAGGAAATTGCCGAACGGCTGAAGCCTTATCGTGACCGCGGCCTGCAACTGGCGGTCGATGATGCGGGCGCCGGTTATGCCAGCTTTCGCCACATCCTGAATCTCGAGCCGGATCGCATCAAGCTCGACATGAGCCTCACGCGCGACATCGACATCGACCCGGCGCGACGCGCACTGGCGGCAGCGCTGATTCACTTCTCACTGGATACCGGCAGCAAGCTGGTGGCCGAGGGCGTGGAAACGGCTGCCGAAGCGGCCGCGCTGATCGAGCTGGGCGTCGACAAGGCGCAGGGTTATTTCCTCGGCCGGCCGATGACGCTGCATGGGCTGCAGCACCTTGGTTGCCTTCGTCCCGGCCTTCAGGTGGAGTCGCTGCGCTCGCCCGCCGCGCTGGGCGTGCGGGCCTGAGGCAGGATCAGCAGTTACCCTTCTTGCGCTGGCCCGGCGGGCAATGACCGGGGCCACCGCCCGGCCGCCATTGACCGGGCCTGAGTTGCCAGCCATTCGGGCTCTCCACCCATTGCGGCTGAGCGTAGACATAGCCCGGACGCGCCCGCTCCCAGCGACCCGGTATCCACACATAGGCACCGCCATTCCAGCCCCAGTAGCCCTGCACCCAGATCTGCGACGGGCGCGGCGCCGGTATCGGTTCATGCCGCACCACCGGTGGTGGCGGCATGCCGGAGGAGATCGTCACGCCCCACTGAATGTTCGGATCGGCCTGTACCAAGCCTGAAGTAGCCAGCCCGAGCAGGAGCGCAGATGAAGATAAAAACTGTTTGCGCATGGCAACCCTCTCGCAAAAATAATCGAACAACGGCAAACAGAATTTACCCAAAGCAAACTGGCAGGACTTGATGCATTACAAAAGACAACAAAGTTGTATCAGGGAATGCGCTCAGGGATGCGTGCTCAGGGATGCGTGCTCAGGGAAATGCGCTAGTACCTGTGCACATCGTTGCCGTGTCTGACCCGCGATGAGTGTCAGGGTTCGATCAGACCATGCCTGACGGCAATAAGTGCCAGCTCAGCCTGATTCGCCACGCCCAGCTTCTGCTTGACGTTGTAGAGGTGGGTGCCGACGGTACGCGGCGAGATGTTCAGCATGTCGGCGATCTGGTTCACCGATGAGCCCTTGGCGAGCTGGATGAAGACGCCGAACTCGCGTTCGGACAGCACCTCGATCGGGCTTTTCTCGCCATTGAATTCCTCCAGCGCCATGCGCTGCGACAGATGACTGTCGATGTACATCCGGCCTTCGCTGACCTGACGGATGGCGTGAATCAGCTCGTCCGGCGCGCTGCGCTTGGACAGGTAGCCAAGCGCGCCGGCCTTCAACATGTAGCGCACATAGCTCGGATCTTCATGCGAGGACAGGCCGAGTACGCGCGCCATCTTGTCGCGTGCAACGATGCGGCGCGTGGCCTCGACGCCCATGGTGCCGCCGAGCGAGATATCCATCACGATCACGTCCGGCTTGGCCTGCGGTATCTGCTGGTAGGCAGCCTCGGCGGAATCGGCCTCGGCCACGACCTTGATGTCGTCCGTCGCCTCTAGCAGCATGCGAAAACCGAAACGCACCACAGCGTGGTCGTCGACCAGCATCACATTGATAGGATTTTTCATTCTTTGCTGCCTTCCTGCTTGCCCGTTGCTGCTGAAATCGTGGATGGGTCCGCGACTGCTGCGCGCTCATGATCAGACGCAGCGATGGCGTGGACGGGCAGCAGCACCTGCACCTCCAGTCCGCCTTCGGCGCCGGGGCGGAAGCTGATGCTGCCCCCATGCGACTCGGCCCGCTCCTGCATGCCGCGCACACCATAATGTCCGGCGCGGACCGTGGTCGCGGCGCCCACGCCATTATCTGCGATCGTGAGCGACAGCGCGCCCTCACGCATCGCAATACCGACATGCGCTCGCGTACCCTGCGAATGACGGACGATGTTCGTGACCGCTTCCTGCACGATTCGATAGGCTGACAGCTCCAGCGAATCTTCCAGCGGGGGCAGTGCATCATCAGCGGCCAGCTCGAAGCGGATGGCCGGATGCTTTTGCTGGGTGTCGGTCAGCAGGTCACGCACGGCATCGACCATTCCCATGCCCTCCAGCTGTATTGGGCGCAGACGCGGAATCATCCGGTGCATCGCATCCGACATCTCGCCAGCCGTATCGAACAGCATCTGCGCATGCTGCTCGAGCGGGCCACCGGCCACCTCGGGGCGCTGCATCATCGACTTGGCAATGCTGCGAATCGCCGTCAGCGACTGGCCCAGCTCATCATGCAGCTCGCGCGCAAGAGCGGCGCGCTCTTCCTCGATGCGCGCATGCAACAGCTTGGTGAAATCGCGTTGCGCATCCAGCCGCGCCTGTGCCTCGGCACTGGCCTGGCGCGCCACGATGCTGTCTTCGACCGCCTGCGCCATACGGTTGAAGGCGCGCCCCATTTGCCCGGCCTCCTTGCCGGGCAAAGGCGGCAGGCGCGCGCCGTGGCTGCCCTGCTCAATGTCGCGCAGGCCGTGCTCGATTTTTTCCAGCGGCCGCAGCCAGCGGCCCACCAGCCAGAAAATCAGCAAGTCGGCCAGCACGAACAAGGACAATTGCACCAGCAGGATGTCGCGCAGGTTGTCCCAGCCATCGAGGATCGCGCGCGTCGCATTGGTAGAGATCACCAGCCGCGCATCCTGCAGTTCGATCACCTGCTTGAGTTCCGGCGGTGCCACCAGTGCTGCGTACCACTCCGGTGCGTAACGGCCGGCCTTGTAGGTCGACGGCGGCGACTGATAAAGCCGCGTGCCACCCTTGTCAAAAAGCTCGATATCGTTGGCGCGCACGCGACCGGTCTCGCGCAGGAAGCGGATCAGTTCAGGCAAGTCCTCGCCCGTGTAGAGATTGCCGATCCGGCTCATCAGCTGAACGGCAATGCGACCGGAGGCCTCCATTTCCTCGCGCACTGCGCTGCGGGTGGCGGCGATCTCGAAAGCGATCAGCACGCCGAAGACGAGGACAGTCAGCATCGAGAAGATCAAGTTGATCTTCACGCGAAGGCTCAGGCCGGTGCGACTTCTCGCGGTGGGGAGCGCAGGCTGGGCGTCAGGAACTGTCATGTGGGCGATGCCTTATGCTTGCAATTGCAGCCTGCGGTTGCGGCCCGTGCTTGCGGTAGCTTGATTGCGGGCGGTGTCGCGGGTGCAGCGCATCATAGCAGCAGCCTTTGCTCTCGCAGTGCAACATGGGCGACCCCGGCGCTGGCAGGGGTTTGGTTCATGAATTTCATTACCCCCAATTACGCGAACAGCCGATGCGTGCGAACCATGCCTGGGCGAAGATTCATTACGTCGAACGGATCCCCGGTCGGCTGATGCAAAACCAACTTTTAATCAGGAGATCATCATGGCATGGACCACCCCGGCAGCAACTGACCTGCGTTTCGGTTTCGAAATCACGATGTACATCGCAAACCGCTAATTCGTCAGCAAAGCAGCCCTACCTCCCCTGGTCGGCTGCGACAAAGCGAATTTGAAAAAGACGGTCTTCGGGCCGTCTTTTTTTGCGCCTGCAGTTGCTCAAATGAAAACTTTCTGGCCGCATCGCGATAGATTTTACTGATCGGTCAATGAATTTTGCTAATGCTTAGATAATTTAATGAATTTCATTATTCGCTGTGGGGTTTCATTCCAGTAATGTTGCGATCTTTCAAATTCGGTACTACCCCCACACATCATGAGAACAAACAAGACCACCCTTGCTGTGCTAATCGCAGGCTGCTTCGGCCCCGGCATCGCCATGGCGCAAGAGGCGCAGGATGCCTCCAAAGTGCTGTCCCCGGTGGTGGTGACGGCAACCCGCGTCGAGCAGGACAGTTTTGATTTGCCGATGGCAATCGATAAGGTCGAGAAGAAGGACATCGACGGACAACTGCGAATGACGTTGTCGGAGAGCCTCGCTCGCGTCCCAGGCATCACAGCGCAGAACCGTAACCAGATGGCGCAAGACCCGCAGATTTCGTCGCGCGGCTTCGGCGCCCGATCTTCCTTCGGTGTTCGGGGGATCCGCCTGTATGTGGACGGCATCCCGCTGTCAATGCCAGATGGCATCGGTAATCCCGGAAGCATTGACCTCGACGTGGTCGGCGGCATTGAAGTGATGCGAGGCCCTTTCTCCGCGCTATACGGCAATTCCTCGGGAGGCGTGATCCAGTTGTTGACGGATCCGGCCCCAGCAACGCCCGAGGTCTCTGCCGATGCGCTGTTTGGCAGCTTCAACACACGCCGCCAGTCAGTTCAGGCCGCTGGCACCCAGCAGGGTGTCGATTATCTGGTGAACTACTCCAACTACAGCTCGGATGGTTTCCGCCAGCACAGTGCAAATGACAAGCGCCAGGCAACCGTCAAACTGGGCTTGAAACTTCAGGAAGACACCAAGCTCACCACCCTGATCAACTGGTTTGATCAAACCGCTCTCGATCCGGGTGGCCTGCTGCGCACCGGTACTGCCAGCACGCCGGGCGCGCTGACCCAGAACGCCTTCTACAACCCGGCCGGTGCAGCGACGGCTGCGCTGACGAATCGCAACCGCGTCATCCGCAGCAACACTCAGGTCGGCTTCAACCTTGAGCACAAGATCGACAGCAATAATGTGCTCAATACCGTGGTGTACGCTGGCCAGCGGGATAACCTTCAATACCTGCCGAACAGCGCAAGTGGCATCGCGCGAGATTTTTATGGCGCTGAACTTCGCCTGACCAACCGTGGCGACATGATGGGCAAACCCTATCAAGTCACGGCTGGCTTAAACACTGGCTACATGATTGATGCCCGCCTGAACCAGACCGCCGCCAACGGCGAGATCCAGTCTGCCACCGCTCCATCGCGGGACGAGACCCAGAAGGCCGTCAATTTCGACCAGTTCGTGCAAGGCAGCTGGAACTTTGCCGAGCGCTGGGACCTGCATGCCGGCGTACGTCACACCAACCTCAAGCAGAGCGTCGTTGACCGCATCACGTCAAACGGCGACGGCACTGGCAAGCTGCGTTATGACCGTACCATCCCGGTGGCTGGTTTGGTCTTCAAGGCGCTTCCCACGCTGAACCTGTATGTCAACTATGGCAAAGGCTTCGAGACGCCGACCATGATCGAGATCTCGTATGACAACACCACCAGCGGTACCGGACCGAATCTTGGCCTGAAGCCCAGTACCAGCACGAACATTGAGGCTGGTACCAAATGGATGGTGAACGATGATACGCGTGTCAATCTTGCCGTGTTCGATATCACTACCGACAACGAGATCGTCGTCCAAGGCACGAGTACCTACACGGTTTATAACAACGCCGGCAAGACCCAGCGTAACGGTGCGGAGATTTCTGCCGAGACGCGCTTGCCGAACAATGTCACGTTGCTTCTTGCATACACGATGCTCGATGCCAAGTTCGCGCAATCATCAGCGTTCAATGCCGGCAAATCCATCCCCGGCACCTATGCATCGCAACTGTATGCCGAGGCCGCATGGCGCTACCAGCCGCTGAACTTCCAGACCGCCATCGAGGTCCGTCAGAACAGCAAGACCTACGTCAAGGACGACAATACCGACTTCGCGCCAGGCTATACAACGCTCAGCCTTCGCGGCAGCCTGCAGCAAGTACAAGGCAAGTGGCGCTTCACCGAATACGCCCGCATCGATAACCTGCTCGATGAAAAATTCATTGGCTCGGTGCGAGTGAATGATTCCTTGAACCGTTTCTACGAACCTGCTCCCGGCCGCAACTGGATCGTGGGCGTCAAGGCCAACTACGCTTTCTGATCAAAATTCCGGTCAGGCCAAGGCCCGCTCAACGAGCGGGCCTTTTTTATGTCAGCGACCGATCAGATGTCATGCTTGCCCTTGGTATCCCACTGCCGTGACTTGGCAAGGCAGGCATGCGTGAACGCTTTCCCATGCTCGGCCGGGTCCTTGGGATGACGGAACACCTCGCTGAGTGCAGCGCGCAGGAAAGCGGCATCATCCTCGTCCTGCACGAACCAGCGCAGCTCCTTCGGGATGGCCATGATCATCGCGAGGTCGTTGTCGAAGATGTCCATGAACTTGGCCTCGGACATGCCGTTGTCGCGCGAGATCGCGGCATTGCGAATGTAATCGGCACCCTCCCGACACTCCTGCACGGTCAGCTCATGCGCGCCGGCGACAGATACCGGTAGGGACAAGGCCAGCGCCATCGTCAGCGCCCCGGACATGGCCTTCATGCAGCACAGCCGCTTGGTACGGTCCATCTTGAACCTCCGACTCTCTGTGAATGACGTTCGATTCTAAACATCGTTAGATGAAGAACGCACGCTGCAGTGCGTGATGACTGAACCATACTGCCGCGCCGCAGCAATTGGCGTCATGGCTTCCACGGCTGGCTACAATGGCGCCTGTTCCCATTGCACGCGAGCCCATGGCGCATATACATCCCGAAGGCTGGCGCGAGCTGGCCGTGACTGGCGCGGCACAGCGCGAGATCGAGACGCTGGCGCTGCTGAGCACGGCCTTGTCCGATGCCTACACCGTCTTTCATGGTGTGCACTGGACGCATATCGAGCGCGGTTTCTCCGCCTATGGCGAGATTGATTTTATTGTGGTGGCGCCGGATGGCCGGGTGCTGCTGATCGAGCAGAAATCCGGCTTCCTGACCGAGACCGACGAAGGCCTCGCCAAGCGCTATGCCGGGCAAGAGCGGCCCAAGCTGGTCAAGGCGCAAATACTGCGCACGGTCGCTGCGCTGCAAAAGGGGTATCGGCAGGATGGCGAGCCGCTCCACCTCGATTACCTGCTCTACTGCCCTGACTATCAGGTCAAGCGGGTCGAGGCCGCCGGCATTGACGCCCAGCGCATTGTGGATGCCGGCCGGCGCGAGCAGCTGCCGTCCATCATCCGGGACATCCTGCCTGAGAACGCGCTGCAGCCGCAGCGCGAGCGGGTGCTGCGCTTCCTGAACAATGTGCTGCAATTGGTGCCCGACCCGAGCGCCATGATCGGTCAGGCCAATGCGATGGTGACCCGCCTGTCGGGTGGCCTGGCGAGCTGGGCAAGGCAACTGGAATTCAGCCCTTTTCGGTTGCGCGTGGCGGGCACCGCTGGCAGCGGCAAGACCCAGCTGGCGCTGGCAGAGTTTCAGTCCGCGCTGGCGGCCGGCAAGCAGCCACTGTACGTCTGCTACAACCGCCCGCTGGCAGACCATGTGCGCAAGCTGCTGCCGGAAGGCGGCCGGGTGATGAGCTTCCACCAGCTATGCGACTACTTTGCGCGCGAGACCGGGCTGACGCCGGATTACAGCGAGCCCGGCATCTGGCAGCAACTCGAGCAGCGGCTGGCTGAGCATGCGCTGCCGCCCGGCTGGCAGTTCGACGTGCTGATCGTGGACGAGGGACAGGACTTCTCCGAGCGCTGGCGCGATGCGCTGCTGCGCCTGCTGAAGACCCACGGCCGCGCGATCTGGCTGGAAGACCCGATGCAGAACCTGTACGGTCGCGAGCCTGTGCCGCTGCCCGGCTGGATCACCCTGCGCGCAGACGGCAACTTCCGCAGCCCGCGCCAGATCGTCGGACTGCTGCAGGCGCTGTCGCCGGAGGGTGCGGCCGTCGAGGCAATG
>JACCDH011838116.1_pt1 | contig 27698 bp, 25 predicted proteins | sample 7442481 | NCBI WGS metagenome assembly JACCDH01 (sample SAMN15323433, study PRJNA562643) | freshwater metagenome | isolation source: river surface water | place: USA:Blue River Watershed | collected 2017-08-15 | reverse complement strand
GCAGGGTCTGACGCATCACTACGGCAAAGGGCGCGGCGGTCTGGCCGGGGTTGATCTGACCATCGCGGCGGGGGAGCGGATCGGGGTGGTCGGTCCGTCCGGCGCAGGAAAATCGTCTCTGGTCAACCTGATCCTACGGCTGCGGGACCCCGAAGGCGGGCGCATCCTGATCGACGGGCAGGACATCGCCGGGGTGACGCAGGACAGCCTGCGCGCGCAGATCGGCATGGTGACGCAGGACTCGAGCCTGTTGCACCGCTCGGTGCGGGACAACATCCTGTATGGTCGCCCCAATGCGACAGAGGCGCAGATGATTGCCGCCGCCAAGCGCGCCGAGGCGCATGAGTTCATCCTGACGCTCCGCGATACCGCAGGGCGGCAGGGATATGACGCGCTGGTGGGCGAACGAGGGGTGCGGTTGTCGGGCGGGCAGCGGCAGCGCATCGCCTTGGCGCGGGTGATCCTGAAGGACGCGCCGATACTGATCTTGGACGAGGCGACATCGGCGCTGGATTCTGAGGTGGAGGCTGCCATCCGCGACACGCTTTATGGCATGATGGAGGGTAAAACCGTCATCGCCATCGCGCACCGCCTGTCCACCATCGCGCAGATGGACCGGATCGTGGTGCTGGACGCGGGCCGGGTGGCGGAACAAGGTGCCCATGCCGCATTGTTGAACAACGGCGGGCTTTATGCCCGGTTCTGGGCGCGCCAATCTGGCGGGTTCATCGGATTGGAAGAAGAATGACCCTGTCAGACCGCCTTGGTGCCACCATTGATGCCTTTCGCCCCGCCGATGGGCCGCCGCCGCAGACGCTGGGGCGGTTCTTCAACTGGGCGCTGGCGGGCAGTTGGCCGATGCTGGCGGTGGCGGGGGTGATCTCCTCCATCGCCGGGGTGACAGAGGTGGTGTCGGCCCTGATCCTTGGCTGGGTGATCGATGCCACCATCGCGGCGGGGCCGGAGGCGTTTTTCCGGGAACATGCGGCTCTGTTATTGGGGTTTTTGGCGTTTTACCTGATCCTGCGCCCCTTGGCCTTTGGCATTTCGGCGGCGTCAAACAGCATCATCGTCGGGCCGAATGTGATGCCATTGGTCCTGTCGCGGTTGCATCGCTGGACGCTGGGGCAGGCGGTCACCTTCTTTGACAACGATTTCGCCGGGCGCATCGCGCAAAAGCAGATGCAGGCGGCGCGGGCTGTCACGGATGTGGCGACGGAAGTCATCAACATAGTCTGTTTCGCCCTGGCATCGGTCATCGGGTCGGTCGTGGTGCTGATCGCGCTGGACATGTGGATCGCGGCGGGGATGGCGGTCTGGCTGGTGGCCTATGTGCTGTTGATCCGCTTCTTCATGCCGCGGGTGCGGGTCAACTCTGCGGCGCGGGCCAGTGCGCGGGCGATGGTGTCGGGGCAGGTGGTCGATACGATCACCAACATCAAGACGGTGAAACTCTTCGCCCATGCCGCGTTCGAGGATCGCGTCGCGCTGAAGTCGATGGAGGTGTTCCGGACCCGGTCGCTGGAGTTCGGCGTGATCTCCACCTGGTTCCGGCTGTCGCTGATGACCTTGGCCGGGGTGTTGCCGGTGATGTTGATCGGCGGGACGGTGCTGCTCTGGCAACAGGGGCAGGCAACCGCAGGCGCGATTGCGGCGGCGGGGGCGATTGCCATGCGCGTGGCGCAAATGTCGGGCTGGGTCAGTTTCACCCTGATGTCGATCTATACATCGGTGGGTGAGGTTGAGGATGGCATGAAAACCCTGTCCGGGCCGCACCAACTCGCCGATGCGCCGGATGCCGTGGACCTGCCGCGGGTGACGGGCGAGGTGCGGTTTGACCACGTGTCCTTCGCCTATGGCCGCCAGCGCAGCGGGGTGGAGGGGATCGACCTGACCATCCGCGCGGGGGAACGGCTGGGGATCGTGGGGGCCTCCGGAGCGGGGAAATCGACCTTGGTCGCGCTGCTCTTGCGGCTCTATGACAGCGAAAAAGGGCGGGTTCTGGTCGATGGCCATGACGTGCGGCTGGTCACGCAGGAATCCCTGCGCCGTCAGATCGGCATGGTCACGCAGGAAACCGCGATGTTCAACCGAAGCGCCCGCGACAACATCGCCTATGGCAAGCCAGACGCGACCGAGGCGGAAATCATCGCCGCCGCCAAGGCCGCCGAGGCGCATGACTTCATCCTGCGGATGGTCGATCACAAGGGCAACAAGGGCTATGACGCCTTCCTGGGGGAGCGGGGGGTCAAGCTGTCAGGCGGGCAGCGGCAACGCATCGCGCTGGCCCGCGCCTTTCTGAAAGACGCGCCGATCCTTGTGCTGGATGAGGCGACGTCGGCACTGGATTCCGAGGTTGAAGCCTCGATACAATCGGCTTTGGGCCGGGTGATGCAGGGCAAGACGGTGCTGGCCATCGCGCACCGGCTGTCGACGATTTCGGAAATGGACCGGATCGTGGTGCTTGACGACGGGCGCATCGTGGAACAAGGCACGCATGACGAATTGCTGACCCAAGGCGGGCTTTATGCGCGTTACTGGAGCCGCCAGTCCGGTGGCTTCATCGGGACAGAAGACCAACAAGCGGCGGAATGATCCGCCACGGCGCAAGCCAAAGGGGCGGACCACATGAAACTTCTGATCGAACGGCTGGGCCATCTGGGCGACGGGATCGCGCAGGGACCGACGGGGCAGGTCTATGTCCCGCAAACCCTGCCGGGCGAAGAGGTTGAGGGAGAGTTGGCGGGAGACACGCTGACGGGGGTACGGATCGTCACCCCGTCAGCGGATCGCAAGCGCCCGCCCTGCGCCCATGCGCGCACCTGTGGCGGGTGCCTGATGCAGCACGCCAGTGATGATCTGGTGGCGGGTTGGAAACAGGGGATCGTGCAGGGGGCGCTGTCTGGGCAGGGGCTGGAGTCACCGTTCCGCCCCATCCTGACCAGCCCGCCGCAATCGCGCCGCCGGGCCACGCTGTCGGGGCGCAAGACCAAGGGCGGGGCGTTGATCGGCTTTCACCAGCGCGGGTCGGATGTGCTGATCCCGGTGCCGCAGTGCCAGCTTTTGCATCCCGATCTGATCGCCACCTTCCCCGCGCTGGAGGCGCTGACGAAGCTGGGCGGATCGCGCACGACAGAGCTTGATCTGACAGTGACACGCTCGCTCGCCGGGGCAGAGGTGGTGGTGAAGGGCGGCAAGGCGCTGGACAGTGCCCTGCTGCTGGACTTGGCGCGGGTGGCGGAAACCTTTGGTCTTGCGCGGCTGACATGGGGCGATGAGACCGTCGCCCTGCGCGCCATGCCGATGCAGCGGATGGGGCGGGCCTTGGTGGCCCCGCCGCCGGGGGCCTTCCTGCAGGCGACCGAACAGGGAGAGGCCGCCTTGCTGGCCGGGGTCCGCGATGCCGTGGGCGAGGCGCGGCGGGTGATGGACCTGTTCGCCGGATGCGGCACCTTTGCCCTGCCCTTGGCCGAAACGGCCGAGGTGACCGCGGTGGAGGGTGAGGCCGCGATGACATCGGCCCTGGAGAAGGGCTGGCGTCAGGCGCAGGGGCTGAATAAACTGGTGGTGCAGACGCGCGACCTGTTCCGCCGCCCGATGGAGCCGGACGAATTGCGCGGCTTTGACGCCGTGGTGATCGACCCCCCGCGCGCTGGGGCCGAGGCGCAATCACACGCCCTTGCGGCATCCAAAGTGCCTGTGATTGCGGCTGTGTCCTGCAACCCGGCCAGCTTTGCCCGCGATGCCCGGATTCTGGTCAATGCGGGCTATCGGCTGGATTGGGTGCAAGTGGTGGATCAGTTCCGCTGGTCCGCCCATGTCGAGCTGGTCGCCCGCCTGTCGCGCTGAACACGCATCCGTGCGGGTAGGGAACCAAACCGCGTCTTTGCAGACGCGGCGAAATTCTGTATCGGCAAGGGAAAACCAGACCAACAAAAACGGCGGGCAGTGATGCGGTTCGGGCAAGTCTTCCTTTTCATCGCGGCGATGCTGCTCTTGGTCTCTTGCGGGACCAAAGAGCAAAGCAAGTTCCGCAGCTATCGCGGGCCAGCGGTCACGGCCATCATCGTGGACAAGTCGGACCGGCAGATGTTCTTGCTGCACAACTCCAAGGTATTGGAGACCTTCACCGTCCACCTTGGTGGCAATCCGGTCGGGCACAAGCAGTTCGAGGGTGACGGCAAGACGCCCGAGGGACAGTACCGCATCAGCCATCGCAATCCGAAGTCGCAATATCACCTGTCGCTCGGGATTTCCTATCCCAACGACCGCGACCGCGCCTTTGCAGAGGCGGCGGGCAAGCCGCCGGGGGGCGACATCTTCATCCACGGCGGGCCGCCGCGCCCGGTGGACAAGCATGACTGGACAGCCGGTTGCATCGCCGTCAGCGATGAGGAAATGGAACTGATCTACGCCATGGTCAAACCGGGCACGCCGATCTTCATCCGGCCCTGATCCGGACGTCAGCCATAAAAAAGACCGCCGGCCCCGCAGGACCGGCGGTCTTTTTTATGGATCAGATCAAAGCGTGCCGCCGATGACCGCTCCGGTTCCGGGCGCAATTCCGGTCCCTGCAGGCGCAAAGGCGCCCGGTGCGGGTGCCACGCCATAGGCCGGTGCGCCCATGCCCGCCATCGCCGCGCCCGGCAGGCCAGCGCCGGTCACCAGCGTCCACCAGATCTTGCCGTTGGATTCCTGATACCACGACAGGCCGATCTCGGTCATGCGGGGGTCCAGCAGCACCTGCCGTTGGTCGGGGGATTGCATCCAGACCGACAGGGTTTCAATCTCGGTCTCATAGGTCTCAGAGATCAGCTCGCCCAACAGGGTGCCGGTGTAGCCCACGCGCTGCACGCGCAGCAGCGGCGACGACCCGTCCGAGCCAAAGTGCCACGGCCGGTTCTGCACCGCCATGTCCCGCGCATGGGTCGCGGCGGCGGCGTTCAGCGCCGCGTTCAGCACCACGGGGGGTGCCCCGCGCGCCTGCCGCAGCGTGTTGAGCGAGTCGAGGAAGCGGTATTCCACCACGCCCGGCCCTTGCTGCGCGATGGGATAGACCTGCGGCAAGGGTTTGCCGTCGGGACCAAGTTGCACGGTGGGTCCGCCAACCGAACATCCCGCGACCAGCAGCGTCGCGCCGCCAGCGATCAGCAGAGTGCGTCTGTCCATGCTCTGTCCTTTGAAGGGGCCTCAAGTTTCGGCATATGCCCGGGCGGTTTCGCCCTTGTTGGCGGCGTGTTTATCGAAAGCCCCGCCGCAGTTCAAACCCAACTCTGCGTGAAAGGGCCAAAACCCGCCGGTTACGGGGCTTTGATTTGCCGTTTGTGCCGGAAAGGCGTAAACCCCCTGAAAAATGCGACTTGAAAGGAGTCAAGCGGATGACCGAGGCAAGCAGCAAGATCCTGAACCGCCGTCTGTTCGTCGCAGGCGCCGGCCTTGCGTTGGGAGCAGCGGCCCTGCCCGCCCATGCCCAAAGCATGGAAGGCTCCACCGAGATGGAGACAGGGGCATCGTCATCGGTGCGCCACAACGCGTCCAGCTTCCGGATGCTGAACTGGCAGGATTACTTCGAGAACACCCGCAACGGCGCGATCCTGTGTGACCTCACCTCACGCGCGCTGCATTTCTGGACCGAGGACCAGTCGGTCTACAAGCTTTACCCCACATCGGTGCCGCTGTCGGACGAACTGACCCGCCGTGGCAAGACCGAGGTGATCCAGAAAGTGGTCGCCCCGCCATGGCGCCCGACCGCGTCGATGAAGGAGCGCCATCCGGAATGGCCGGACATGGTGCCGGGCGGATCGCCCGACAACCCGCTGGGGACGCATGCGCTTTATCTGGGATGGCCCGCGTACCGCATCCACGGCACGCATGACACGCGCAAGATCGGGCGGCGTTCATCGAATGGTTGTGTCGGCCTTTACAATGAACACATCCAAGAATTGTTCGCCTTGGCGAAAGTTGGCACACAAGTGTTGCTAATTTGACGACATGAAGGTCAAGCGCACCAGACACGGATGCTGCAAGTTGCATTCCTTGGCGGTTGCTGCTTAACAAGGCCCACGAGGTAATATCTTGGGTGCATGCCGTCGCCTCTGCAACATCCGGCGGCTTGCAAAAACTGGAGGTTAACTATGAAGAAAATCGCGCTCGCTGCCGCTCTGTCGGTCGCCGCTTCGTCCGCTTTCGCCGGTGGCGTTGCTGAACCCGTCATGGAACCGGAAGTGGTTGCCGCCGAGACGTCGTCGTCGGCTGGTGGCATCGTTGTTCCGCTGCTGCTCCTGCTCGTGATCGCTGCTGCTGCTGCGAACAAGTGATCTTTTGATCAATTTGGAAAGGGACGGCAGCCTTGCTGCCGTCCCTTTTCTTTTGGGCGGTTTCGCCACCTTTTTGCCATAATGTGTTGCGGGGTTACTGCAACCTGCGGGGTTTGCGGCAGAGTTTGCCGTATACCGCCGGTTTTTCGTTGTTCTCAAACGGGAAACGGCCGACATATGGCCCGCCTGCCCATGTTGGTCAGGTGACTACAGGCCAATTCACCCCCAGGAGGTTGAAATGAAAAAAGTTGCTCTCGCCGCCGCTCTGTCCCTTGCGGCAACCCAGGTTTTCGCTGGCGGCATGGCTGCCCCGGTGATCGAAGAACCGACCATGGCCCCGGCTGTTGTCGAAGCCCAGACCTCGTCCTCGGCTGGCGGCATCGTCGTTCCGCTGCTGCTGCTTCTGGTGATCGCGGCCGCAGCTGCGAACAAGTAAGAATTCCTGCCCTTGGGCAGTCGGGGGCGGCGCACTGCGCCGCCCTTTTGCATGCGCCTAGCGCAGCCAGCCCGCCAGATTTTCCTCGATCACGGCCACCAGGGCTGCCACATGGGCCGGATCGTCGTTCAGGCAGGGGATGTAGGTGAAGGTCTCCCCCCCCGCATGTTCAAACGACTCGCGGATTTCGCCGTTGATTTCCTCAAGCGTCTCGATGCAATCGGCTGAAAAGGCGGGGGCGATGACGGCGATGTTCTTCTTGCCCTGTTTGGCCAGCTCGGCCACATGCTCCACGGTATAGGGGCGCAGCCATTCCTCGCGGCCAAAGACCGATTGGAAGGTGGTGTCGATCGCGCCCTTTTCCCAGCCCAGCCGTTCGCGCAACAGGCGCGAGGTCTTGGCGCAGAGGCAATGATAGGGATCGCCCGACATCAGATAGCGCTTGGGCATCCCGTGATAGCTGGCCACCAGCACATCCGGCTTCACCTCAAGCCCCGCATAGACTCGTTCGACCGACTGGGCGAGCGCGTCGATATAAAGCGGATGGTCAAAATATTCCGGCACCGTCCGCGCGGCGGGCTGGCGCTTTTCCTTCATCAAGGCGCGGAAAAACGCATCATTCGCCGTGGCAGAGGTCGCGCCTGCGTAATGGGGATACAGCGGGAAGAACAGGATCTTCTCGCACCCGGCCTCCACCATCGCGCGCACCTTCGAATCGGTCGACGGGTTGCCATAGCGCATGCAGAAATCGACCATCACCTCGGTCCCGTATTTCTGCGCCAAGACGGCGGAAATCGCGGCGGTCTGGTCCTTGGTGATCGTCATGAGCGGGCTTTCGTTCCGCTCTTCATTCCAGATCAGCTTGTAGTTCGCGCCCGAGGTGAAGGGGCGCTTGGTCAGGATCACCAGTTGCAGCAAGGGCTGCCACTTCCACGCCGCGATGTCGATCACGCGCTTGTCGGACAGGAATTCGTTCAGATAGCGCCGCATCGACCAATAGTCATAGCCATCCGGCGTGCCCAGATTGGCCAGAAGCACCCCGATCTTGGCGCGCCGCACGGGCGGGTGTTCCGCCGGGGCATGGGCCAGACGACCCTGTCCCGGATGCACCTGTCCGTCGCTGTGGCTGTTGGCGTCCAGCATTTGGGGGGTTCCTTATTTTCCGCGCTGCGGCGTGAGATATAGCCTGTAGCGCCGGGGTCAACCTTCGGTCTTGTGATCAGGCAGGGGCAATTCGCGCGTTTTCAGCACATCTGCCAGTCTTTGGGCGGCCGAACCGGGGCGCAGCGGCTTTTGTTGGCTGGAATCGGGGGCCCAGCCGGTAAGGCAGATCACCTCGAATGTCGCCGGGATGCGGCCATCGGGCAGGGCGTAGGTGTCCGAATAGAGCATCGCCGCCCGGGCAAGCACGGCGCGGCGGGTGGGGCGGCGCAGGCGGTCCATCAGCGCATTGCCTTCGCCCATCGCGCGCAGGTCACGCATCAGATGCAGCGCGTCGCGGTACTGCACGGTCTTGGTAAAGCTGTCGGCGACCGGCAGAGCAAAGCCCGCGCGTTGCAGCAACCCGCCCAGATCGCGAATCTCTCCCATCGGCAGGACGCGGGGGGAGAGGCCGCCGGTCAGTTCCGACTCCGCCTGCGCCAGACAGGCGCGCAGCTCATGCAGGGTTTGACCGCCATAGAGAAAGCCAAGGAACAGCCCATCCGGGCGCAGCGCATGGCGGGCCTGCACCAACTGGCCGATGGGATCATTGGCCCAATGCAACGAAAGCGCATGGATCACCACGTCATGGGCTGCGGGGTGCAGGGGCAGGATGTCCTCATCCGGCACCACCACGGGGTATTCCTGCCACAGGGCGGGAAAACCCGTCACCACGGCGGGGGCGGTAAAGGTTCTGTTAACCTCGGCCAGTCTCTCCTCCACCTCGGCCCGCACTTCGGCATGCAGGAACAGGGCGTCGGCGGTGGCGCGGGCGCGGTGGCGCGTCAGGGCGGCGCGGTCGGTCAGGATCGGGGTCTGCATGGGCGGGACCATAGGGGGACGGAATGGGATTGCAAGCCGGGGGGATGCAAGCGGCGCTGCATCTGGTCTATCCGCCGCGCTGTGTCGCCTGCGCTGCCCCGGTCGGCAGCGACTTTGGCCTGTGCCCCACCTGCTGGCGCGACACGCCCTTCACCGCCGGACTGGTCTGCGATCTGTGCGGCGTGACCCTGCCCGGCGATGATCCCGGCCATGCCGTGGCCTGTGACGACTGTCTTGCCATTGCCAGACCGTGGGACCGGGGGCGGGCCGCGTTGATCTACCGCGATGGCGCGCGGGCGCTGGTGTTGAAGCTGAAGCACGCAGACCGCACCGACCTTGCCCGCCCGATGGCCGACTGGCTGCACCGTGCCGCGAAGCCGATCCTGACGCCGGGGCTGCTGGTGGCCCCCATTCCGCTGCATTGGTGGCGGCTGTTCCGGCGACGCTACAATCAGGCGGCGCTCTTGGCAGGGGGCCTCGCGCGGGGGGCGGGGCTGGACCATTGCCCGGATCTGCTGTTGCGCCGCCGCGCCACTGGCACGCAGGATGGCCGCAGCCGGGACGGGCGCTTTGCCAACATGCAGGGCGCGTTGCGGCTACATCCAAGGCGGAAGGCGCTGGTGCAGGGGCGCGAGATCCTGCTGGTCGATGATGTGATGACTTCGGGTGCCACCCTGTCCGTGGCGACAGAGGCGCTGCTGGCCGCCGGTGCAAAGCGGGTTTGCGTTGCGGTGTTGGCCCGCGTTGCGAAGGATGCCTAAATCCTTATAGTTCCGCCGAACCAAAGGATTCCCCCGATGAAACCTGTTGAAATCTACACCACCCCGACCTGCGGCTATTGCGCCGCTGCCAAGCGCTTGCTGAAAACCAAGGGCGTCGCCTTCACCGAAACCGATGTGAGCATCGACCCCGCCTTGCGCGCCGCGATGGTGGACCGCGCCGGGGGCCGCCGCACCGTGCCGCAGATTTTCATCGGGGGTGCCCATGTCGGCGGTTGCGATGATCTGTACGGGCTGGACGATGCGGGCAAACTTGACGCGATGCTGGCCGACTGATGCGCGCAGGACTGGTGCAACTGACGGTCGGGGATGACCCGGCAGAGAACCTGCCCGAAACGCTGGCCTTGATCCGCGCGGCGGTGCAGGGCGGGGCGGGCTTTGTGCTGACGCCGGAATGCACCAACGCCCTGTCATCCAACCGCGCCCGCCAACGGACGCTGTTCCGGGCCGAGGATCAGGACCCAACCCTCGCCGCCCTGCGGGATGAGGCTGCGCGGGCGGGCATCTGGCTGCTGATCGGGTCTTTGGGCGTGCTGAGCGGTGATCCCGATGGCCGGTTCGCCAACCGGTCCTTCCTGATCGGTCCGGATGGCGCCATCGCAGCGCGCTATGACAAGATCCACATGTTCGATGTGAATGTCTCGGATACCGAGGTCTATCGCGAATCCGCGGGCTACCGTCCGGGCCATCGCGCCGTGCTGGCCGAAACACCCTTTGCCCGGATCGGGATGACGGTCTGTTATGACGTGCGGTTTCCCCATCTTTATCGCCATCTGGCCAAGGCCGGGGCAGAAGTGATCACCGTTCCCGCCGCCTTCAACCACATCACCGGGGCGGCGCATTGGGAAATCCTGCTGCGCGCGCGGGCGATCGAGACGGGGTGCTATATCCTCGCCCCGGCGCAGACTGGGTTCCACCCGGAAAAGGACGGCAAGGGCCGCCGCACGCATGGCCATTCGCTGGTGATCGCGCCATGGGGTGAGGTGGTGTCCGATGCGGGCACCGAACCGGGCGTGACCTTTGCCGATATTGATCTGGCCGAGGTGGCAAAGGCCCGTGACCGCGTGCCGTCGCTGTCGCATGACCGGGACTTCGCCGGTCCATGAGTGACAAGACCGATGACATCGCGGTGGCCCTTTTTGGCGAGTTGTTCATGGCCGACCAACTGGCACGAAACCGCATCTCCAAGGTGCTGCCCAAGGGGATGGAACTGTCGCATTTCTCGGTCCTGAACCATCTGGCGCGGATCGGGGATGAGCGTACGCCCGCGCAACTCGCCCGCGCCTTTCACGTCACGCGCGGGGCGATGACCAACACGCTGACGCGGCTGGAATGGGCAGGCCATATCCACATCCGCCCCGACTGGGACGACGCCCGCCGCAAGTTCGTGGCGATCAGCCCCGCCGGTCGCTCTGCCCGCGATGCCGCCGTGCAGGCCGTGACGCCCCTGATCGGAGAGGTGGTGCAGGCGCTGGGCGCGGACCGCGTCAAGGCCGTGCTGCCCGTGCTGCGCGAATTGCGCGTCAGGTTGGAAGGGGAGTGACTTGCCGCGCGCGCATTGATAGGTTGTACGCGATCTGCTGTTTTTGTGAGTGACGCCATGCTGTTGCCCGGTCGAGCAAACCTTTCCGACGCCCCGCCGGGTTTCGATGCTGTCGGACGGCGCAGGGTGATTTTGGCAGGGGTGCGGCCGTGACCTATGCACTCTATTCCAAGGCTCTTGGGCATACGAACCTTCATTTCGAGTATGTTGATGGGGATATTCGCCGGGTCGAGAATGAAGATCAGAGCATTGACATCGGCATCAATCCGGCCGACTGGACCAAAGCCATGCTCTTCGGTCGGCGCGTGAAGACGGAGTTCCTGCCGACGCGGATCAGACCGACCACCAACCAAAGTCGGATGCCGGATTTTGCGCGCGCCCAACTGGCGCATGTCTGCACGGCGAAATTCCGAGATGTGGTTGAGTCATTGGAACCGGGCGTGCATCAATTCGTGCCGGTTGAAGTGGTGCGAAAGAACGGTGACCATGTGGCCGACATGTTCTGGTTCGTCGTTTGCAACCGGCTTGACACGCTGGAACTTGACCTGCTTAGGCCGCCTGTCAGTAAACTTGGATTTTATTCAGGTTTGTCGAACGATCCCCGCATCGTTTTCAACCGAAGTAAAATCGGACCACATCACGTCTGGATAGACAAGCGCGTGATTGGTGGATTTGTTTGGGTCTCTGACGCGTTTCACGATGCCGCAATGTCTGCCGGTCTCTTGGGACTTAAGATGCACCTGGAAGAAACTGTGTGACGCCGCTCGTTCCACGGTCGTGGATGCGGCTGTCTGACGCATACTGATCGGAGAGGTGGTGCAGGCGCTGGGCGCGGACCGCGTCAAGGCCGTGCTGCGCGAACTCAGGGTGAGGCTGGAGGGGGAGTGAGGCCGCGTCGGTGACCCTCAGGCGCGTGGGCTGAACGCCTGAACGCGGCGCTTGTCCAAGGCATAGGGCGCGCCGTTTTCATCAAAGGCTGTCTTGAAGGTGAACGCCATCGGTGTCGGCCCGTTGTCGTGCAGATGCGCATGCCGCCGCACGCCTTCGGCCCAAATCGGATAGTCGGTTCCCATGTGCCACCACATCACCAGTGGGGGCCATTCAGGTTTCTGGAACCATTCCCGCCCGCGCTTGAACGCCGCCGCGTGAAGCCCGAAATAGGTGAAAGCGAACAGTGATTCCATATCCGTCCAAAGCGACAGGGTCGCAGGGGCCCAGCCATCTCCGGTCTCTCTATAGAAGCGGGGATAGACTTCCGCCCCCCATGACCTGCCCTCCCCGTCAGAGGCATAACCAGAGCGGGCAATCAAACCCTCGGCACGGTCAACGGCGGCAAGAACTGGGTCGTTGAGTTCATGAAACCCCGCATTTGCGGGATCATTGGCCGGTTTGGCAAACATGCCGAAGGTGTAAAGGGCAAGCGGCATGTTGAGCGACCGTGCACGACACTTTTTCGCAGACGACCTTAGGGGCAGGCAGCACCTGTCGCAACGTTTCGCTTAATGTCACCCACACCGCCCCGGCTTTTGCCGATAGCTTCCCGTCGCCTCGAACGCGCAGCCCAGTTGCAGCAGCGCCGTGTCGTCCCATCCCTTGCCGGCAAAGGTCAGACCGGCGGGCATCCCTGTATCGGGCATGATCCCCATTGGGACGGTGACGGTGGGGATGCCCAGATGGCGGATGGCCAGATTGCCGTTCGCCACCCAAACCCCGTTGCGCCAAGCCTGATCGGCAGAGGCGGGGTTCACATCGGCATCGGCTGGCCCGATATTGGCCAATGCCGGAAAGGCCACGGCGTCCAGACCGAGGGCGTCCATCCAATCTTCCAGATCCGCTTTGCGGGTGGCCTCCAGCCCCCGAAAGCCATCCGCAAGATGCGGGATGTCGCGGAAATCACCCGGCGGGTTGGCGCGGGCATGCGCGGGGTAATGCGCGATGTCGTCGTCAAAGCCGATGTAACGGTCCGGCAAGGCCCCCGGCGGCGGCGGGAAAATCCGCGCGCCGTCGATCAGCGCCAGACGGTCCAACCCCGGCTGACCATTGGCGCGCAGGAAGTCATCCCAGGCCCAGACCGACAGATCGACAATCTCTCGCTTCAGGTAATCCGCGCTGACCAAGCCACGGGAGTGTATCTTGGGCGCACCCCGGCGGCCGCCCTCGTAATGGGTGATCACTGGGGAGTCGGTCACCACCAACTCGGCCCCTGCCGCCTGCATTGCCGCCATCGCGGTTTGCATCAGGGTCAGGATCGACGGACGCGTGTCGATGCGCTGCCCAGTCGGCCCACCGATGCCGGGGTTTTCCGCTGTGCCTGCCAAAGGGTCGGCGTTGAGATACATCGCCGGAACCCCGATCCGCTTGCCCGCCAAGGTGGCGGTGTCCGCCAGCGCCGGATAGGACGGCGGGCGGTGCTCGGACGGTTTGGGGATCGCCACCCAGTCCTGCATCCGCCACAGATCGCCGCGCGGGTTGGGATCGTCGGCGACGATCACCTCCAGCACCTCAAGCATATCCGCCATCGTCCGGGTATGCGGCACCACCACATCCATCGTCGGCACAAGGGGCCAGTTGCCCCGGACCGAGATCACCCCGCGCGACGGGGTATAGGCGCAGAGCCCGTTGTTCGCCGCCGGGGCGCGGCCAGAGGACCATGTTTCCTCGGCCAGTCCAAAGGCGGCGAAACTGGCGGCGGTGGCCGTGCCTGACCCGTTGGAAGAGCCTGAGGCAAAGGCCGCCGCCAGCCAATCGGCGCTGTAGGGGCTTTCGGCCCGGCCATAAAGCCCGCGTTGCATGCCGCCATTGGCCATCGGCGGCATATTGGTTAGGCCCACCAGAACCGCCCCCCCGGCGCGCAGACGGGCGATGGCAAAGGCGTCATCGCTGGCCACCAGATCGGCAAAGGCGGGCGAGCCTGCGGTGGCGGGCAGACCGCGCACCTTGTAGCTGGCCTTGGCGGTGTAGGGGATGCCGTCCAGCGGCCCAAGGCTTTCGCCCCGCGCGCGGCGGTCGTCTGACGCCTGCGCCTCGGCCTCGGCCAAGCGGTTCAGGACGGGGACGGCGTTCAGCATCGGCCCGGCGCGGTCATAGCGCGCGATGCGGTCCAGATAGGCGCGCAGCAGCGATACGCTGGTTTGCCGCCCCGCCTGCAAGGCCTCGCGCAGACTGGCGATGCTGGCTTCGGCCACCGTCATTTGCGGGACGGTTGCTGTTGGGTGATGCAATGCACCCCGCCGCCGCGTGCGAAGAGTTCCCGCGCGTCAACGGTGACCACCCGTCGCCCGGGATAGGCGGCGGAAAGGATGTCGCGGGCGCGGGCATCGGCATGGTCCTCTCCAAAGCCGCAGGCAATGACGCCGCCGTTGACAACCAAGTGGTTGATATAACTGTAATCGACAAAGCCATGCGCGTCGCGCTGCACCTCCGGCGCGGGGACGTCGATGATCTGGAACCGCCGTCCTTTCGCATCCGTCGCCTGTTCCAGTTGCGCGCGGATTGCCTTCATCACGGCATGGTCGGGATGGCCGGGGTTGGGCTGGTCATGCAGCAGGATCACCCCCGGTGACGGAAAGGTGGCGACGATATCGACATGGCCGCGTGTGCCGAAGGGTTCATAATCCCGCGTCAGACCCTGCGGCAGCCAAATCGCCTTTTCGGTGCCGAGGGTGCGTGTCATCTCCGCCTCGACGCGCGCGCGGTCGGCATGGGGGTTGCGGTTGGGGTCCAACTGCACCGTCTCGGTCAGCAGGATCGTGCCCTGCCCATCGACATGGATGCCGCCGCCTTCGTTCACCAAAAGCGACGGGATCACCGGCACGCCGATCAGCCCGGCGATAAAGGCGGCAAGCCCCCGGTCATGGGTGGCGCTGGTCCAATCGCCGCCGCCCCAGCCGTTGAAGATCCAATCCACCGCCGCCAGATCGCCCTTGGCATCGTGCACAAAGGTCGGCCCGGAATCGCGCATCCAGAAATCGTCGATCACGCGGGGGATGATCTCGATCCCCGCCCCCAGCATCCGCTTGGCGCGGTCAACTTCGGTCGGGTCCACGATCATGCTGACGGGTTCAAACTCTGCCACCGCATGGGCCACGGTGGCCCAGGCGGCATATCCCGCCTCACGTTCCGCCGTTGCCGCCCCAAGCGTGGCGCCTTCCCGCGGAAAGGCCATCCAGATGCGGTCTTGCGGGGCCGTCTCCGGCGGCATGGTGAAGGTCATCGCGTCCTCTGGGATTTGATCAAATCAAGAGGAAGTCTTGGCCAAGACGCGGTGAAAAGGGAAGCCCCTTTCCCACAGCGTCACGATGGGGCGGCCGGGTTTCGTGTATGGGTGGGAAACCGCGGGTCCCGTTTGCCCTTTGGTAATCCTCGCTTTCCTCCAAGCCATCACCCTTGCTATCCTTCCCCTCCCCAAGCCAGCGAGTCCCCCATGCGGTTCGGCCTTCTTCGTGATCTCTGGACCCTCTCGGACGAGAAGGAGCTGGATATGATGGCGGCGGGGATTGCGTTCTATGGGTTCCTTGCGCTGTTTCCCGCTGTGGCGGCGGTGATCGCGATTTCGGGGTTCTTTGCCGATGCCAGCTATATCCGGGCCGAGTTGGAACTGGCCCGCGATTACCTGCCGGCGGACAGTTACACCCTGATCTCGCAGCAGGTGGAGGCGCTGCTGGCGCTGAACAACAACGATCTGGGGCTGGCCACGATCCTGTCCCTGACGCTGGCCCTGTGGTCGGCGCGGGCGGGGGCGGCGGCCTTGATCCGGGCGTTGAATGCGATTCACGGGTTGCAGAACCGCTGGGGCCATTGGCACCAGTTGCGGGCGCTGGTCTTGACCGGGGTGATGGTGGGGCTGGCTTTGGCGGGGATGATCGCGGGGATCGCGGTGCCCTTGGCGCTGGGCTTTCTGCCGCTGGGCCCCTTTGCCGCGCTGGCGTTGGAGGGGGTGCAGATCCTGTTCGCGCTGGGCTTTGTCGCCATCGGGATGGCGCTGATGTATCGCATCGGCCTGAACCGAGAGGTCTATCACCCCCTGTTCACACGCGGGGTGCTGGTGGCGGTGGTGATCTGGGTCGCGGCGTCACGCGGGTTCGTGGTCTATCTGAACAACTTTGACGCCTATAACCGCATCTATGGCTCCATCGGGGCCGTGGTGGCCTTGCTGTTCTGGCTGTACCTGTCGGGCTACGCCATCCTTCTGGGCGCGGCGGTGGATGCGGCGCGGGCGCGGGCCAAGGCGCGGTTGGGGCGCAGGTGAGCCGTCAGTAGTCCTTCTCGAAGAACACGCCCAGACCGGTGGAGCCATCATTCCCCGCCCGCCCGCGTACGGTGATGCTGTCGCTGACGTCGAGGTTCAGGTTGATCTCGGTCTTGCCTTCGGAACCCACCACAACCTCGGTATAGACGTTCTCGGACAGGTATTTGCCCGCCGTGACTGCCGCGCCGCCGGTATCATCGGTGCGCAGGTCAAGGTCATCCAGACCAAAGCCCTGCCGCAGCCGCCCCACCACACCCTGACCGCCGCGCCCGGAGAGGGTGGCAACGGCATTGGCCAGTTGTGCCGCTTGCAGCGGGGAAAGCGAGGTCAGATCGCGCCCGAACAGCAGGCGGGACAGGATTTCCTCTTCCGGCAGGTCGGGAGAGGAGGTGAAGCTGACCACCGGGTCCGTCGCCGCCCCGTCGATGCGGATGGTCGAGGTGACGCCGTCGCTTTCCGTCGATGCCGCGATGGCGACGGTGGGGATCAGGTTGCCCTCCATCGCCATCTGCGCCTCGGTCAGGGTGAGGCGACGGCCAAGGATGTCCAGCCGCCCGCGCAGCAGGGAAAAGCCGCCGTTGGGGACGACCGCAGCGGTGGTACCGCGCAGGGTCAGAGAGCCGCCCAGTTCGGCATCGAGGCCCCGCCCCCGGATGAACAGCCGGTTCGGGGCCGAGACTGTGATGTCCAGCGCAAAGGGCGCGGCGCGGGTGGAGGCGGCGGCTTTTTCCACCCCCAGCAGCCCGGCGCGGGCACGGGTGTCGCGCACGGCGGCGGGTTCGTTCAGGTGGGTCAATCCCGGCAGGTCCGCCGCACCCCCCAGCCCGGTGGAGGGGATCTGCACCTCGGTTTCCGACAGGGTGATCTGGCCGCCGATGCTGGCCCCGCCGGTCAGCGGGCCTTGCAGGCGGAGGCTGCCGTTGGCGGTGGTCTCAAACAGTTGCGGGTCGCGCAGCAGGGCGTTTTGCACCGTGATGTCCAGCCCGGCGGTGAAGGGCGCGGACAGGCCCACGGTTCCGGTGACGGCCAGACGGCCCCGGGTCGACAGTGCCGCATCAGCAGTGACGGTCGCCGATGCGCCAGTCAGCCGGGCGGTGGCGTTGACGTCCTGCAAGGCCATGAACAGCGCGGGGTCCGCGATGCGTCCGCCAGACAACCCCACGGTGCCGGACAGTGACGACAGCGCCAGCGGCCCTCTGAGCCCAAGGTCAAAGGACAAGGGTCCAGAGATCAGCCGCCCGGACAGGAAGGGATTGGCCAGCGCCGCCAAGGCGCGGCCCCGGATGGACAGGTCGGCGCGGTCGAAGGTTTGCGAGAGGTTGCCTTTGACGGCCGCATCAATGCCGCCCGGTCCTTGGGCGGCCAGCGACAGGTCATAGCCTTGCCCCGCGTCGGACGCCGTGCCTGAAAGGGTCACCGGTCCGGGGAAATCTGGCACGAAGAGGCCAAGATTGGCCAAGCGCGCCTGCAAGGTCAGGTCGCGCTTGGTGCCGCTGGCCGATCCGGTGGCATCCAGCGCCAGTTGCGGGTTGCGCAGGCGGGCACTGTCCAGTTGCAATGTCCCATCCGCCAGCCGCAGCACAAGCGACAGGTCAGACACGCCGGCGAGCAATTTGTCGGCCTCAGGCTGCCCCAAGGCCACGCTGCGGGTCTGGCCGTCCAGCGTGATGCGGGCAGCCTCTGCCGGGCCGGTCAGGGTGACATCGGCCCCGATGGCCCCGCGCCATGCGGGGTCAAGACGGCCAAGATCGGTCAGGTCCAGCCGGGCGGTCAGATCGCTGCCGGTGCTGGTCAGGGTACCGGATGCCTGTGCCGTCAGCGGCCCGGCGGTCACGTCCAGCGCGCGCAGGGTGGTGCCGGTGGCGTCGCGCTTGGCATCCAGCGCCACGCGCGAGGTGCCGGACAACAGCCGGTCCGCCTGCGCTTGCCCTACCCGCAAATCCTGCGCGGTCAGGGTGGTTTGCAGGTCGAAATCCCCGCCCAATGATCCGTTGCCGGTCAGCCGCACCTCTGCCGCGCCGCCCAGATCCTGCCCGGTCAGGGCAGACAGGCGCGAGAGGTCGGCCACCTGCGCCTCTGCGCGGCCAGACAGGCGGAAGGCATCCGACAGTCCCGCCACCGATGCCGAACCCGTCAGGCTGTAGCCATCGCCCCGCAAGCTCAGGCGCGGCAGGCGCAGGGCGTCGGTGCCCTGTTGCGCCGACAGCAGGACGCGGCCAGACACATCCGCCCCCAACGCCTGCGCCAAGGCGGGATCGGCGGGGCGCAGGCCGGTGGCCGCGAAATCCAAGGCGGCGGTGAAGGTCGCCAATCCGGCAGGCCGGGCGATGCGGCCCGATCCGGTCAGCGCCAGACGGTCAGCGTCAAAGTCATCGCGGTCCAGACCCGTCAGCATGATCGCGCCGCGCCAGCCCTCGTCGGTCGTGGCGTCAAAGGCGAGGGTCAGGTCGGCGCGGTCAATCTCGATCCGGTCAGATGTCGGAAGCAGCACACGCGACCCATCCGGCGCGGCAATCTGGCCGGTGACGTCAAAGCGCGTCGGCAGGCCATCGGGCGCAAGGTCCACCGCCCCTTGCAGCGACAAAGACCGGGCAGAGAGATCGAGGTTGGTCAGCGACACGCCCCCGGCGGGCGTTTGCCGCCCGCTCGCCTTCAGCGCCACCGAAGTGCCAAAGAATTCCGCGTAATCGGGCAGGAACAGCGGGGCCACATCGCCCGACACATCGACGGCAAAGCTGTCGGCCTTGACCGCCACGGAGCCGGTCAGACGGTCCTGCCCATCGGTGGCCAAGCGCAGACGGGCGGTGAAATCGTCCACCGGACCCGACCCTTCCACCGTCAGGTCTGTGGCGGGCGTGCCGGGAATGCCGATCATCCGCGCCGCGATGCCGCCCTGACCCTCGGATGCCGACAGGTCCAGCACCAATTGGCGCGAGGCGTTGGCGTATGAGCCTTTCAGCGCAATCTCGGCCGCCGGACCATCATCGATGCGGGTCAGGCGGGCGTCAACGACGCCTTCGCCTCCCGCCAGCACCATCGAGGCATTCAGCGTTGCGGCGAAATCCTCGCCCAGAATATCGGGGCCAAGCGTGATCCGCCCCGCCGCCAGCTTGCCGATGGTGATCGACACCGGCAGTTCGGGCAGGCTGAAGCCGCCTGCCTCGGGCGCGGGGGTATCGGCGGGAACCACGGGTTTGCGGGCGACGATGATCTCATCCGCGGTCAGTTCGTTGACCGACACCTCGCCCGCCAGCAGGGCAGAACGGCTCCAGTCCAGATTGATCCCGTTCAGGGTCAGCCAGACGCCCTGACCATCGGCAATCGTCAGGCGCTGGATCGCCGCACGAGAGGACAGGGCGCCGGAAAAGCCGTCAATCGTGACGGTGCGGCCCGCGCCGGACAGGTTTTCCTCCAGCAGGGTGGCAAGATACCCCTTGTCCTCGTCCTGCGCAAAGGCGGCGAGGGGGGTCAGGATCAGGGCGGCGGACAGGGCAATGGCGCGCAGCATCAGAACGCCTGCCCCAGACCGACATAGACCTGCACGCCATCGCCCGTTGTTCCGCCCACCGGGGTGGCGACATCCAGACGGATCGGCCCCACGGGCGTGTCGTAGCGCAGGCCCAGACCCGCGCCGGAATGCCAGCCGCCGATATCGTCGGTGAAATTGTCCAAGCCGATGCGCCCCATGTCAAAGAAGCCGACCAAACCCATCTTGCGGGAGACCTTCACCCGCGCCTCAACCGAGGTCCCAAGGAAAAAGCTGCCGCCGGTGCGGTAATCATCGGTGATCGCGCGCAGCACATTGACCCCCAGCGATTGATAGGGCTGGCCGCGCACCGTGCCGCCGCCACCGGAATAGAACAGGAAATCGCGCGGGGTGTTCAACAGGTCTGCGCCATAGATCGCGCCCGCCTGCACCCGGCCCGCCAGCACAAAGCGCCCTTCGCCAAAGCCGCGATAGCCGCGCGCGTCCACGGTCAGGCGGACGCCGCTGTCTGTGGTGCCAAGGCCGTAGAAGGGCTTGGCCTCTGCATCGATATAGATGCCCTTGGTGGCGTTCGTGCTGCTGTCGCGGTTGTCCCATGTTGCGCCGATGGGCAGGGACAGGTTGCGATAGAGGAAGGGGCGTCTTGTGTCGGCACCTTCGGAGTATTCATAGGCCAGCGCCACCGATCCGCTCAGCTTGGGCGAAAACACATGCGATACCCCCGCCGAGACCGAGGCGCTATCATAGCTTTCCCACACATCCGCCACATGTCCCACCTTCGCGGCAAGGCTGAGCGTGGTGTCGGTGGTGAAGGTCGCCGGACGGTCCAGCGTGACACCAAGGGAATAGTCCAGACCGCTGGTGTCGGCCCCGATGTTGGCGACTGCGCCATCCACGCGCAGACGTTCAGCCCCGCCCAGCAGGTTGCGGTGCAGCCAATAGCCGGTCAGGGCAAAGCCTTCCTCTGTCGCGACCTCGGCCCCTACGGAGTAACGGTGCAGCCGTTCCTCCACCACCGTGGCATCGATGTCCAACAGGTCGGGGGCTCGGATCGTTTCCGCCTCTGACAGGGCCACGGATTGGAACACACCGCTGCGGCGCAGGCGGTCTGCGGCACGGTTCAGGGCGTCGGGCGAAAAGACCTCTCCCTCCGGCAAACCGGCGATGGCGCGGATGCGGTCCGGTTTCATCCGGTCCGCGCCCTGCACCGACAAGCGGCCAAAGCGCAGGCGGGGGCCGGGGTCCAGCGTGATGGCGGCGGACAGGCGCCGGGCGGCATGGTCGGCGGTGATGGCCTGAGCCGCCACCTGCGCCTTGGCATGGCCCGCGTCACGCCATGTCGCGATCCCCGCCTGCGTGGCATCCAGCACGGCCCCGGACCGCGCCACCTGACCGGCGGCGAATTCAGGCGGCAGTTTTGAGCGATCCGCGACGGGATCAATCGTCGCCTCGGCGAACAGGAATTGCGGGCCGGGATCGACACGAACGTCGATCCGGTCAATCCGGGCAGGCGCGTCGAGGGGCGGTATTGATGCCGCCTCGCGTCCGTCTATCAGCACGCGGATGGTGCCGGAGTAATGCCCCGCCGCATAAAGCGTACCCAAGAGCCGCCCATAATCCGCCCGCGCCGCCGCGAACAGATCCTGCGCGTCGGTCTGCTTTTCCGCCTGCGATGTCAGCAAGAGCGAAGCCCCCTGAAGGGCCGCGCGCAGATCCTCGGACGCGCCGGGCGTGTCAAAACCGATCGTTTCCAGCGCCCCGGCCTGCGGTCCGGGGGCCAGAAGCAGCGCCGCGATCAGGGTAAGGCGGCACAGCGTGGCGCGGGACTGGCGGGGCAAGTCAACCTCCGGTTAAACATTGTTGCGATTATCGCAACCTTCAGACGCCGGTGCAATGCACAGGCGCGCGTGCCGGAGTGTCACCGGCAGAAAAACGGCCTGTCTGAAACATGGCGTGACCGCCCGGCGATCACTGCGCCGCGATATCGCTGCGCGCCGGGCTGAGCAGGCCTTCGCTGACAAAGGACAGCGCCAGCGCCGCCGCGCCATGCGCCCAGAGCAGGTCTCCCCAGGCGTGGATTTCGATGGGCGGGCGCGGGCGGCCGGTCTGGATGGCGAGGTTCTCCATCTCGGCCAGCGTCTCTTGCGCATAGAGGTAGTCGTAGCGCATCCGCTCGCCGCTCAGGATGATCAGCGCGGGATCGAAGAGGTTGATGACATTGGACAATCCGACCGCCAGATACCGCCCCGCCCGCCGGAAGATCGAGCGCGCGGCGGTGTTTCCGGCCTTGGCGTGGTCATAAAGGCTTTCGAGCAGGACAGAGATCGACTGCCCTTCACGGTGGGTCCAGTTCAGCGCGGTCGTTGCCTCGCGCGCCAAGGCATAGTCGGCGATATAGGCCTCAAGGCAGCCGCGCTGGCCACAGCGGCAGAGCGCGCCGTCGAGTTGCACCTTGGTATGCCCAAGCTCCATCCCAAGGCCCTGGGCGCCGCGATAGATGCGGTGGTTGATGACATATCCCATGCCGACGCCGTGTTCGATGGTGACAACGGCGAAATCGGCCAGCCGCCGCCCCGCCCCGAACCACAGTTCCGCCAGCGTCACGAGGTTCGCGTCATTGTCGATGGCGACCGGCAATCCCACCCGCGCCTGCGCGGCGGCGGCCAGCGGCACGGCCCGGTCGGTCAGAACCGAGGACCACATCACCTTGCCCGAGGTGGTGTCGACAAAGCCCGGCAGGCCAATGCCCACGGCGGACAGGTCCGACCGCGCGATCCCGGCCTTGGCACAGACCCGGTTCAGCAGCGTTTCGACGGCATCGAGGAGTTCCGATGTGCTCATCGGTCCCGGTCGGCGCGGCACAACGTCATCGGCGATCAGGTTTCCCGCGAAGTCCACGATCACGGCGGTATGTTCGCGGTCCGACAGTTTCATCCCCGCCACGCGATGCGCCTGTGCGCGCACGCCCAGCAAGACGGCCGGCCGACCCCGGCCCTGTTCCGCCTCGCGGGGGGCGGCGACCTCTTCGATCAGACCGGCTTCGATCAGTTCCGAGGTCAGGGTGGTGACGCTGGCCGGGCTGACGCCCAGATCCTTGGACACCTGCACGCGGGAAATCAGCCCGGCAGAGCGCACGCGTTCGAACACCTGCTGCCGCAGAGGGCGCAGCGTGTCGGACAGGGGCGGAATCAGCGGCCCGCATCCCAGCCGGCCTTCCGTTCCGATCTCGGCGCTGTGCTGCCGCAACATTCCTTCGGTCTCCAAATAAATAGCGGTGTGTTTCAAGCGGCTGTCGCGCCGTCTGTACCCTACGGTGCCATGTTTTTGCTGCATTGCAGCGTAAAGACGCGTGCTTTTCGGGCAGGGCTAGCTTCCCAAATCAAATTTATTTTGACAACTGAAATTATTCACGGCATTTTTCGCGCCGTACCGACGAATCTGTCGGACCGGTCATGCATTGGCCGCATCTTGGGAGGATAACAATGCGCAACGCACTTCTGGCCGCCATCGTGGCGGTCACCGGCTTCTCGTCGGCGGCACTCGCGGAAGGCAAAGTCATCGGCGTGTCCTGGGCCCAGTTCCAGGAAGAGCGCTGGAAGATCGACGAAGCGGCGATGAAGGCCGCGATCGAAGCGGCTGGCAACACCTATGTCTCGGCTGACGCCCAGTCGTCGGCTGAAAAGCAGCTGTCGGACATCGACGCGCTGATCGCACAGGGCGTGGACGCCCTGATCATCAACGCCTGGGACAAGGACGCCATCGGGCCGGCCATCGAGAAAGCCGCTGCCGAAGGTATCCCGGTCGTCGGCTATGACCGTCTGATCGAAGACAACCGCACCTTCTACCTGACCTTCGACAACGTCGGCGTCGGCCGCATCATCGCCGAATCGGTGTTCGCTGTCGCCCCGAAGGGCAACTACGCGATCATCAAGGGTGACCCGGGTGACCCGAACGTTGGCTTCCTGCGTCAAGGCATGGAAGAAGTCATCGGTGCTGCTGTTGCCGCTGGCGACATCACCATCGTCGGCGAAGCGAACTCGGACGGCTGGAAGCCCGAGAACGCCCAGAAGAACATGGAACAGATCCTGACCGCCAACAACAACGCCGTTGACGCCGTTCTGGCGCAAAACGACGGTATGGCCGGTGGCGCTGCCGCCGCGCTGGCGGCACAGGGCCTGAACGTTCCGCTGGGTGGTCAAGACGGCGACCTCGCTGCGATCAACCGTGTGGCTCGTGGCACCCAGACCGTTTCGGTGTGGAAAGACGCGCGTCAACTGGGCAAGGCCGCTGGCGAAATCGCCTCGGCTCTGGCTGACGGGGCGGCTCTGGACTCCGTTCCGGGCGCGACCAAGTTCTCGGGCGGTGAGAAGGGCGTTGAAATGAACGCAATCCTTCTGAACCCGACCGCGATCACCAAGGACACGCTGAACCTGGCGATCGACGCGGGCCACATCACCAAGGAAGCCGCCTGCGAAGGCGCGCTGCCCGACGTCGCTGCTTGCCAGTGATCTGATCTGACCAACCGGCGCCGCCTGCTGAAAGGCGGCGCCGGACCTTTTTTCCGGGCGGGTGGCACCCGTGCCCCGAGGGGCATGGCAGGCGCGCAGTTGACGCGCGGTTTCGGCACAGCCCGATCCCTCTCTCATGTTGGATGAGGACATGACCGATACACCCCAATCACCGTCTGCCCCGACCCAAGGCGAAAGCGGCTTTGGCCGTTTCTTGCGGGCAACCGAAATCGACCCCCGCCTTCTGGGCATGATCGGTGCGCTGCTGCTGATCTGGCTGGGCTTCGAGATCTACTCGACCGCCGTTCTGGGCCGCCCGTCGATGTTGTTCGGCGCCGCGCAGGCCGATGCGAACGGCTTTCTGACCCCGCGCAACCTGTGGAACCTGTCGGTCCAGACCGCCTACATCGGCATCATGGCGACGGGGATGGTGCTGGTCATCATCACCCGCAACATCGATCTGTCGGTCGGGTCGATCATGGGCATGGTCGGCATGTACATGGGCCTGTTGCAGGTCGAATACCTGACGCCCGCCCTCGGCCTGGGCCATCCGTCGATCTGGATCATCACGGTGATCTTCGGCATCGCCATGGGGGCGCTGATCGGTGCGCTGCAAGGCAGCATGATCGCCTATATGAACATTCCGTCCTTCATCGTCACGCTGGGTGGTTTGCTGGTGTGGCGCGGGGCGGCTTTCCTTGTGGCCGGTGGCAAGACCATCGCGCCGCTGGATGACACCTTCGCGCTGATCGGCGGCGGGTCCTTCGGCGCGCTGGGGCAGACCGGAAGCTGGATCTTCGGCGGCATCGCCTGCGTGGCCGTGGTCTGGGCCATCCTGAATGGCCGCAAGTCGCGCATCAAGCACGGCTTCCCGCTGCGTCCGGTCTGGGCGGAATGGACCGTCGGCGGGATCATCATCGCAGCCATCCTTGGCACGACGGCGATGGTCAACTCCTACATCTGGCCGCTGGGCAACATCCAGAAATACTATCAGGCCCTTGGCCAAGAGGTCCCGGCCTGTGCCCAGAAGGGCGGCGACATCTACAGCGACGTCTGCGCCAGCTTTGGCCATGGCTACGCCTATCCGGTTCTGATCATGATCGTCGTGGCGATTGTCATGACCGTTCTGATGACCCGCGCCCGCTTTGGCCGATATGTGTTCGCCATCGGTGGCAACCCCAAAGCGGCTGCCCTGTCGGGCATCAACACCCGCGTGATGACGGTCAAGATCTTCACCCTGATGGGGGGTCTGGCCGGCATCGCGGCGGTGATCGGGGCCGCGCGCCAGAACTCTGCCACCAACGCGATGGGCAACCTTGACGAACTCTACGTCATCGCCGCCGCCGTTGTGGGGGGGACTTCGCTGGCCGGGGGGGTGGGCACGATCTACGGGGCGATCATCGGCGCGCTGAGCCTGACCTCGGTTCAGACCGGGAGGGTGCTGATCGGCTTCGGCGACGGGTCCTATCAGCGCATCGTGATCGGCATCGCCCTCGTCCTCGCCGTGTGGCTGGACATCGTTTACCGCAAGCGCATCAAGTAAGGGGAGAAAGACGATGGTGGACAGAACCGGAACCCCGCTTGTCGAATTGCGGGACATCTCGATCTCCTTCGGCGGGATCAAGGCGGTGGACCATGTGACGGTCGACCTCTATCCCGGCGAAGTGGTTGGCCTTCTGGGCCACAACGGCGCGGGCAAATCGACGCTGATCAAATGCCTGTCGGGCGCCTACAAGGCCGATCAGGGTGAAATCCTGATCAACGGCGAAAAGGTCGAGATCAACAATCCCCGCGACGCGCGGTCCCACAACATCGAGACGATCTACCAGACGCTCGCGCTGGCGGACAACCTCGATGCCGCGTCGAACCTGTTCCTTGGGCGGGAGCTGGTCAACAGCCTCGGCTTCGTCGACGAGACGAAGATGGAGGCCGAGACCCGCAAGATCATGGCGCGTCTGAACCCCAACTTCCGCAAGTTCAACGTGCCGGTGTCGGCGCTTTCGGGCGATCAGCGCCAGTCGGTCGCCATTGCCCGCGCGGTGTATTTCAACGCCAAGATCCTGATCATGGATGAACCCACCGCCGCGCTGGGCCCGCATGAGACCCAGATGGTGGCCGAACTGATCCAGGAGCTGAAGCGTCAGGGACTGGGCATCTTCCTGATCGAGCATGACATCCATGCCGTGATGGACCTGTGCGACCGCGCTTCGGTGATGAAGAACGGTCAGTTGGTCGGAACCGTGAATGTCGATGAAGTCACCGACGATGACATCCTCGGGATGATCATCCTTGGGAAGAAACCCGCAAAGGCCGCATGATGTATATCGGGCTCGATCTCGGGACGTCCGGACTGAAGGGCATCCTGATCGATGACACGCAGGGGGTGCTGGCAGAGGCCAGCGCCCCCCTTTCCGTCTCTCGTCCGCATGAGGGCTGGAGCGAGCAATCCCCCGCCGACTGGATCTCGGCGGCGGAACAGGTGTTGCAGCAACTGGCGGCGCATGGCCTGGGCAAGGTGCGGGGCATCGGCCTGTCGGGCCACATGCATGGCGCGACCCTGCTGGACCACAGCGATGAGGTGTTGCGTCCCTGCATCCTGTGGAACGACACCCGCAGCCATGAGGAAGCGGCCGAGTTGGACGGCGATCCGCTGTTCCGCCGCGTGACCGGCAACATCGTCTTCCCCGGCTTCACCGCGCCCAAGTTGATGTGGGTCCGGCGGCATGAGCCCGCGGTCTGGGACCGTGTGGCCAAGATGCTGCTGCCCAAGGATTACCTGCGCCTCTGGCTGACGGGCGAGCATGTGGCGGAAATGTCCGATGCCGCCGGGACCAGTTGGCTGGACACCGGGGCGCGAGATTGGTCGGATGACTGTCTGGCCGCCTCGGGACTGTCGCGGTCGCACATGCCGCGTCTGGTCGAAGGGTCTGACGTGTCGGGCACGCTGCGTGACGCCTTGGCGTCCCGTTGGGGTCTGCCCAAGGGCGTGGTCGTGGCCGGGGGCGGCGGGGACAACGCTGCCTCGGGCGTGGGCGTCGGTGTGGTGCGGGCGGGGGATGCGTTTGTGTCCCTTGGCACCTCGGGCGTGCTGTTTGCGGCGAATGACGGCTATCAACCCGCGCCGGAAACCGCCGTGCATACCTTCTGCCACGCCTTGCCGAATACGTGGCACCAGATGGGCGTGATCCTTGCCGCGACTGATGCGCTGAACTGGTTTGCCGGGATGGTGGGCGACACCGCTGCCCATCTGACCGGGGCCTTGGGCGGTCTGCAAGGGCTGGGGAAAACGCTGTTTCTGCCCTAGCTGGGTGGCGAACGCACCTCCCTGAACGATGCCGCCATTCGCGGGGCCTTCCTT